>JAEEGG010014634.1_pt1 | contig 16579 bp, 17 predicted proteins | sample 9134161 | NCBI WGS metagenome assembly JAEEGG01 (sample SAMN16246543, study PRJNA631951) | gut metagenome | biome: gut microbiome; feature: rumen; material: CR-attached | host: Bos | place: Iran: Karaj | collected 2018-10
GTCCGAAACATCGACGGCATCGTGAAGCCTCTCAAGGAGACCATCGACAAGATGAAAGAGGAGATGGCCAAGAACACCACGGCGCAGACCACGATGAGTGCGGAGATCAAGACCAACATGGAGCACATGATACGGCAGAGCATCGAGGCCCAGAAGAGCGCGGAGGAGCTGACGCGGGCCTTCAAGCACGAGAGCAAGACCCAGGGAGACTGGGGAGAGGTTGTGCTGAGCAATCTGTTGGAAAAACAGGGGTTCACCGAGGGAAAAGACTACGAGACGCAAGTAGTGATGCGCGACGAGGACGGCCAGACCATTAAGCCCGACGAGGGTGAAAATTTGCGGCCCGACGTGCTGCTGCACCTCGACGACAAACGCGACGTCATCATCGACTCCAAGGTATCCATGACCGCCTATATCGATTATGCCAACGCCACCGACGAGCTTGTGCAGCGCCATTTCCTGAAGGAGCACATAGATAGCCTGAAGAAGCATGTCGACGAGCTCTCGTCCAAGAACTACACGAAATATCAGACGAACCCCCATCTCGACTTCGTCATTATGTTCGTACCCCAGTCGCCCGCGCTCTGGGTGGCCCTGAAAGAGGACTCGTCGCTCTGGCAGGACGCAATGCAGAAGAAAGTATTCATCGCTGACGAGCAAACCCTCTATGCGGCCCTGCGCATCATACGCATCACCTGGACACACATCGACCAGGAGCAGAACCACCGCCGCATCTACGAACTCGCGCAGGAGATGATCGAGCGCACAGGCAATTTCCTGAAGGAATACGACAGTGTGGGGCGTAATCTGCACGAAGCCCTCAACGCTTTCGACAGCAGCCGCAAGAAGCTCCTGCCAGGTGGGCGGAGCATCAGCACCACGGCCAACCAGATTCTCAAGCTCGGCATTGACAACATTAAAGTAGGGAAAGGCAAGAGAGGCGCCCCCATCATCCCTACCGACTACATCGACGGGGCGCTCGCCATTTCGTCCTCAGAGGAAGACAGTGAGGCAGACGCCGCAAACACACCCGACGCACCTGACGCCGAATAAAAAAAAATTCCTTTTTTTAAAAAATTTGTATATTTGCATCTTGAAAAGACTTTTCCCCCCGGAAAGGAGAAGGAAAGCAAAACACTATATATCAATAAAATAATTTAAATTTATGCGCGTAATTATTACAAAAGACTACGACGAGATGTCGGTCTGGGCTGCAAACTATGTAGCCAAGAAGATCATTGATTTCAAACCCACGGCGGAGCGTCCCTTTGTCCTCGGATGCCCGACCGGTAGTTCTCCCCTCGGGCTCTACCAGCATCTGGTGAAACTCAACAAGAAAGGTGTGCTGAGTTTTCAGAATGTGGTGACCTTCAACATGGACGAGTATGTAGGCCTCGACGTAAACCATCCCGAAAGCTACCATTCGTTCATGTGGACAAACTTCTTCAACCACATCGACATCAAGAAGGAGAATGTGCACATCCTCGATGGCAACGCCAAAGACCTGATGGCCGAGTGTGCCCACTATGAGGAGATGATTGCCGCCGCCGGCGGCGTGGACCTCTTCATGGGAGGAGTGGGACCCGACGGGCACATTGCCTTCAACGAGCCGGGGTCATCGTTGGCGAGCCGTACAAGAATCAAGACGCTAACCACCAACACCATCCAGGCGAACTGCCGTTTCTTTGACAACGACGAGTCGAAGGTGCCGAAACAAGCACTGACAGTGGGAGTGGGCACCGTGATGGATGCCCGCGAGGTGCTGATACTGTGCAACGGTCCCAAGAAAGCAAGAGCGTTGCACCATATGATAGAGACCGGGGTGAACCACATGTGGACATCCTCCATGCTCCAGATGCACCCTCACGCTGTCGTGGTCTGCGACGAGGAGGCCTCTGTCGAGCTCAAGATGAGCACGTATGACTACTTCAAAGACAAGCAGCGCATCGAAGGCTCCGTAGATGAATTTGTCAACCTGTACAAATAGACCGCCATGTATCGCAATCTGTTAGCAAGCGAAATAGAGCAGTTGGAGCGGCAAGGTAACTATGCCGACGACTGGACCACCCTCCGCGTGGCCGACCCTTTTTACGTCCGATGCATAAGAAACAGCACCTTTGAGGGTGCTGTTTCTCTTGGTGCCATCGAGGCCGGCACTCACAGCGAGGGAGCCCTCAGCCTATGCGAAGGAATCTACAATTCCACCCTTCGCGACACCACCGTGGGAGCCCACCCTGTCATCCACAACGTCCACATGCTCAGTGGCTATTCTATTGGCGACAACGTGATGCTCTTCAACATCGACGAGATGACCTGCGCCCCGGAGAGTGCCACCTGGCTGGAACCCATGAACGAGAATGGCGGACGGCGCATCCTACCCTTCGGAGGCATGACCATTGGCGACGCCTATATGTGGGCGCGCTACCGAGGCCACAAGAAGTTCATGGAAAGGCTCGAGCAGTTTACCCGCGAGCTCCTTGCCACCCCTGAAGGGCGCTACGGACAGGTGGGCGACAGCTGTGTCGTGAAGAACACCAAGCGTCTGCACAATGTCATCATCCGGTCGACTGACGAAGACCGCACGGTGGTGGACAGCTGCATCACCCTCTGCGACGGTGTCATAGGCTACGGCTGCACCGTGGAGCAGGGCATCATCGCCGAGCGATTCCTCCTTGGCGAGCATGTGCACCTTGAGTTCGGACTCCGTCTCAACGACACCGTGGTGGGCGACAACTCCACGCTGGCGCGCTGCGAGGTGGGCAACAGCATCATCTTCCCCGCCCACGAGCAACACCACAACAACTCGTTCCTCATCGCCGGGCTCATCATGGGGCAAAGCAACATCGCCGCCGGCGGCACCATCGGTTCCAACCACAACTCGCGCACCGCCGACAACGAGATTGCCGCTGGGCGCGGTTTCTGGCCGGGCCTCTGCTGCTCCTTCAAGCACTCCTCGCGCTTTGCCTCCTACTGCCTTCTGGCCAAGGCCGACTATCCCGCCGAGCTCGACATCACCCTTCCTTTCGCATTGGTGAACAACAACACTGCCAAGGACCAGTTGGAGGTGATGCCTGCCTATTGGTGGATGTACAACATGTATGCCATGGACCGCAACAGCAAGAAATTCGCGAAACGCGACAAGCGGAAGCTCAAGGCCCAGCACATCGAGTTTGACAACCTCGCCCCCGACACCGCCGAGGAGATTCTCGGCGGCATGCAACTGCTGCGCAAGTGGATGGCCAATGCCAAAGACGGCATTGTCGTTGCCGAGGGCATGGAGAAGAGCAAACGTCCCACCGTTGTCCTGAAGGCCAAGGAAGGCCTCCATGCCTACGAAGAGATGCTTGTCTTCTATGCCATGAAGAACCTGTCGACCAATCAGCCCACCGGCGTGCCGACAGTCACCGAGTGGGTGAACATTGGAGGGCAGCTGGTAGCGCGGCCCGACATGGAGCAACTCATCGCCGATGTGGAGAGCGGTGCCATCAACAGTTGGGAGGCCCTCCACGGCCGCATGGACGCCCTCTGGCAGGCCTATCCCGCCCAGCGCGATGCCCATGCCTACAGCGTGTTATGCCGGTTGGCGGGCGTCGACCGCATCGACGAGGCCCTCTGGCAACGGTATCAGCAGCGCTACGGCGAGATACAGCAGTATATCGAGGAGCAGAAGGTGGCCAGCCGCCACAAAGACGAGGTAAACCCCTTCCGCAACATGACCTATTGGGACGAGGCCGAGCGTGCCGCCGTCCTCGAATAGAGTTCCCTTATGAAACTACCGAACCATCCCCGAAGCGGCATCGACCAGCTCGGGGATGGTTATTAAAAAGCCAAGGAGGTACTGCCACACCTGAATCTGAATCCTCATGCGACTATCGTCAAGCCGACGATGTAAAAAAAGAAAACGCTCCCAATTGGGGAGCGCATCTTTACTCTTCAAGAAGGGTTCGAAATTACATGGCGTTGACCTGACGCATGCACTTCGACTTCAGGTTGGAAGCTTTGTTCTTGTGGATGACGCTGCGCTTGGCCAGCTTGTCGATGATGCTGATCATCTTGGGCAGACGCTCGGTAGCCACGGCCTTGTCTTCCAGAGCACGGAAGTCGCGCAGAGCGTTGCGCATGGTTTTGGCGTAGTATCTGTTCTCAACTCTTCTTTTTTCGCTCGAGCGAATTCTCTTTTTTGCAGACTTGTGGTGTGCCATTTTTTAAATTTCTTATTTCTTATTTCTTATTTCTTATTTTTTGTACCGCGTGCGGGATTCGAACCCGCGATTTTGAGAATGAAAATCTCACGTCCTGGGCCAGCTAGACGAACGCGGCATCATTTTTATCACTTTTTTGGGCTCTTTAAACTCTCAAAAGCGGGTGCAAAAGTACGAACATTTTCCGACATGGCAAAATTTTTTTCAACGTCATCGGTTGATATCTTTTTATTTTTACTCGCTATCTGCCTGAAAACGAAATCCTAAACGCTTTCCAGTCACCAATGATTTTTTATCAAAATTACTCCTCATCTCACCCACCGAAACCAGCTTGACTTCGTCATACGGGGGGGTCAAAAGATCAAAATTGGTGGTATATTCGATAGCCGATTCCACTATTCCCTGAACGCTCTCCGGAGTCACCGTCGAGGTGTTGAAATTGGTGTACAGCATGCCCAATTCTCGTTTGCCCTCAATGAAGTAGTGTTTCTCGTTGTTGATAAACACGCGCCCAATCATGTAACCCAGGTCGTTGTCGCGCTGGTAGGCAAAACTGTCGGCCAGGAAGTTATAAATGTGAATCACGCCGCAATAGCTACGCTTCGGGTCTTCGCGCACATAGGGGGTCTTCATCACCTGGTGGTCGCGCGAGAACTCGAAAACATTGGTATGCATCATGAATAGCAGGATGTCGCCTGCGAACTTCACCTCGAACTCGAAGTCGCCGCGGTCGGTGAATTCGAAAGCCACCTGCCGGCCCTCGGCGCGGCAGCGGTCGCGGAAGAGCTCTATCAGCTCGCGAGTTTCTTTGCGGAAAAGTTCAAAGGTTTCTTTAGTGGCCTGATATACATTCTGTTTCAACTCGCTTTTCATGAAAACGAGGTCTTTGAGGGAGTCTTTCAGTTCCATAACAAATTATCTTTTCAACTCCCTCATAACGCGAATCATTCATTTTTATTGCCTCAGCGGAAAAGAAAGCACACAAACGCCTGCCATCACCCATGGTGGCAGGAGATGGCAGGCGGTTGTAGCCGGTGAGGAGGGGGAAAACGGGGTGTTTTTTCAACATTTTTTATTTTTTTATTTGTATGTTAAAAAAAAGTTGTATTTTTGCAGCCGAAATAAAGTAGAACCAAAAGGGATTGAATGAAGCAACCGTATCAGTTTTAACCCCCTAAAAAATAGAGGAATATGACGGACGTAAGAACGAGACAACTGTCAGACAACGAACTGATTCTGCGCTACCAAGAAGGCGACGCATCTTGCTTTGAAGTGCTCCTTGAGCGCTATCAGGCAAAGGTGTACGGTTACATTTTTTCAGTGGTGAAAGAGAAGGAAACGGCGGATGATATCTTCCAGGACACCTTCTACAAAGTCATCGTCACCATCAATTCGGGGCTCTATAAGGACGAGAACAAGTTTGTCCATTGGGTGATGCGCATCGCGCACAACCTGATAGTGGACTATTTCCGTCGCAACAACAAGATGCCCTTGGTGCCCAACAAGCCCGATGGCGACGTGGTGGACAACCTGAAGATACAGGACGAGAACGCCGAGCATGCCATCATGAAGAAGCAGACCAGTGCGAACATTCGCAAACTGGTGAAGATGCTGCCCCCGGAGCAGCGCCGTGTGGTCATCCTGCGCCACTATGGCAAATGCGACTTCAAGGACATTGCCGCCCGAACAGGAGTGAGCATCAACACCGCCTTGGGGCGCATGCGCTACGCCATCATCAACCTGCGCCGCCTGGCACAAGAAAACAACATGTATATAGAGCTTTGATAAGTAAAAATAAACTAAAGGAATTGGCCGCCTACCGCCTGCAGAAACGTTGCGACGAGGAGGCGGTTTTTGTTGTCGAAGGGCCCAAGATGGCCGCCGAGGCGATGGCGTCGGAGTTCGGCATCAGGGTCGTCTGCGCGACGGAGGAGTGGTTGTCGGCTCATGCCGGCAACACGGTGGCTGAGGAGTGTTTCGAGGTGAGTGCAGCGGAATTGGAGCGGCTTTCCAACTTCAAGACTTCCAACCAGGTATGGATGCTGATGGAAAGATGCACGCCCCGTCGTCTTCCCCAAGGAGGAATGGTATTGGCGCTCGACAAGATACAAGACCCCGGAAACATGGGCACCATGCTGCGTACGGCCGACTGGTTTGGCGTGCGCCATGTGGTGTGCAGCCACGACACCGTCAGTTGCTACAATCCCAAGGTGGTGCAGGCCACCATGGGTGCTATCTTCCGCACGGAAGTCGAATATGTCGACCTGCCTAAATGGCTGGCCTCCTGCGGCATGCCCGTCTACGGAGCATCGTTGCAAGGCAACCCCATCGGCGACAGGGATGGCGTTGTCACCAAGGAGGGAGTGCTGCTCATAGGCAACGAGAGCCGCGGCATCAGCCCCGAGGCCATGGCACAGGTAACACATCCCGTGCTCATCCCCAACATCGGCGGTACCGCCGAGAGCCTCAACGCCAGCGTGGCAGCAGGAATATTGATGAATTATTTATTATGGAACAACTACAATACCAAGAAGGAAGAACCGAGATAGGCCAGTTGGGCAAGGTGGCCCTCATCGACCGCTTGACCGACGACACCGCCTGTCAGGGCGATGACTGTGCCGTGCTCGGCAAAGGCAAGAAACGCACCCTCGTCACGGTGCAGACCTTAGTGGAAGGTGTGGACTTCGACATGATGTACACCCCACTGAAACACCTGGGATACAAGGCCGTCTCCGTGGCCATCAGCAACATCGCCGCCATGAACGGCACACCACGCCAGGCGTTGGTAAGCATCGCCGTTAGCAACCGCTACTCGGTGGAGGCCCTCGACGAACTCTATGCCGGCATCCGCCTCTGCTGCGACCGCTACGACGTGAGCCTCGTGGGGGGCGACACACGAAGCACAAGGGCTGGCATGGTACTGACTGTCACCGCGATAGGCGATGCCGACGAGGACAAGATAGCGTACCGCAGCGGTGCCAAGCACAACGATCTGATTTGCGTCAGCGGCGACCTCGGCAGCGCCTATGCAGGCCTGCTGGTGCTCGAGCGCGAGAAAGTGACCTATCAGGCCAACCCCGACTTCCAACCCGACCTCGACGGTTTCGACTACGTCCTCGAGCGTTTCCTCAAACCCGAGCCGCGGATGGACATCATCAAGAAACTCGCCGAGCGCGAGGTGGTGCCCACATCGATGACCGACGTCAGCGAAGGCTTGGCCGACAGCCTGCTGCACCTTGGCAAAGCCTCGGGACACGGTTGCGAGGTCTATGAGGAGCGCCTGCCGATAGACTATCAATGTTCGCGCGTGTGCTCAGAGATGAGCAAGAACATGCTTCCCGTGAGTTGCGCCCTCAACGGCGGCCGCGACTATGAGCTGCTGTTCACCGTCGACCAGAAAGACTATGAGAAAATCAAGGAGATGGAGGGTATCCACATCATCGGTTACATCACCGAGAAAGGCATGCCGAGCGTGATGGTCACCCCCCAAAACACCACCATCGAACTGGTGGCGCAGGGATTCACCAAACAATGACACGACAGGACACATTCAAACATAAAGGCTTGCGGCGGCAGATGGTCGAAACCCTTCGTCAGAAGGGCATCGGCGACGAGGCGGTACTGAAGGCCATGGAGGAGGTGCCGCGCCACTGGTTTCTCGACAGTGCCCTGGACGCTTTTGCCTATGAGGACCGCGCGCTGAAAATCAGTTGCGAACAAACCATCTCGCACCCTTCGACGGTGGCTATGCAGAGCCAACTGTTATGCCTGCAGCCCGGCATGAAAGTGCTGGAGATAGGCACTGGCAGCGGCTATCAAGCTGCCATCCTGTGCAAGATGGGCGCCAAAGTCTTCAGCGTGGAGCGCCAGAAAGGGCTTTTCGACAAGACCCGCGCGCTGCTCGCCGAGCTGGGCTTCAGGGTCCGCTGCTTCCTCGGCGACGGCTACCAAGGCCTGCAGGAGGTGAACTACGGCCCCTACGACCGCATCATCGTCACCTGCGGCGCCCGCGAGATCCCCAAGGCGCTGATGCAGCAGCTCAAGACAGGTGGCATCATGGTCATCCCGCTGGGCGAGGAAGAACAGGAAATGCTCCGCATCACCAAGAACGGACCGGCAGAGGAAGAGTGGAAAGTGGAGACATTCGGAGCCTACAGCTTCGTGCCCATGCTCGACGGGCGCCAGATGCGCTAACGCAGGATGAAGTGCTGCTTGGAGAGATGGGGATTGGCCACGGCGATGCCGTAGTCGAAGAAGTCGAGCGTCGCCTGCCATCGGGCATCGGCCACCACGGCCTGCCACGAAGCCTCGCGACGGTGGGGATGGTCGAGGACAAGAAACTCGCCGTCGGAGCAAGAAAGACGGGCCTCTCCGTCGGAACACACGGCAACGACGCCATAGTGGCGCTCCAATCGCCAGAGGGCACCCTCGTACCGGCCTCGTGGACAGCCCTCGGCACGCGAGAAGAGCACCTCGGTGTAGAGCCCGTAGACGAAGGGCGAGTGCAGGTTGAACTGCGTCTTGGCGCGCAGAAAGTGTTGCAGGCGATTCATGAGTGCAAAGATACGAAGAAATTAAGAATTACGAATTAAGAATTGAGAATTAAATGAAAATCAAGAATATACTACTAACGGTAGCGTGCATTTCCACCCTGGCGGCATGCGGCGGCAACGGCGATTACACCCCCAAGCCACAGGCCTACCTGCGCATCGATATGCCGGAGCACAGCTACTGGCTTGTCGACAGCCTCTGCTCACACCCTGGCGACACGCTCGTATTTGGTACCGATACCTCGATTGTCATTACCGGTTCCTGCAAGACCTTCCCCTTCACCTTCGAGGCCAACACCTGCGTCGAGCTGCGGGAGAAAGGCGCTCCCAAGGGTGAGGAGTGGATGGACCTCTACTACCCGCAGTGGGACGGCGTGGTCTACCTCACCTACAAGCACTTGAGCGGCCGCGACGACCTGCGTGGCCAGATCGACACCTCGTCGCGCCTGCTGGAGAAGCACTACCAGTTCGCCTCGGGCATCGACGAACAGCTCTATGAGAGCGACGACCACACGGTGCATGCCGTCAAGTGGCACCTCAAGGGAAAGAATGTGGCCTCCACCTACCAGTTCTACGCCACCGACTCCGTCCACCACTTCCTCCGTGGCGCTCTTTTCATCAACCGACCCCCCAACAACGACTCCCTCGCCCCCGTACTCGAGTACATCCAGCACGACCTCGACCACCTCATCGAAACCCTCCGCTGGCGGCAATAATTTTTCATCCGGAAACGCAATATTTGACGCGCGGGCGCGTTAATTTTTATTATGTCGAACCAGTATGCAGACCGGAGCCATGTGGTGAAGATAATCTTCATCGTCATCGGGGCACTCTTCGTGGGGCGCCTGGCGATGCTGCAACTGTTCAATCCTGAATACAAAGAGAAGGGGAAACAGCAGTCCTTGCGCGACATCACACAATATCCCGCCCGCGGCTTCATCTACGACCGCCATGGCGAACTGCTGGTGCACAACGAGGCCGTCTACGACCTCATGGTCATCCCCCGCATGGTGAAGGAACTCGACACCGTCTATTTCTGCCAATGCCTCAACATCTCGCGCGACGAGTTTGAAGACCGCATGCAGAAAGCCCGCAAATACTCTCCCTATTCGGCTTCCATCTTCATGAAGCAAATCTCGAAAGAGGAATATGCCAAGTTCGAGAACAAGATGTTCCGTTTCAAAGGGTTCTACATCTCGCAGCGCACGCTGAGAATCTACGACCGGCCCATCGCGGCACAGGCGCTGGGCTATGTGGGCGAGGTGGATCAGGGCGACCTCGATCGCGACCCCTACTACAAGCGCGGCGACTACATCGGCAAGAGCGGCCTCGAGAAGAGCTACGAAGAAGTACTCCGGGGCATCAAGGGCAAGAAAATCATGCATGTAGACGTACACAACCGTGAGATTGGCCCTTACCAGCATGGCCGATTCGACACCCTGCCCATCGAGGGCTGCAACCTCTACACCACCCTCGACGCCGACCTCCAGGCCTATGCCGAAGAGCTCATGGCCAACAAGCGCGGCTGCGTGGTGGCCATCGAACCCTCCTCGGGCGAAATTCTCGCCATGGTTTCGGCTCCCACCTACGACCCCAACCTCCTCGTGGGCCGTATTCGCGGAAAGAACTACGTCATGCTCAACAGCGACATTTCGAAACCCATGCTCAACCGGGCCCTCATCGGCCAGTATCCTCCAGGATCCATCTTCAAGGTGGCGCAATCGATGGTGGCTCTCGACCTCGGCGTCATCAACCCCGGCAGCGGGTTCGCCTGCGAGAAAAGTCTCGTGGGATGCCACAACCATCCCTCGGCACGCTCGGTGCAAGAAGCCATCAAGATGAGTTGCAACCCCTACTTCTACCAAGTCTACCGCCGAGTCATCCAGCAAGGCAAATACAAGAACATCTACAAAGACGCACAATACGGCCTCACCGTGTGGCACGACTACATGCTGCGCTTCGGCTTCGGCCAGAAAATCGACATCGACCTGCCCAAGAGCGGCATGTCGAGCGGCAACATCCCCGACACCGCCTTCTACAACCGCTGGTATGGCAAGGAGCGATGGGCTTTCTCCACCATCTACTCCAACTCCATCGGCCAGGGCGAGGTCACCGTTGTCCCCATCCAAATGGCCAACCTTGCGGCCATCGTGGCCAACCGCGGCTATTACATCACACCCCACATGGTGCGCTTCTACGGCCCCGACTCCGTGCAGAACGAGGAATACCACAAACGCCATGAAACAGGAATCAAACGCGAATACTTCGACATCGCCGCCGCAGGCATGTACGACGTGGTGCATGTGGCAGGCGGCACGGCACGCCGCGCACGCGTCGACGGACTCGACATCTGCGGCAAGACCGGCACCGCCGAGAACTACGGCAACGACCACTCCGTCTTCATCTGTTTCGCCCCCAAAGACAATCCCAAGATCGCCATGGCTGTCTATGTGGAGAACGCGCAGGGCGGCGGCGGCACCTGGGCCGCCCCCATCGCGGGACTCCTCGTGGAGAAATACCTCAACGGCGAGGTGAAGCGCAAAGACGTTGAGAAGATGTACAAAGAAATCAACCCCTGCCAGAAGCTCCCGCTCACCCGCAGGGTCAAGAAAGCCAAGAAGAGAGGATAAACGTATGTATCAGGAAAAGATAAAAGTCGACTGGGTCACCATCTGGCTGTGGTTTGGCATCATGATTTTCGGCTGGCTCAACATCTACGCCGCAGGCTACGACGCCGACCATGCCATGCTCTTCGACTTCTCCGTGCAGCACGGCAAACAGTTCATCTGGATGTCCATAGCCACCCTCCTGGCCCTCTTCATCGTCTTCACCGAGCCGCGCGTCTTCTCCAACACAGCCTATCCCATCTACGGCATCGCCATGGCGCTGCTGGTGGTCACCCTCTTCGTGGCCACGGTCACCAAGGGTGCCATCTCGTGGATCAACTTCGGTCCCTTCAAGTTCCAACCCTCCGAGTTCGCCAAGTTCGCCACTGCCTTGGCGGTGGCCAAATACCTGTCGACCATAGGGATAGACATGAAAGAGTTGCACACCAAGCTCGTGGCGGCGACACTCATCGCCATTCCCGCAGCCCTTATCCTCCTGCAGCACGACACCGGCTCGGCCCTGGTCTTCCTGGGCTTCGTTTTCCCGCTCTACCGCGAAGGTCTCTCGGGCAATTTCCTCATCATCGGCGTGGTTGCCATCGCCCTCTTCGTCCTGGCACTACTGGTGAACAAATACATCCTCCTCGGCATCCTCCTCGCCGCAGGCCTCTTCTACCTCTTCGTCTGGCTCAACAAACGCACCCTGCGCGACTACTGGCGCGTGGCAGCCGTCTTCGCCTGCTGCGCCATGTTTGTCTTCTCGGTCGACTTCATCTTCAACAACGTCCTCGAACCCCACCAGCGCGGCCGCATCGACGTCCTCCTCGGCAAGACCGAGGACCTGCAGGGCTCCGGCTACAACGTCAACCAATCGAAGATAGCCATTGGCTCCGGAGGCTTCTTCGGCAAAGGATTCCTGCGCGGCACCCTCACCAAGGCCGACTTCGTCCCCGAGCAGGAGACCGACTTCATCTTCTGCACCGTGGGCGAGGAATGGGGCTTCCTCGGCTCTTCCATCCTCGTGGCCCTCTATGTCGTCCTCCTCATACGCCTCGTCAACATGGCCGAGCGACAACGCTCGCCCTTCGCACGCATCTATGGCTACTCCGTGGCCAGCATCCTCTTCATCCACCTCCTTGTCAACATCGGCATGGTGCTCGGCCTGGTGCCCGTCATCGGCATCCCCCTGCCCTTCTTCTCCTACGGCGGCTCCTCGCTCCTCGCCTTCACCATCCTGTTATTTATATTCATACGCCAAGACGCGTCAAAAAACCAATTGTTATAAATGTCCAAGAAACCCACCAACGAAGAGCACTGCTCCTTTTGCGGCCGTCCCGCCTCGCAGGCCGGCATGCTCCTTTCGGGCCTCAACGGCTACATCTGCCAGGACTGCGCCACCCAGGCCGGCCTCATTTTCAAAGAGAACGGCCGCCCTCAAAACCAGAAATTCGAAATCCAGAGCGCCGACATCCCCAAACCCATCGAAATCAAGAACTTCCTCGACCAATACGTCATCGGGCAGGACATGGCGAAGCGCGTGCTCTCCGTGGCCGTCTACAACCACTACAAACGCCTGAAATACAACTCCGAGCATAGCGACAAGAACGATGTCGAGATCGAGAAAAGCAACATCGTCATGGTTGGCGAGACCGGCACCGGCAAAACCCTTCTGGCACGCACCATCGCACGGCTTCTCAAGGTACCCTTCTGCATCGCCGACGCCACCACGCTGACCGAGGCCGGCTATGTGGGCGACGACGTCGAGAACGTCCTCGTGCGCCTCCTCCAAGCCGCCAACTACGACGTGGCAGCCTGCGAGCGCGGCATCGTCTTCATCGACGAGATCGACAAGATCGCCCGCAAGAGCGAGAACACCTCCATCACACGCGACGTCAGCGGCGAAGGCGTGCAGCAGGCCCTGCTGAAACTCCTCGAGGGCGCCCTCGTCTCCGTCCCCCCAGAGGGAGGACGCAAACATCCCGAGCAGAAACTCATCACCGTCAACACACGCAACATCCTCTTCATCTGCGGCGGCGCCTTCGACGGCATCGAGCGGGCCATCGCCTCGCGACTCAATTCCAACGTCATCGGCTTCAAAGGCGACGAGACCCGTGCCGAGCTCGACCGCGACAACATGCTCCAGTATGTCCAACCCATGGACCTCAAGAAATTCGGCCTCATCCCCGAACTCGTGGGCCGCTTTCCCATGCTCACATATCTCAACCCACTCGACGCCGACGCTCTACGCCGCATACTCACCGAGCCCAAAAACGCCCTTGTGAAGCAATACCAAGAGCTGTTCAAGATGGACAACGTATCGCTCAATTTCGACAAAGATGCCCTCGACACTATTGTCAGCACCGCTATCGACTACAAATTGGGTGCCCGTGGCCTGCGCTCCATCATGGAAACTGTCATGACCGACCTCATGTTCAACCTCCCAAGCCAACCCAAAGGCTCCAAAATAACGGTCACAAAAACCATGGTCCTCGAACGTATCAATAAATCCAATATCAATAACTCATTAAAATAATCGATCTATGAAGAAAATCCTTGTTTTCGCTCTCGCACTTGTGCTTCTCGTAGGCGCAGCCGAGGCTCAAAAGAAAAACACCAACAAGAAAACCTCGCGTGTTACTTCCTCTTCGGCCACTCAGGACAAGAACAGCGATGGCACCGTCACCGCTCCCAACACCATTATGCTCCCCGTATCCTATCACGGTCTCGACGCCTCCCTCCATCAGGCCCTGAAACATCGCGAGTCCATCCGTCAGCTCAGCAGCGAGGACATCCCCGAGGATATCCTCTCCAGCCTTCTCTGGGCCACCTACGGATACAACCGCCCCGACCAGAAAAAACGTGTCGCCCCCTCTGCCGTCAATGCTCAAGAGTTCGACATTTATGTATTCACCCGCGACGGAATCTACATCTATGATGCCGAAAAAAACAGTCTGAACCCCGTGGCCGAAGGCGACCACCGTTCCGAAATCAGCGAGCAGAAACATTTTGTTGAAGCCCCCATCTCCATAGTACTTGTGGCCAACTTCGACCGTATGAAACGGTTCGGTAGCGACGAAGACCGCAACTTCTATGCTGCCGTCGACTGTGGCTATATCAGCCAAAACATCTATCTCTATCGTTCCGCCGCTGAACTCGGCACTGTGTCTTGCGGAGCCATCCACCGCGACCTCGTGCACAAATTGCTGGGCATCAAAAACGGCCGTGCCATGATTGCCCATCCCATAGGTCACAAAATGTAGTCCTTCCCGTTTGCGGTAAGATTGAACCCAAATCGGTCATTAGGCCGATTTGGGTTCTTTTCATCTCAGCATTCCTTTCAGCGCCCCTTACCTTTCACCTTGTATTAAGATTTTATTGTGCTGAGATGATTATTTTTTTAATCCACACAGAACAATAATAGACAACATGTTGTAATTATGTACACTACAAAATAAAGTTTATCATTTATTAGACATTCGGCTGGAGACACTAATAGTTGCTTATATATAGTGTGCGACCGTCGTAATAGGTGTTGTATTCATACAACATACAGGAAGTTCTGCTTCCTTCCAGCGGTGTGCCGTCGGTGAAGGTGCTGAAACGGGAGCCGCAACGAGGGCATTCCAGCACCATATTTCCGTATCCATCAGGGACATCCAATATCGCACTGTCGAGTGGGCAGGAACGCTCGTATGCCACAAAATCGTTCCACGAGGTTCTTATCACTACAATTCCGTTATATCCACCCACCAAATATTCATACCCATCACAGTTGTTCAATCCGGGATACAAAGCCGAATTAGGGTCTATCTGACAAGTGGCGTTGCCCGTCGGCACACGGCACATACGCTCCTTGTCACAGCCTATAGTCAAGACCAGTATTGCCACCATTGCGGCAATACCGGCCAAGACCATTCTACTGTTATCAATAGCCCTGTGTAGCATCATCAGCTATCAGTTACGTTTTTCTCCATAATCACCATAGAGTGTTTTCTGCAACACTTTCCCTATCACCTCCAGACTCTTTTTATCCACATGCTGCATATTGTCGCCCATGGTGTGCCAATGCTTAAAGAAACTACAACCCACATTGTTCTGGACAATATCAATCATAGGTATGCCGCCCAATCGGTTCACATACAGATGGTCGTCCAATATGGGGTCAGTCTCGGTATTCACAAATATGTCGCCATAACCAATCGAAGCAGCCACCGTCCACACTTTATTCATTATGCCTGCAGCATACTGGCGACTAAATTGCTCCTTGGTGTAGCGTGGCTGCTCCGTACCCACCATATCCAGCAATATACCGAACGTGGCAGTATAGTACGGCGTATGGGGATGCAGGCTCCAATACTGAGAACCCTTACACCAACTGTCGTCAACATAGGTATCGGCCCATTCGGGAACTCCTTGGTCTTCCACATCGAAGAAGATAAAATCTACAGGCACCGTGAGTCGTTGTGTTGCAATGGTACGAGCCAATTCCATCAATACTCCCACCCCACTCGCGCCGTCGTTGGCACCATCAAAAGGTTTGCGGTGGTTAGCCTTGTCGGCATCGTGGTCGGCCCACAGGCGGCTGTCCCAATGTGCAGCCAGCAGCACCCGCTGTCCTTCAGGACTTCCCGGCTGCGCACCCACTGTGGCTATAATATTCTTGCCTCTCACTTCTCGCCCGTCCCACAAGGTAGTGGGGAATTCTTGCACTATTACAGTGTCGCACCAGCGGCGCATCTGCGAGACAAGATAGTCGGCACATTTGCGCTGTCCCTCGCTGCCCGGGGTGCGGTAGCCGAACGACACCTGGTCTGCCACAAAGCGATAAGCACTGTCGGCACTGAACTCGGGTGTCTTCACTGCTGAATAATCTATAGTCGCGACCGGTGTCACACTCTTCTTATTTCCGCCATGGCATCCTGCCAACAGCACCACCGCCATTACAACGGCCATCCAATTTCTTTTCATCTTCTATATGTTGGTTCAACGGCAACCAGCGAACCCTGTGGCACTTGGTCCGCCACCGTTCACTGGTTGCCGTCAATTGATTGTATGCTTATATTCTTTTTTTATTTGATGCGCTCGGCATATTCGTTGGTGCGGGTATCCACCTTGATGCGCTCGCCCTCTTTGATAAACAGGGGCACACGAATCTGCACACCAGGTTCCACCGTAGCGTCCTTCATGGCGTTGGTAGCGGAGTTGCCGGCAAAACCGGGCG
>JAEEGG010014637.1_pt1 | contig 16577 bp, 5 predicted proteins | sample 9134161 | NCBI WGS metagenome assembly JAEEGG01 (sample SAMN16246543, study PRJNA631951) | gut metagenome | biome: gut microbiome; feature: rumen; material: CR-attached | host: Bos | place: Iran: Karaj | collected 2018-10
ATGCCGCATTCTTAGAACCGCCGCTGATGTTCAGGTCGTGGTTGTGCTTGAAGCCTGCTTTGCGCGAAATACCGTCTAACCAGTTCGTGTCATAGCCAAGGTATTCCTGTGCGGTCTTGCCATAGATTACATCGTGCGTATCCATAAAGTCTGCCTTCTTGTTCCATTTCGAGAAAGTGACATAACCACTATAGCTGACTTCTGCATGGCTCTCACGCTTGCCGGTCTTGGTGGTGATGAGGATTACACCATTGGCACCACGGGTACCATAGATGGCGGCTGCAGAGGCATCCTTCAGCACGTCAATGGAGGCAATGTTCTCTGGTGCAACAGTTGTCAGGTCTCCCTCAATACCATCAACCAGGATCAGCGGCGTCAGATTACCAACAAGTGTGGTAATACCACGCAGACGGATGGAGGATTTTGCCGTAGGACTACCGCTGGCGTTGATCACCTGAAGACCTGCAATCTTACCTTTCACGAGTTCTGCGGCATCGCCGATCTTACCCACGTTGAAGTCCTCGGCCTTCACAGAGGCAACGGCAGAGGTAACGTCGCCCTTGCGCTGGGTACCATAACCGATGACGACGACTTCGTTCAGAAGTGCGTTGTCTTCCTGAAGGATCACGTTGCTGCCGGCCTTCACTTCCTGATTGATGAAGCCGATGTAGCTGATAACGAGTACGGCGTTGCGGTTGGCAACGTTCAGAGAGTAGTTACCTTCGAAGTCGGTAACGGTAGCGTTCTTGGTGCCTTTCTCAGTCACCGTGGCGCCGATAATCGGCTCACCCTTGGCGTCTGTGACAACACCTTGCACTTTCACACCTTGCTGAGTAACCTCAGCAACGGCTGGTGATGTGCTTTCTGCGGCGTAGGCTCCCAGAGCCCCGCCCAGCAAAAGCAAACATAAGAAATGTTTCTTCATACCAATTTGTTTTTTAGGTTTATTGATTTTGTGATACATATTGTTTATATTATTCTTGGCACGGATTACACGGATTAACACGGCTTTAGTTTACCTTCCACTCGAGAACTCCGCCGCTTACTCCTTTGCGGAGCTTGGCGAGGATCTTTAATCCGGTAGTCTTCACGGGCTTGAAGTCGACGCTGTTGTAGCAGTCTTTCAGCACAGCGTAGGGACTGTGTTCTTCCACTTCCTGCCACTCGCCCTTGTCATCTTTGTAATAGAGCGTCCAGGATTCGGGTGTGCGGAAGTTGCCGTCGTAATGGTCGAAGTCGAGCCAATAGACTTGTACGTTGCTGACCTCGTACTCCTTGTCGAACTGATAGCTGATGGCTTCGGTAGTACCTTGCTTCAACCACCAGTAGTGGTAGGGCTTGGAGACGTCAGAAGAGCGCTTGGGCTCCCACTGGTCATTCACGCCGCCTGCCCAGGAGTCGGTAGGTGCTGTCTCAGGGGCATCGTTCTGGATAGGCCCGCGATTGCTGAACGTCTGAGCCTTCGAGGCGATGGTCTCTAATGGCGTGGCAACAGCCTGTGCAGGGGTGTTGGCAATCCAGATCTCCATCTGCTGGGGGCCTCGGTTGTTCCAAGTGGAATAGGGTATGGCACGGAACTTCACGTCCTTGATGCTTCCGTCCTGCTGCAGTTCCTTGGCATCGCCGCTGAGCGTTATCACACCATTGAGGAGATGAGCATCGTATGAGGCACTGATCTTCGAGGCATTGAGGATATACTTGTTGAATACCTTGCCGTCGGCCTGATCTATTCCTTCGAGACAGAATACGATAGGGCCGCGTTCCAAGGCCACCTTGCCACGATCGTCTTCGGCATTGTCGTTTGCCACGATACGACGGACATCCATCGGGAAGTCGAGTTCGATGACATCGCCCTTCTTCCAGTTGCGGGTAATGGTGATATAATCGCGGTTCTCGGGATAGAGCGCCTGACCATTGACACTTACATGATAAGTCTTGGCTGCATCTGCATACTTGTAGAGGTCGTTGTTCGTAGGTGAGGTCTTCAGCCAAGAGGGGATGCGGAGCTTGATGGCAAACTTGCCACTTCCTTTGGTTACCTTGACACGGATCTTGCCGTCCCAGGGATAGTCGGTGGTCTGCTCCAGCTCGATTTTGCCGATTTTGGCCTTACCCTGGGCATAGAGGTTCACGAAGATGTCCTTACCTTGCTGTGCATAGATGTAGCCAGGGATGGAAGCCACGAAACGGGTGATGTTGCCAGGACAGCAGGCACAGCCGAACCACTTCTGGCGCTCGTGCTCACCGTCGCTCTCTAATACATTGTCATAGAAGAACTTATCGCCGCTCAGTGAGACACCACTCATCACATTATTATATAGCGCACGCTCGCAAACATCTATATACTTGCCCTCACCTGTGGCGAGGAACATGCGGTAGTTCCAATACACATTGGCGATGGCGGCACAGGTCTCGCAATAAGCCGTGTGGTTGAACAGTTCGTAGTTGGGTCCGAAGCCCTCGCCCTGAGGACGGCTGCCGATACCGCCTGTGATAAACAGTTTCTTACTCGACATGTTCTCCCAGATACGCTCTAAAGCCTCAAAGTAGGCCTTGTCGCCAGTGAGTGCTGCCACATCGGCAACACCGGAGTAGAGATAGCCTGCACGTACGGCGTGACCTACGATCTCTTCCTGCTGAAGGATGGGCATATGGTCCTGAGAATACTTCGAAGGACGGTGTCCGTCTGTACAACGCCCTGTTTCATCCACGAAATACTTGGCTCCTTCGAGGTATTTCCTGTCGCCAGTCACCTTATAGAGCTTGCAAAGGGCCATCTCGATGATTGGATGTCCGCCAGGACGATGGATCTGCCCATCATTGGGGCCGAAGGTCTTGCAGACGAGATCGGCATTCTTGATGGCGACATTGAGGAAGGTCTTCTTGCCTGTGGCACGATAATGGGCAACGGCACTCTCGATGAGATGACCTGAGTTGTAGAGCTCGTGTGAGTTGATTTTCTCCCACTTATGGGTGCCCCACCATCCACTCAGGCGCGTACATTTATTAGTCACGCATGTGGTCAGGTATCCGTCTGGCTCCTGAGCCTGGGCGATGAGGTTAATCACGGAGTCGAGGTAGTGATCGAGCTGTTTGTCGTAGTGTACGGCGAGCGAGTAGCTGGCACCCTCGATGACCTTGTAGGGATCGGTATCGTCGAACGAGAAGTCGCCCTTGTGCTCGCCCTGGATGAGTCCAGCAGCCAGCGCAAAGTTGTCGAAGCGTCCGTTCACTTCACACTCGTGGAAGGCCGAAGGGATGCTCACCGTACGATTCACCTCGATGCGGGGAGTCCAGAAACCGTCGTTCAGATGTACTTGCGTGAACGGCACCTCCTGGATCTGTTGGGCTGCAACTGTCAGGGTTAAGGTGGCAGCGCCAATGATTGACATCAATTGCTTGCTCATTTTATTTTTGTTATTGTTAGTTTGTAGCGATTTTGATTTCGACTGCAAAATAACGAAAAAACGGCGTAACGGGATGCCACAATCGTCCAAGATGATACAAATATCGTCCATAACGCCTCAGAAACAGCAGGTTTGGACGATTTTGCCATCGAGTTTAGACGATATTTTCATCCCGTTTGGCAGAAAATGGCTATCTTTGCACCAGAATTAAAAAGCAATCGTGAGTATGAAGCATTTCCGGCAATTAACTCTAGCCACCTTATTTATTTTCAGCGGCATCTCTGCCTCTGCCAAGGACTATACCGTCGCCTCACCCAATGGGAAGAATGTGGTGACGGTCGGTAAGGATTTGAAAATTCTTGTCAAGCATAACGATAGGGAAATCGTGTCTGTAAAGGCCGATTTCAGGGTCTCTGAGTTTACAGGCAGTAAAGTCGGAGTTTACTGCCTTGAAAGTCCGAGTTTACAGGCACTAAACTCCAAGTTTAAAGGCAGCAAACTTTTTGCCGAGGAAATCGATGCTCCGTTTTATAGGCAAAAGAACTTACAAATTGAATACCGTCAGCTGGATCTGAGGTTCAGCAACGGCATTGGTCTTCAGGTGAGAGCCTACGACGAAGGTGTGGCCTACCGCTTCTATACGACACGCAAAGGCGAGACGGTGGTATGCGACGAGACGGCCGATTTCTGCTTCCCCAAGGATAGCAAGGCCTGGCTCGCCTACTCCACCAACGACGAGAAGCCCTTTGCGATGGCCTTCCAGAACTATTACCACGAGACGCTCCTCTCTGAGGCCAAGGACAAATACGCCTTCCTGCCTGCTACCGTCGAGTGTGGCGATGTGAAGGTAACCATCCTGGAATCCGACCTCCGCGCCTATCCAGGCATGTTCCTCAAATCACACAATGGGGACAGTCCCTATTGTGAGATTTCAGCCGCCTTTGCGAAATATCCGAAGAAGATGGGGTATTATCCTTGGCGTGGGATGAGCTATGTCGAAGAGACAGAGGACTATATCGCCAAGAGCACAGGAGCAAGGACATATCCATGGCGAGTGATGGCCATCACGGAGAATGATACGGAGATGCCTGTGAACAACCTTGTGTATGCGCTGGCCACCCCTAATCAGATAGGTGACACCTCTTGGATTCGTCCAGGCAAGGTGGCTTGGGACTGGTGGAACGACTGGAACCTGAAGGGAGTCGATTTCAAGGCTGGCATCAACACCCGCACGTACCAATATTATATTGACTTTGCGGCCAAGAACCATATTCCATACGTCGTGCTCGATGAGGGATGGTATGACTCTAATAAGGCAGACATTATGAACCCCATCGCTGACATCGACCTGCGGGGACTCATCGACTACGGCAAGGCAAAAGGTGTGAGCATCGTGCTCTGGACGGTCTTCAACGTGCTCGACGAACATCTCGTGGAGGCTTGCGAGAAATACACCAAGATGGGAATTGCGGGATGGAAGATAGACTTCCTGGATCGTAACGACCAGACGGCTGTGGAGATGGCCGAGCGGCTCGCCAAGACCTGTGCGCAGTATCGCCTCTTCGTAGACTATCACGGCTACTTCACTCCTACAGGTATGAACCGTACCTATCCGAATATCCTCAACTACGAAGGTGTGTTCGGTATGGAGGAAGCCCGTTGGGCGAAGAAAGATACGGATATGCCTCGCTACGACGTCACCTTCCCCTTCATCCGTATGATGGCAGGAAATGTCGATTTCACCCCTGGTGCCCTGCGCAACGGCACCAAGGAGAACTGGGTGGAGTGCTACCAGAACCCTGTATCGATGGGCACCCGCTGTCACCAGTTAGCTTGCTACGTCATCCACGACTCCCCCTTTACGATGCTCTGCGATGCGCCTACGAACTACGAACGTGAACAGGAGTGTACAGACCTCATCACCAGCATCCCAGACACATTCGACGAGACAAAAATCATATTTGGTAAGTTAGGTTGTTATATTGTGACTGCCCGCCGTCATGGCGATGACTGGTACATCGGCGGTCAGACGAACTGGGACGAAAGGACAGTCGATCTCTCTCTCGACTGTCTCTCCCCAGATGTCAGCTATCAGGCAACCATCGTGACGGACGGCATCAACGCCAACCATCATGCCGAGGACTATCATATAGAACAAAAGACGCTGACCGCCAAAGACACGCTGAACCTCAAGATGGCCAGCGGAGGCGGATTTGTGGTGAAACTAATAAGAAGTGAAAAGTGAGAAGTGAAAAGTAAAGGTAAAAAAGTAAAAAGGTAAGAAATATGAAAAAGTTAATGACGATTGTGCTGGCGGCAGGAATGACCCTGACCGCGTCAGCAGCCAAGAAACAGACGAGCGCACATGGTTATCCCATTAACCCTGTGCCGTTCACAAGTGTCAAAGTGACTCCTGGCACATTCTGGGGCCAGCGCCTCGAAGCCAGCCGTAAGGTGACCATCCCCCTCGCCTTCTCAAAGTGCGAGGAAACGGGCCGTTACACCAATTTCTCCAATGCAGCCCAGCATCTGAAGGACCCCTCAAAGGTGTTCAAGGTGGGCGGTCTGGCCTTCGACGACACAGACCCCTACAAGACTATCGAGGGTGCCAGTTACATCCTGCAGACCTATCCTGACAAGAAGCTCGTGGCCTATATCGACAGCGTGCTCGACGTGATCGCCTCCGCTCAGGAACCTGACGGCTATCTCTACACCTCCCGCACCCAGAATCCTAAGGAACCCCATGAGTGGGCTGGCGATACCCGCTGGAGCAAGGAGGAAGACCTGAGCCACGAACTCTACAACCTCGGCCACATGGTCGAGGGAGCCATCGCACACTATCAGGCCACCGGTAGCCGTAAGTTCCTCGACATCGCCATCAGATATGCCGACTGTGTCTGCCGCGAGGTTGGTCCGAACCCAGGACAGGCTTGTGTAGTCCCAGGACATCAGATAGCAGAGATGGCACTTGCCAAACTCTACCTTATGACTGGTGATAAGAAATATCTCGACGAGGCCAAGTTTTTCCTTGACTATCGTGGCAAGACCACTATCGTTCACGAATACTCTCAAGCCCACAAACCCGTCATCGAACAGGATGAAGCCGTGGGACATGCTGTCCGGGCAGCCTATATGTATGCTGGCATGGCTGATGTGGCTGCTCTTACTGGCGATAAGGACTATATTAAGGCTATCGATGCCATTTGGGATAATATCGTTACCAAGAAACTCTATATTACTGGTGGTATAGGTGCAACATCAAACGGCGAAGCCTTTGGCGAGAACTATGAACTGCCCAATATGAGCGCTTATTGTGAAACTTGTGCTGCTATCGGTAATGTATATGTGAATTATCGTCTGTTCTTACTGCATGGTGAGTCAAAGTATTATGATGTCCTTGAGCGCACGCTTTATAACGGACTCATCAGTGGCGTCTCACTTGAAGGTAATGGCTTCTTCTATCCCAATCCCTTGGAGTCGATGGGACAGCACCAGCGTCAGGCTTGGTTCGGTTGCGCCTGCTGCCCATCAAATATCTGCCGTTTCATCCCTTCACTGCCCGGATATATCTATGCCGTAAAAGATCGCGATGTCTATGTCAACCTCTTCCTCTCCAACAAGAGCAACCTGAGTGTAGCAGGAAAGAAAGTGGCACTCAGTCAGACTACAGAGTATCCTTGGAATGGTGATATCGCCATAAATGTAGATCAGAATGCAGCAGGGATGTTTGCCATGAAGATCCGTATTCCTGGATGGGTACGTAATCAGGTAGTTCCTTCAAACCTCTATCAGTACTCGGACAACAAACGCTTAGGTTACTCCATAAAGGTCAATGGTCAGGAAGTTGCTGCCAGCATGACTGAGGATGGCTATTATACCATCAGTCGTAAGTGGAAGAAAGGCGATAAAGTACAGATACACTTCGACATGGAAGCCCGTACTGTTCGTGCAAACAACAAGGTAACGGCTGATCGTGGCATGATCAGCATAGAGAGAGGACCATTGGTTTACTGTGCAGAACATCCCGATAACGACTTTGACATCATGGGTGCCCTGATGAACCAGAATCCCCAGTTCCGCCTCGGCAAAGGTGAGATCGCAGGCACTCCGATACAGACACTCATTACCGATGCTCAGACACTCAACTTCGACAAGGAGGGTAAGCTCAAGGCTTCCGACCAGACACTCACGCTCATCCCATACTATGCTTGGTGCCACCGTGGCAGTGGCAAGATGCGCGTATGGCTACCACAGGACCTCAATGCCACCAACCCTTCCCAGCCAGCAACACTTGCCAGCAAGAGTAAGGTCAGCAGTTCTACCGATAATATGCCAGCACTCTCTGCAATCAATGATCGTCTGATTCCAAAGGATGAAAACGACCGTAGCGTACCATACACCCACTGGTGGCCAAAGAATGGGACAACTGAGTGGTTAGGATATGAGTTCCCTGAGGTTTCTACTGTACAGAGTGCCACGGTTTACTGGTATGATGACGGTCCTTGGGGTGGATGCCGTGTTCCAATGTCATGGAAAATCTTGTATAAGAGTGAACAGGGCCAGTGGTTGCCTGTTAGTGGTGCTGACGGCTACCCCATCGAAAAAGGTGTTGCCTGCACGGTAAATTTTGACCCCGTGAGGACGAAAGCCCTTCGTTTGGAGATTGTCCTTCCTGATGACAATTCTGCAGGATTGTTTGAATGGATTGTGAAATAAGGAATGAAATGGGGGGGGCATCAGCAAAAGCCTTCCCTGAATCTCAGGCACATTATTCCGACCTTGGAAAAGTCTGCCCCAGATTCAGGGCAAGGTTTCACCCCCCTGAGGATGGCTTGCCCGAAATCTCAGGCTTGAACTGTCAAAGAATCATACGCTGAGGTGTCTAATAATTAGACAATCTGCTTCCGCCAGGGTGAAAAACCTTGGCGGATTCGTTTTTATGGCGTAATTTTGCATCAGAAAACATCAAAAGAACGTATGAAGAGTTATTTCCGTTTCCTATCGCGCAACAAGCTCTACACATTGATTAATGTAGTGGGCCTTGTGGTGTCGCTGATGTTCATCATCTTGATGGGCGACTACACCTGGCGCCAGTTTACCATCGACAGTCAGCATAAGCAGGCCGACCGCATCTGGCTGGTGGGTAGTCAGAACAGTTTCTTTATGTGGCCGCAGGCTGCCAACGATATCAAGGCGATATGTCCCGAAGTGGAGCAGACGTGCTGCGTGATGAGCCAAAGTGGAAAGATAAAACATGGCGATCATGTGGTAGAAGATGGTGATGACAAGAGCACCATCATGCTTGTTGACTCCACTTTCTTCAACTTCTTCGACTATGAGTTGACGCAGGGCAACAGGCGTTTTGCACTTGATAAGCCCAAAGCCATCAACAATAACAGTAGTTTCTTCATCTTAGGAATCCCCCATGAAGGGCTTGTAATCGGGTACAAAGATAGGCATAAAGTTGCTCCTTTTCAAGCCATTGGGGTTTCTTCATACTGATGAATGTTTGTTATTTGGTTGCAAATATACAACATATTTTGGAATGTTATTACCGGCAGGATTTCATATATTCCGCAGGTCGAATGCCGAATTGCTCCTGGAAGCATTTAGAGAAGTAAGAGGGGTTAGAGAATCCCACCATGTAACCCACCTCACTAACCATATGGCCACCTTCGTTGAGTAATTTGGCAGCACGCTTCAGTCGTACAATCTGTATCATCTCGTTGGGAGTAACGTCAGCCAAAGTCTTAATCTTGGCAAAGAGTCCGCTACGACTGATGTTCAAATGATCGGCAAGGAAGTCTACATTGAGATCTGAATTGGAAAAATTCTCCTCAATAATCTGATTCATCTTTTTCAAAAACTCGCTATCAGTGGAGTTCTGGGCAATTTCGGTTACAGGCTCTAATGGCTGGGTTGAAAATTTCTCCATCAAGCGGCGACGTATCTGGAGTATATTTCTGATACAGGCTTCGAGATATTGTACAGAGAATGGCTTTTCGATGTATGTATCGGCACCGACATCCATTCCCTCCACCTTCGAATCGTCGTCGGTCTTGGCTGTAAGCATAATGAAAGGAATATGACTAGTCAGCTGGTTCTGACGTACTCGACGGCACAATTCTGCACCATCCATTCGTGGCATCATCCAGTCGCTTATGATAATATTGACTTCATGGTTTTGAAGCAGATGGAGTGCTTCAATACCGTCTTCTGCTGTCAGGGTCTCATATTTATCGCTAAAGTTGCCTTTCAAGAAGTCACGCATGTCCTCAGAGTCATCCACAATGAGCATGACTGGATTGGATGCCTTGATCAGGGGGACAGGTCCATGATCGTTCGCGCAGAGCGAATCACGCGCCCTGTCCCCCTGATCGATTTCCTTTGGCGGACGTTCTTGCGACCCGCCGACGGCAACAGAATCCTTCACACTACTGACATCTGTTTCAGTCATTATATTCTGACTTACAGGCAGGGTAATTGTAAAGACGCTGCCCTTGCCCAATTCTGATTCTATACAGATTTCGCCATGATGCTGATCGACGATATTCTTCACAATGTTCAGGCCGATACCCGTACCGGGCTTGTTGCCCTCAGCCTGAAAGAACGGCTGGAAGATTCGCTGGCGGTCTTCCTCACGGATTCCTACTCCATTATCGCTGACCATAATACGGAAATGCTGACCGTCAGGATCCTCGACACACGACAGCCTGACTTCATCTTTTGTGTATTTATTGGCATTGGTCAGCAGATTACTGATGGTCTTTATCACTGCTTCTTTGTCAATGATGGCTGTGAAGTGCTCGCTGGGATAATCAACCGTGAACCGCCGGCCATTCTGTTCGAAGGTGGGTGCAAAGCGCTCGCTAACCGATACCATCAGTTCATGGATATTTTGAGGTGCGAAATGCATAATCAGACTCTTTTGCTCCACCTTCCTGAAGTCAAGCAGCTGATTGACGAGTTCCAGCAAGCGATGGGCATTGCGGTCGATGACCTCCATGTCGTTGGAAAAGGGATTGTCACGTTTCATGATCTTTTCCAGCGGCCCGATGATCAGCGATACTGGCGTACGGATCTCATGGGCAATCATCGTGAAGAAGTTCAGACGTGCCTCGCGCACTTCCTTCTCCTTCTCTTCGTTCAGGCGCTGCATCTCTATCTGGTAGCGACGTTCTGCCCTTTTCAGACGCAGATGGACATAATACCAGATAGCGACACCTATCAGTAATAGGTATAAAGCCTTGGCCCACCAGCTCCACCAGAGAGGCGGACGCACCTCTATCTGTAGTGCCGCCTCGGCAGTCGACCATGCACCGTCATTGTTGGTGGCCTTCACCCGGAACACATAGGTACCTGCTGGCAGGTTCGTATAGGTAGCCCGATTCTGGCTGCCCACATAGTTCCAGTCGCGGTCGAAACCTTCGAGCATATAGGCATATTGGTTCTTCTCGGGCGAGCAGTAACTCAGCGAGGCAAACGAGAAAGTCACCATCCGGGCATCACCATAGCCAAGAATCAGTTCCTTAGTCTGTGAAAGGTCGAGTGGTAATCCCTCGGCTGTATGCTCCTCGTGATTCATGATACTCATGTTAGTGATATAGACGGGTGGCATCACCGTATTGGCCTTTATCTGATAAGGCAGGAAGCAATTCAGCCCGCCCGTTGAGCCGAAGTAGATGTGACCGTCGCTGGCCTTATAGGCACTGTTGGGCTGAAACTGTTCGCTCACAAGGCCGTCGTGGCGTGTAAACCGCTGTATGCCCTCGCCAGGCACATACTTCACCACGCCGCACTCCGTGGCGAGCCACAATGCGCCGTTGTCCTCAACGATGCTCAGAATGTTCTGACTCGGCACATCGAGCGGAATACGCTCAAACGAGCCCTGGTCTCTGTCGAAGACGCATAGCCCGGCAAATGTGCCTACCCACAGCCTGCCCCTCTCGTCGATATGACAGCAGTTCACCTGATTATCAGGCAGAGCCGTATCGCCCTGCCCGTCTTCGCTACGGAAACAGTGCAGCCTCCTGTGTCTCCGGTCATACTGCCAAAGCCCTTCGCCCTGGGTGGACAGCCACAGGTTCCCGTCACCGTCTTCGTCGATGTCGATGGTGATGGCATTGGTCTTACCTATACGGATGAAAGCGTCTTTCCCGGGATCATACAGGCACAGCCCCTCCATGGTAGCCACCCAGATGTCGCCCCTCGAGTCCTGAAAGATCGCATACGAACTGGAGTTGTCAATACTGGTTGTATCGTTGGTATGTACATATTGGCGCAATTGCCCATTCTCCAGATTCATCACCATCACCCCGTCGGTATAAGTGCCTATCCAGAGTTCGTTATCGCGGCTTACGCACAGGGCATGCACATTCAGCTTGGAGAGCTTATCCTGATGCGGAAAGTTCTCGAACCGGCCAGCATAGCACATCAGCCCGCCATCATCGCTGCCCACCCAGATACGTCCCTGCCTGTCCTCGCAGAAACGGGATATCACGTTCCCCGTAAGGCCATTATCCATCGAGAAGCCGTTGAAACGTTTTCCCACAGGTGAGATATATTTCACTCCACCGTAGAAGGTGCCCAGCCACAGTCCTCCCTCAGTATCGTTGGTAATGGCATACACAAAACGATCGTCATACCTCTCCCAGTTTCCTGTTTTAGGGTCGAGGTGTATCAAACCGTCGTCACAACCAATGCAGATGTGCCCGTCGGGCTCTTCATATAAGGCATGTATATGCCACCCCACTTTAGTCAGTTGAGGATTCAGCACCTGCTCCAGTCTGCCGTCGCTATGCATCAGCAACAGCCCATATTCCCAAGTGCCTAGCCAGTAACGGCCGTCTCTTGTCTGAAGCATCCGGAGAGATATGGGCAGCCCCTTAAAACTAAGATTCACCGGCTCAAACCGATCGTGCAGGCGGTTCAGTCTCTGCACTACAGGCTCCCCCCAGTTTGTCACTGTCCATATTTGGTTGCCAGCATCCACCATCACTTGCGCTATGGCATTATCAGGTGTCTTTATTTTGCACTGTTTAGCACGTCCCGTCTTCACGATATACTGCCAAACCCCCTGTTCCATCGTCGACACCCACAGTTCACCCTCCTTATCCAGAGCGAGCGAAGTCACCGTGGAATGGATGTCCATAGGCAGCCTGTTGATCGTCTGATGTGTGAAATCCACAAAGAAGACCCCTTTTGCAGTCCCCACATACAGACCGCCCTCCCCGGCAATCAGGGCAGATATATACTGGCTGATGCCCAATTCGGCAATACGGAAGGGCATCACCCTTCGCCCGTCGTAGCGGCAGAGTCCGTTGTCGGTGCCGAACCATATATAGCCATTCTTGTCCTGTACGATATTTCGCACGGCATTGGCAGCCAGCCCGTCATTCATCGTGATCTGACGGTAACTGTAGTCATCCTTAGCCCAGGCAGGCAGGAGCACCAGAATCCCTGTTATTAGCAATAGCAGTCGTCGCATGATGGGGCAAAAGTATAAAATAATTCCGAAACAACCAAGACATCGCCCGATTATTTATCTTTGATACACTATTATATCCTTCAGTTTAGCCCACGACAGGCTGTCTGAGTATGTCGTTTGATAGATGCCGAGATGAAGTTTAGGCGCATCTATCCTGACAGGAGAGCCAGGCATGTTGTGCCAAGTTTTTCCATCGCTGCTGGTACGGGCAAAGAGTAGATGTCCACGACGCTCAAACTGTAAAATATGGTCAAAAACGTAGCCCTTGTAGTTTGGATATTGAGTACGTTCCTCATTATTAGTTATTGTGAACATATTACCGCAATTATATAACGGGAATACGCCCAGCTGATACAGCGTCTCACCTTCCGATATCAATAGTCCACACTCATTATATCCCTTTACCTTGTGTTCATTCAGGCCTTCCATATCTGTGAAATTAGCCATCATCACGAAGTCGCCCTCTACCTCTTTATATATATGGCCACCATTTTTCAGAGGATCACCGAGGAAGTCTGCAGATGTGGCTGACAGTGTCACCTCTTCAGGCTGCTCCAGTATTGCGTTCATGTCTGGTGCAAGGGTAAACTTGCTGTCAGGATCGCTTTCGTCAAAGTCTTCGTCACCCAGCGAAGCCAGATACTCGTCCTTCCGCTGAGAGTATATCGTTCTCACCTCATCGGCAGTGATAGACAACGGTTTGATAGAAAGTTCGCTCAGATAACCCCTGAAACAGTTTGCTCCGCTACCGTCGGCACCTATCACAACCTTCCTTTCAGGCCGGAACATGATAAAATTATTCTGTTCATGCAATAGTTCTCCGTCACGATAGATACTTTCCTTCCATCCATCGAATGTCACCACCCAATGATGCCACTGGCCTTCGGAAACCTTGACAGCATCAGGCACTCCGCAACTTTCAAAAGAACCATTGTGATGAATGAGACCTGCTCGCTGGTCTGAGCCCAAGCGCAGTTCGGTTGTGGCGAGATCTGCATGAGAACTACTGAGAGATACGAGCGTTGGTACAGGACCAACCTCCGTCTGTAATGCCCATGCACTGATGGTATAAGGTGCATTATAACGATACACCTCCGATAAAGGCTCCTGACTGGCCAATGACTGAGAACCATTAAAGAAAAGTGCCCATCGTCCGTCCTTTACCCTTAAGCGCAACGGTTTATTGGCTTTCAGGGTAAAGCCTTCTGCTGTCACCACTTCCGCCACATCCATCGGTTCCTTCCTGCCTTGTCCTATGCTGCTGGCATCGAGGGTGATGCTGGCATGACGGAGACGAGCCTCTGAATCGACATCTTTTTGGTGCATTCCCGGATACCCGTCGTTAGACACCACGTCTGCATCAGGTAACTGTGGAGCATCCTGCCATACCTTCACGTTCCATATCGCCGGCATATGGCCGTTCTTCTGAGTATCTGTGATGGTGATGCGCAGATAGCGCGCTTTTGTCTTTTTGCGGTCAATCATCGGAGAGCCTTGCATAGTGTTGTCCCTTCGGTCGGAATAGGTCGTCCACTTCTGGCCGTCAACAGAGGTCTCTATGAAATACTGATAGAAGAATGTGGGATACTCAAATTGTATCCACACCTCACTGAATCTGATCGTCTTTCCGAGGTCTATCTGCAACCATTCATCGTGTTTCTCTGGATCCCAGTTCGTGTGGCGGGCCTTCCACAGCGTCCCGTTATTGTCATCAACCGCATGTTCGGGCTTGAACCATTCGTCGTAATAACTGCTGGCTGTAACCTTTGCCCCATAGGCAATGTTCTTATATGATTGAGAAGGTATCAGGCCAACGTGCCTGGCATCATGGGTAGGAACTATCGGGAGAATGTTTCCATTGGTGTCGAAGAGCAATTCGTCGATACATACCTGACGGTTGAAACCATGAACGGAGTGGGGATTGTTGTGCCGGTGGTAAATAATATAATAACGCTCACCTTCCCTGAATACGCTATGATGTCCTGGGCCATGTATAGTCCCATCGGCATTGGTCTCAAGGATACAACCCTGATATACAAAAGGTCCCATCGGTCCTGTCTTTGAGGTGGCATACTGCACACGATAGGTATGGTCGTGACAGGATCCGGAGGAGTAGGTGAAATAATAGGAATCGCCACGCTTAAATACAAAGGGCGCCTCAAAGATATCCTTCAGTTCAGTATTGGGAATAAGTCTTTTTTCTGAAAAGAACTCATCAGCAGCGATGTGGAAGGGAGCGTCTTCTTTCCATCCACGAGCATCGCCAGTAACAGGTTTCTTGCCACTCAGTTTGGCTACACCGCAACCGAAACCGTCGTAGATACCCCATGTAGTGAAATATAGGTACTCTTGTCCGTCGTCATCGCGGAAGAGCTGCGGATCAAGAGTGATGACATTGTGTACATAACGGTCGGGTACCATCACAGCATCATCCTTTTTAAGTATGTTGTGCCAAGGGCCGATAGGTGAAGGACCTTCTCCCACATTGATATTACATGGCTCGCAATAATAGTAACGGAAGGTGCCATCAGGCTGTTGTACCACGTCAGGCGCCCAAACCACCTCGGTAGTGGGCCAGTTCATCACGACATTCTTCCAGTTGCGGAAGTCTTTCGACACCCAAACCTGTGCTGGACCATAGCCGTTGCCAGTACCGTCGGTGGTGGCATAGAGATAATAGGTGTCGCCGAACTTACGAATCGTTGGGTCGGCGAAATAGCCGGGGATAATGGGATTGCCAGCACCAATGGTATTCCACTTGGCTGCGTCAGGTCTGTCTGCCGATACTTTAAAAGAATAAGGAAACTCTTTCAGCTCTGCCTTGGGCTCAGGATTCTCTTCCGAAGGCATCGGTATCTGATCGTGCAATACTGGTGCTCCCATCACGATGAGATACAAGTGTTTCAGCGTCTTGCCGTCAGGAACAGTAAGGCTCGTGGCATTGATATCACCATAGATCTCCTCGTCCTCTGTGGTGATGCCCACGAAACCATATCTCAGTTGGTTCCCATTGATCTGAAGACTGAAGCTCCGTGCATTCAAATCCACCTTGTCATCGAGCTTGATGGCGTTGAAACCATATTCCTCAGGATAGTCCTTAGGACGCAACAGCCCATCCTTTTGCGTCGTCACCTCTGTATCGAAGGTGCAGGCATATTTTCTGGTTTCCTTCCTGGCATGCTTGAAGTCGAAGTTCACCAAATGCTGATAGCCTCGGAACATCTCGTCGCAGAACTGCTGCTGATTCAGCCCGTACATCCGCTTATAGGTGATCACAGGATCCTCGCCTTTCTTACCCTGACGGTACAACTCCGCTATCGACTTCCGTCCGTGCAGGTCGCTCCACCACTGGATGACGTAGGGTGAGTGGTAGATATTCTCTAAATGCAGGTAGGCCTTGTGAGTGAGTTTCTTAAACGCCTCGAAGTGGTAGTTCTCGTCTGTCAGCCAGTCGGGGTTTACCTGCCATAGCATCCACTGTGAGGTCATCTCGAAGAAACCGCTGCCGCCCCAGGCATCGCCCACCGAGTCGGCAGGTATCTGGAGCTGGAAGGAATGACCGAGTTCGTGGGCCATGCAGTTCATCTTCTGGTCCTGTATGCGGTTGGGAGCCACCCAGAGCGCACCGATGAAGTTGTCGTAGGTGCCGCCATAGGCCGTACCGTCGAGCGAGTACATCACCA
>JAEEGG010014641.1_pt1 | contig 16575 bp, 10 predicted proteins | sample 9134161 | NCBI WGS metagenome assembly JAEEGG01 (sample SAMN16246543, study PRJNA631951) | gut metagenome | biome: gut microbiome; feature: rumen; material: CR-attached | host: Bos | place: Iran: Karaj | collected 2018-10
CCCTCCGGCGCCTCCGCGTATCCGCCGCCACCCCCTTCGACGTCCTGCCCCCGCGCGGCTCCTCCCGCGCCTTCTTCCGCATCCGCCGCGAAGGCCCCTCCCCGGCCACCCTCATGGCCGTCCGCTGGTCCCCCGAACGCGAAGACAACCGCCTCTACGCCCCCCAGACCCGCTTCCTCGCCCGCCTCGGCGTCCCCGTCCCCCGCCTCCACCTCGACAACCCCGCCCTACACCTCCTGGTCATGGAAGACCTCGGAACGGACACCCTCGAAACGCTGGCCCCCACCCTATCCCCGGCCCGGCTGCTTTCCGTCTACCGCCGCATCCTGGACGCCCTTCTCCCCTTCCACGCCGACGGGGCCGCCGCCCTCCGGCGTTCCCGCATTCCCTCCATGCCGCCCTTCGGCCCCGAAACCATCGCCTGGGAACACGCCTACTTCCTCGATGCCTACGCCGCCGCCCATGCCCATTGGCCCCCTTCCCGCCTCGCCGCCGCCCGCGCCGCCCTGGAGCGCGCCGCCGACATCCTCCAGGCGTCCCCCCGCGGCCTCATCCACCGCGACCTCCAGTCCAGCAACATCCTCTTCCGCGAAAAGCTCTCCCCCGTCCTCATCGACTACCAGGGCATGCGGCCCGGCCCCGTGGCCTACGATCTGGCCAGCCTTCTCTGCGACCCCTACGTCTCGCTTCCCGCCGCAACGCGGCAAACGCTCCTCCGCCACTACTGCCGCCGCCACCCACTGGGCCGCGCCATCGCCGAAGCCTTCCCCGCCGCCGCCGTCCAGCGCCTCTGCCAGGCCCTCGGCGCCTACGCCACCCTTTCCCGCCGCCCCGGCATGGCCCGCTTCGCCGACTACATCCCCCGCGCCCTCGCCCAGCTCCGCCCCCACGCCGCCGCCTTCGGCTTCCCCGTTTGACCGCCTCCCCGCAAAACGTTCTCGCCTTTCCCCCTCCCCCGGCGTACAATCCCGCGCGTTTTTACCGGCATTGGGCCGGACGACAGGAAGCGAAAGGATCGCAACATGAAAAAATACAACGTCTGCATGGTCGGCATCGGCGCGGTCGGCACGGAAATCGTGCGCCTGCTCCGCAAACGCAATTTCCCGATGGCCAAGCTCACCGCCTTCGCCCGCAGCGAACGCACCGAGATGATCGACGGGCTGCCCGTCGAGGTCAAGGTCGCCACCGGGCCCGAATCCTTCCGCGGATACGATTTCGCCTTCTTCGCCGGCACCGAGGGCGCCAAGGGCGCTTCCAAGACGCTCGGCTGGGAAGCAGCGTCGGTCGGCTGCACGGTCATCGACAACGGCGACGACTTCCGCATGGACCCGCGCGTGCCGCTGTGCATCCCGGAGATCAACCCGGAGGCCCTCCGCGCGAACCGGAACTTCGTCTCGAACCCGAACTGCTCGACGGCCATCGCCCTGATGCCCCTCTACGCGCTGCACAAGGAAGCCGGCATCAAGCGCATCGTCTGCTGCACCTACCAGGCCGTCTCCGGCGCCGGCGCCGCCGCCATCCGCGAGCTCGCCGACGAGACCCGCGCCTGGGCCGCCGGCGAACCGATGCCGGAGCACAAGGTGTTCCCGGCGCAGATCGCGTTCAACGTGGTCGCGCAGATCGGCAGCGAATCCAAGGACATGCCCGGCTACACGTCCGAGGAAGTCAAGCTCGGCCGCGAAACGCGCAAGATCCTCGGCGACGACTCCATCCAGGTGGTCTCCACCTGCGTGCGCGTGCCGGTTTTCAACAGCCACAGCGAGGCGCTGCACGTCGAGTTCCACCGTCCGCTCTCGCCCGAACGCGCGCGCGAAATCCTTTCGCACACCCCGGGCGTGAAGGTGCTCGACGACCTGGCGGCGTCGGAATTCCCGACCCCGATCGCCGCGACGGGCCACTACGACGCCTTCGTCGGCCGCATCCGCAAGGACCCGACGGTCGAGAACGGCCTCTCCCTCTTCGTCTCCGGCGACAACATCTGGAAAGGCGCCGCCCAGAACGCCATCCAAATCGCCGAAAAGATGATCGAGATGGGCCTCAAGTAACCCCCCGTCCCCCCCTCCCCGGCGGCGCCCGCGCCCCCCGCGCCGCGCCGCCGTTTCTTCACCCGCACAGGAAAAACGACAATTCCGACAACTCTGAAAAACAATTCCGACAACCATCCCGTTGAATTCCCGTCCTCTACAAAGAAATTGTCGAAAATTGTCATAATTGTCTGACAAAAAGGAGCCCCCGCCATGTTCAAGCCCGTATCCAGCAAACTCTCCTTCCCGCAGATGGAAGAAGGCATCCTCCGCTTCTGGGAAGAGCACGACACCTTCCGCAAGTCCCTGGCGAACCGCGCCGGCGCCCCCGAATACGTCTTCTACGACGGCCCTCCCTTCGCGACCGGCCTGCCCCACTACGGCCACCTCCTCGCGGGCACCATCAAGGACATCGCCCCCCGCTACCAGACCATGCGCGGCCGCTACGTCGAGCGCCGTTTCGGCTGGGACTGCCACGGTCTGCCCATCGAAGCCCTGGCGCAGGACAAACTCGGCCTCAAGGGCACGCCGGACATCCTGGCGGCGGGCGTCGGCAAATTCAACGAGACCTGCCGCAGCATGGTCCTGACCTACGTCTCCGAGTGGCGCAAGACCGTCACCCGCATGGGCCGCTGGGTGGACTTCGACAACGACTACAAGACCATGGACCTCCCCTACATGGAGACCATCTGGTGGGTCTTCAAGCAGCTCTGGGAGCAGGGCCGCGTCTACAAATCCCACCGCATCATGCCCTACTCCTGGCGCCTGACCACGCCCCTGTCCAACTTCGAAGCCGGCTCCAACTACCAGAACGTCCAGGACCCGGCCATCACCGTCCGCGTCCGCCTCCGCGAACTTCCGGCGGGCCTGGACGCCGCCGCCGCGGGCACGCCCGTCGACGCCCTCATCTGGACCACGACCCCGTGGACCCTCTTCGGCAACCTCGCCGTCGCCGCCGGCCCCGACATGGAATACTCGGCCGTCCGCGACGCCTCCGACGGCGCCATCTACCTCCTCGCCACCGCCCGCCTCTCCGCCTACTACAAGACCCCCGACCAGTACACCGTCCTCGCCACCTACCGCGGCGCCGACCTCGCCGGCCTCCACTACGACCCCATCTTCCCCACCTTCGCGGCCGACCCCGAGTGCCAAAAAACCTCCTTCCGCATCATCAACGCCCCCTTCGTGAGCACCGAAGACGGCACCGGCTTCGTGCACATCGCCCCGGCCTTCGGCGAAGACGACTTCCAGGCCTGCAAGGCCGCCGGCATCCCCCTGCGCGACTACCTCGACGACTCCTGCGCCTTCACCGCCACCGTCCCCGAATACCAGGGCCAATTCTGCAAAGACGCCGACAAAGCCATCATCCGCCGCCTCAAGGACGAAGGCAAACTCGTCAAGCAATCCACCATCGTCCACTCCTACCCCTACTGCCCCCGCACCGACACCCCCCTCATCTACCGCGCCATCGACGCCTGGTACGTCCGCGTCGAAGACCTCCACGACCGCCTTGCCGCCAACAACCGCCCCGTCCACTGGGTCCCCGCCGCCGTCGGCGAAAAACGCTTCGGCAACTGGCTCCGCGAAGCCCGCGACTGGAACATTTCGAGAAACCGCTTCTGGGGCTCCTGCATCCCCGTCTGGATCAACCAGGACGACCCCGCCGACATGATCTGCGTCGGCTCCGTCGCCGAACTCGAGGCCCTCTCCGGACGCAAAGTCACCGACCTCCACAAACACTACATCGACGACATCACCATCACCAAGGACGGCCACACCTACCGCCGCACCCCCGAAGTCCTCGACTGCTGGTTCGAGTCCGGCTCCATGCCCTACGCCCAGCAGCACTATCCCTTCGAGCGCAAGGACGACCTCGACAAATTCTTCCCCGCCCACTTCATCGCCGAAGGCCTCGACCAGACCCGCGGCTGGTTCTACACCCTCATGCTCCTGGGCACCGCCCTCTTCGACAAATCCCCCTACAAAAACGTCATCGTCAACGGCCTCGTCCTCGCCGCCGACGGCCGCAAGATGTCCAAGCGCCTCAAGAACTACCCCGACCCCTCCCACATCCTCGACACCTACGGCGCCGACGCCCTGCGCCTCTACATGATCAACTCCCCCATCGTCCGCGCCGAAGACCTGTGTTTCACCGAAGACGGCGTCGTCCACTCCCTCCGCCACCTCCTCATCCCCTGGTGGAACGCCTACACCTTCTTTGTCACCTACGCCAACGTCGACCACTGGACCCCCTCCGCCGACCCCGATTCCGCCCCCGCCTCCGACAACCCCCTCGACCGCTGGATCGTCTCCGCCACCGACCGCCTCGCCGGCGACGTCGTCTCCGCCATGGACCAGTACGACCTCCAGCAGGCCGTCCGTCCCCTCGTCCAATTCCTCGACGACCTCACCAACTGGTACATCCGCCGCTCCCGCCGCCGCTTCTGGAAATCCGGCGACGACACCGACAAAGCCTCCGCCTACGCCACCCTCCACTCCGTCCTCCTCCGCCTCTGCCGCATCGCCGCCCCCTTCGTCCCCTTCATCTCCGAAGAAATCTACCGCAACCTCCGCACCCCCTCCATGCCCGAGTCCGTCCACCTCTGCGACTACCCCCTCCCCGGACAGTGGCCCCGCGACGCCGCCCTCGAATCCCGCATGACCTCCGTCATGCGCGCCGTCACCCTCGCCCGCCAACTCCGGGCCGACCGCGACCTCAAAGTCCGCCAACCCCTCGCCGCCCTCCACGTCGTCTCCCGCGATGCCTCCCTCCTCGACGCCATCCGCCCCATGACCGACATCCTCGCCGACGAACTCAACGTCAAGACCGTCGTCTTCTCCGCCGACGAAACCGCCCTCGCCACCCTCACCGCCAAAGCCAACTACAAGGCCCTCGGCCCCAAATACGGCGCCAAGATGCGCCCCCTCGCCGCCGCCATCGCCGCCCTCGATTCCGCCCAACTCTCCACCCTCCTCTCCTCCGGCACCCTCACCATCGACCTCGACGGCGCCCCCCTGGCCATCACCCCCGACGACATCCTCCTCCAGCGCACCCCCAAACCCGGCCTTGCCGTCGCGAGCGAAGGCGACCTCGTCGTCGCCCTCGACACCAACCTCACCCCCGAATTGGTCTCCGAAGGCCTCGCCCGCGAACTCGTCAACCGCATCCAAAACCTCCGCAAAGACACCGCCCTCGACGTCACCGACCGCATCACCCTCACCCTCCAAGCCTCCCCTGCCCTCCTCTCCGCCGCCGAAACCCACCGCGCCTTCATCCAATCCGAAACCCTCTGCACCACCCTCACCCTCGCCCCCCTCCCCGCCTCCCCCTCCTCCCCCCTCGACATCAACGGCCACCAAGCCCTCCTCTCCCTCCAAAAAGCCTGACCGCCCACATCGAACCGGGGGACTTCAGTCCCCCGCGAAAACCGGCAACATTCCCCAGACCTGGGAGGTGCGGCTTTCCAGCCACGCCCGCTCAAGAATCGCTTCCCCCCAGCGCGAAGCCCCGCCCCCCTCCGAGAGGGGGGTGCCGCCTCCGGCGGCGGGGGGAGTACTGCGCCTCACCCACGCCCCTCCCCTCACCTTCTGCTGCCCCCCCCTTCCCCTCGCCCCCCTCCCGCCTCCCGCCCACATCCCGCCCGCAGGGCGCCCGCAAGACTTCCTCCTCCTCCCAGCGTCAGGGTTTCAGGCAACTGAGGGGGCAGACGAAGATGCCGTCTTCGCGGCGGTATGCGAAATCGCCCGTGGCGGTCAGAACCATCAGGAACGAGGGGGAGGGCGACTTGGCAACATCGATCTTCGCTGCCAGCTTTTTGAGGGAGACCGCGCCTTTCTCGATGAGTTCCTTTCCGCCGAGCTTCATTTCGACGAGCGCATGGGTGCCGTTGCGCTTGTGGAGGACGGCATCGCATTCAAGGCCGGAGGCGTCGAGGTAGTGGGCGACGCCACCGTCGAGGGCATCCATGTAAACGCGCAGGTCCCGGACGGCCATGGTTTCGAAGAGGTTCCCGTAAGTCTTGAGGTCGCCCATGAGGTCCTCGGGGCCCAGCCCGAGCGCGGCGGTGGCGATGGATGGATCGACGAAATGGCGCGTGTCCCCGGTACGCACGGGCGTCTTGCAGCGTAGGTTCGGGCACCAGGCGGGGAGGTCTTCGACGACGAACAGCCGTTTGAGCGCGTTGTGGTACGCCCCCACCGTGTCGATGGAAAACGACCCCGCCTCGTTCGCTTCCAGATCGGCCTTGACCACCGTGAGGGCGGCGCGCGTCCCCTGCAAGCGGGCATAGGACCGCAGGAAGCGGCGCGCGCGCTCTTCGTCGCGCCCCACGCCGTCCACGCGGGAAATGTCGCGTTTGACGGTGGCGTCGAGGTAGGCGAAGGCGCGTTTGAGCGCGGCCTTCCCGGAGAGGTCGCAGGCGTACGGCCACCCGCCGCGGCACAGCAAGCAGGCCATTTCCTCCAAATCGGGCCGTCCCGCGCGGGCCCCCGTGGGGTCTTCGCCCGCGAACAGCGCCGAGAGCGAAACCTCTCCGGACGACTCCCCGGATTCCCACAGCGACATCGGCCGCATCTTCAGCCACGAAAACCGGCCCGCGCCGGAATGGCGCACGGCCGCCATGTCGGCAGGCACGGACGACCCGGTGAGGATGAACATCCCCGGCCCGTCCCCGTGGTCCACGCGGTAGCGGATGGCGTCCCAGAGTGTCGGGGCGATTTGCCACTCGTCCACGAGGCGCGGAGCCGCCCCGGCGAGGAGGCGGTCGGGTTTCGTCCCGGCCAACACGATGTTTTCCTCCATCTTTCCGGGTTCGTCGAGGTAGATGGCGCTCCCGGCCGCCTGCTCGGCGGTGGTGGTCTTGCCGCACCACTTCGCGCCCTCGATCAAGACGGCCCCGCTACCTTCCAGTTCTTCCCGGAGCAACCCGTCGCAAATCCGTTTTTTGTACGCTTTCACACCCCGAATCTACCACTTCCCCTCCCCCATACAAGCAGAAACCGGCTGATTGTTGATTTTTCAACCCGTGAATTGTTGGATTTCCAACCCGTGGATTGTTGGAACCCATTGCCCCCTCTCCCTTCCCCTTCTCCGCCCTTGGTCCCCCCCCGCCCGTCCCTCCCCGCCCCTTGCCCGAACGGCGCGGCAAGATGCCGCACCCCGGAAGTGATGCAAAACCTTTTGAAAGACTATGGCGCCACTTCCGGCGATGCGGCTTCTAGCCGCACCCCCTCCCGAATCCTCCCGCCCGCGCAGCGGGCGCACCGCCCTTCTTCCTTCGTACTTCTTCCTTCTTACTTCCCTTCCTCCCCCCACCTTCTGTTGCCCCGCCCCCCCCGCCTTTCCCTTCCACTCCCCACCCGCAGGGCGCACCGCAAACTTTTCACTTGTCACTGTTCACTTGTCACTGCGCCCGCAGGGCGCTCCTCCCTTTTCCCTCTTTCCCCACGCCCGCCCGGCGTGGTACAGTCCCCCCATCGAAAACCCAACCAAGGAACAACCATCGATTTGATCCAACCATAAACAACCCATAAACCCACTGCGCATCTGCGCAACGCGACGTTCTATCGGAAAGCCTGGAAACCTTTTTCGTCACAGAACCTCGGTTGGCAGGAGCGCGCCCTACGGGCGCGCTTTTTCTGCTTTCCCTAACTCTGTGACAGGCTCTTCCAGGCGCCTCCGATAGTGTTGGGAGCAAAGTGAAAAGGCGTGCTCCTTTTTTCGCCCCTTCGCCGCGCGGGAGACGAGGAACGAAGCATGGCGAAGAATGACAACCAGCAACTGGGGCAAGCCAAAAAGCAGAAAAAAGACGAATTCTATACCCGGCTTGAAGACATCGAGCGCGAACTTGCCCACTACAAGCCCCACTTCCGAGGCAAGACCGTCCTCTGCAACTGCGACGATCCGCGCATTTCCAATTTCTTCCACTACTTCTCCCACCAGTTTGAAGCCCTTGGGCTCAAGCGCCTCATCACGACCTGCTACAAAAACCAAGACATGGACCTTTTCTCGCGAAACACCTGCGAGCGGGCAATCTACCTCGTCTATGACGGAGACAAAAACGGAAACCGCGTCCCCGACCCGGAAGAAATCGGCATCCGGCTCCTCAAAGGCGACGGAGACTTCCGCTCTGCTGAGTGCATCGAACTACTGAAACAGGCCGACATTGTCGTCACAAATCCTCCTTTCTCCCTCTTTCGAGAATACATTGCCCAGCTTGTCCAATACGGCAAGAAGTTCCTCGTTATCGGCAACATCAATGCCATCACCTACAAAGAAATCTTCCCGCTCATCATGAAAAATGAATTGTGGATGGGAGTAAGCATCCACAGCGGTGACAGGGAATTCGGTGTGCCAGCAAGCTACCCATTGGAAGCAGCCGGTTGTCGTGTGGATGAAAACGGAAACAAATTCATCCGTGTCAAAGGAGTCCGTTGGTTCACGAACATCGACCATGACAAACGCCATGAAGAGATGATTTTGTGGAAGCCATACACGCCGGAAGAGCATCCGCGCTATGTCAACTACGACGCGATAGATGTTGGCAAAACCTCAGATATCCCATGCGATTACGATGGCCTGATGGGCGTCCCCATCACCTTCCTTGACAAGTACAACCCCGACCAGTTTGACATCGTGGGACGAAGCCTTGAATTGGCGGACATGACAGTCATCCGGGACCGTCTGGGTCGCAATGATGGCGGGCCCCGTTTCTATATTGAGAAAGACGGCGAACTCGTGCGGCTCTACGACCGCATCATCATCCGCCGCAAACAACAAAGGAGCGCGACATGAACATCGAGCTGAAGGAAATCACGGTCCGGAACCTCGTGGAGGACTTCCGCGACGAAGCGGAGAACGGCGTGACGGCGTACGGGGGGAAGCTGGACATCCGTCCGAAATACCAGCGCGAGTTCATCTACTCGCCCGAACAACAGCGGGCGGTCATGGACACCGTCCTCAAGGGTTTTCCATTGAACACCATGTACTGGGCCGTCCGCGGCGACGGCACCTTCGAGGTCATCGACGGCCAGCAACGGACCCTCTCGCTGTGCAAATTCGCCGCGGGGGACTTCTCCGTGCCGTGGCGGGGGAGCGTCCTGTTCTTCGGCAACCTCCAGGACGACGAACAGCGGCGGGTGCTCGACTACCGCCTCATGGTGTACCTCTGCGAAGGGAGCGACACCGAAAAACTCGAATGGTTCCGCACCATCAACATCGCCGGCGAAGAACTCACCGCCCAGGAACTGCGCAACGCCGTCTACGCCGGACCGTGGACCGCCGACGCCAAACGCTACTTCTCGCGCACCGAATGCCCCGCCTGGCAAGTCGGCGGCAAATACCTCACCGGCACCCCCATCCGCCAGGACTTCCTCGAAACCGCCATCAAGTGGCACTCCCGCGGCGACATCGAGGGCTACATGGCCGCCCACCAGCACGACACGAGCGCCGCCGCCCTCTGGATGTACTTCCAGAACGTCCTCGCGTGGGTCAAGACCCTCTTCCCCGCCTACCGCCGCGAAATGAAGACGCCCGAATGGGGCTTTCTCTACAACGAATTCAAGGACCGCCCGTACGACCCCGCCGCCCTCGAACGCGAAACCGCGCGCCTCATGGCCGACGACGACGTCACCCGCAAGAGCGGCATCTACGAATACCTCCTCTCCGGCGGCGAACGCGAACGCGCCCTGAGCATCCGTGCCTTCACCGAAAGCCAGAAGCGCACCGCCTACGAGCGCCAGCGCGGCCTCTGCGCCATCTGCCACAATCCCTTCCCCTACGAACAGATGGAAGGCGACCACATCACCCCCTGGCATTCCGGCGGCCACACCGACCCCTCCAACCTCCAAATGCTCTGCCGCCCCTGCAATCGCCGCAAATCCGGCAACTAGTACAGCGCAAAGTCAAAACATTCGTATTTCTCGGCCCCGGGTAGGGCGGGCAGTCCCCTGCCCGCCGTGCGAAAGGGGTGTGGCATGAAGGCAAATCCATGAGCAAGACAGGCGCACGGCGGCGCAGGGACTCGCCGCCCTACCCCAAACAACATGTGCAAGAATGACCTTTGCAATGCCTTGGCAGACGGCCCGCACCCGGGCCGGGTCGGCCTCGGGCGCCCCTCCCATGCAACCCTCCCTCTTTTCAATGTCCGCGAAGCGGTTTTCATAGTTTTCAATGTAGATTCCCATTGTCGGAAATTGCCATAATTGTCTGACTTTTGTTCGCATCTTCTTTTGTTTCCCTATTTGTCCTTTTTGTTTCAAAAAATCCTCCCCGAAAAAGTTTTCCAATCATTGGAAAACCGCCGAATTTTTTTCCAATCATTGGAAAAATCGTCCCAAATTTTCCAACCATTGGAAAAATATTTTCCAATCATTGGAAAACTCCCCTTCCGCCGCAGGGCTACCGGATTGTGGCAATCCCAGGCACCTTTGCCACCGGGACAGCCCTCCGGCTCTCCATCCGCCAAGGCGCGGCAGGATGCCGCACCCCCGGAAGTGGCGCAATGCCTCCTGAACGGACATCGCGTGGATGCCGGAGATGCGGCTTCTTTCCGGGGTGTTGGGAAAGCGTTTTCCCCTCCCGCAGTCCACCCCCACTTTGTCCGCCCGAAGGGCGCACCGCCCACTTGCCGCCCGTCGCCCGTGCCTTGTCCCCCCACCCTGCCGAAACGCTTCACCTCCCGACCGCACTCCCCGCTTGCAACCGCCCCCGAAATCCACCACCCTCCCCCATTGAACACCAAGCCCGAACCGGGCACAACCAAGAAAGCGAGGCAGCAATTGAAAGCCATCTTGATCGTCATGGATTCCGTCGGAATCGGCTCCGCCCCGGACGCCACCGCCTACGGTGACGCCGGAGCCTCCACCCTCCCCCACCTCTCCGCCGCCGCTGGCGGACTCAACGCCCCAACCCTCCAGAAACTCGGCCTCGGCAACATCCCCGGCCTCCTCCCGCAGAAGGAAACCATCGTCGGCTGCCCGCCCGTCGATGCCCCCATCGCCTCCTGGGGCGCCATGCGCGAGATGTCCGACGGAAAGGACACCATCACCGGCCACTGGGAAATCGCCGGCCTCGAAGTCGATCCCGGCTTCCACAACTTCCCCTTCACCGACTCCTTCCCGCCCGACCTGATCGCGGCCTTCGAGAAGGAGACCGGACGCAAGCTCATCGGCAACAAGGCCGCCAGCGGCACCGAGATCATCAAGGAACTCGGCGAAGAGCACATGCGCACCGGCGCCCTCATCTGCTACACCTCCGCCGACAGCGTCTTCCAGATCGCCGCCCACGAGAGCGTCGTCCCCGTCCCCGAACTCTACCGCTACTGCGAAATCGCCCGCCGCCTCTGCGACCCCCTGCGCGTCGGCCGCATCATCGCGCGTCCCTTCGTCGGCACCTGCGCCGCCGACTTCAAACGCACCGAGAACCGCAAGGACTTCGCGTACCTGCCCGCCGAAAAGACCGTCCTGGAGCGCCTCTTCGACGCCGGAATTTCCGTCTACGCCGTCGGCAAGATCGAGGACATCTACTGCCACCGCGGCATCACCGAATCCATCCACACCGGCAACAACGTCGCCTCCGAAGCCCTCGTCAGCAAGTGGACGCAGGAAAAGGAGTCCGGCCTGATCGTCGCGAACTTCATCGACTACGACATGCTCTACGGCCACCGCCGCGACGCGGACGGCTACGCCCGGAGCATCGAGGAGACCGACCGCTGGCTCGCCGGCTACCTTCCCCTCCTCGGCCCCGAGGACATGCTGATCATCACCGCGGACCACGGCAACGATCCGACCTTCAAGGGCACGGACCACACGCGCGAGTACGTCCCGCTGATCGTGTACCGTCCCGGCCGTCCCGGCACCTGCCTGGGCATCCGCAAGGGCTTCTACGACATCGCGCAGTCGCTGGCGAAGTTCTTCTCCATCCCCGCCATGCCCCGCGGCGCCTCCTTCATCGCCTACACCTGACACGCGCTCAATCCTCAACCACACGGCACGCTCCCAACCCGGGCGTGCCGCTTTGTTTCCCCTGACCAAGGCGGCCAAAGCCTGCATCGGTGCGGTTTTCCTTGGTATTTCCTCGATGTCCGGCAACGCCCCTTGACAAGATAATCCCGTTTCGTACAATCCTGTCCAAGATGAAAACGAAAAAATCCACGGAAGAAGCCGCCGCGGCGGTCTCCAGTCCGGCGCCGGGCCTGGGCGAGAGCCTGCTGCCGTTCCTGCAACGGATCGTGCATGCGTACGCGTGGCGGATCCTGCATTGGGGCCTGCCGCTGGAGAAGGCGTACGCGCTGTTCCACCTGCACACCCACCCCGACGCGGCCGGGCCGGCGCAGGTCGCCGAGGCGTGCTGCATCCCGCGGCAGACCATGACCGCGCTCCTCGATTCGCTCGAAAAGGACGGTCTCGCCGTGCGCACCCCCCACCCCACCGACCGGCGGAAGAAGGTCGTCAAGGTCACCCCCAAGGGCGCCCGCACCGCCGAGGCCGCCATCCGCGACCTGCTGGACATCGAGAAGGCGGCGATGAACGTCATCGAGCCGGAACTCCTGCCGAAAATCCGGTCGCTGCTCGAAGCCTACACGGACGAGCTGGAGGGATTGAACGGCCGCAACCCGCCCACCGGCGGGGCGGCGCTTGTCCCGTCCTACCATCCGCAGGCCCCGGCAACGGGAAAGGCATCCCGATGAGCGCGCGCGCTTTCTCCGCCCTCTGTCGTGCGTTCTGCGCGGTGGCGCTGCTGGCCGCCGCGTCCGGATGCGGCACCTTCGATCCGCAGGAGGCCCGCCGCGGGCAGACCGACGCCTTCTCCGCGGAGCTCCGCGAGCGCCTCGCCGCCCTCCCCGACCGCCCCCTCTCGCTGGACGACTGCATCAAGATTGCCCTCACCAACAACTACTCCGCCCGCCTTGCCGACCTCGACCGCGAGCTCGCCCGCCTCGGCAAAACCACGGCCTTTTCGGCCTTCCTGCCGCGCGTCTCCGCGAGCGTCGGGTACACCGACCGCGACTACGACAACATCCTCGGCCAGGCCGCCGACGGCCGCCTCGTGTACGGCCCCGCGGCCGACACCGCCTCGACCCTCACCGCCGCCCTCCCCGTGTTCTCCCCCGCCAGCTGGTTCCTCTACGCCGCCGCGCGCCACGGCGAAGCCTCCGCCGCCATCGCCGCCTACTACACCCGCCAGAACATCGTCCTCCAGACCACCGCCGCCTACTGCGACGTCCTCGTCCAGCTCGACACCGTCCGCGCGCTCGAAACCCAGCTCTCCGCCGCCGAACGCCTCTCCGAACGCCTCTCCGGCCTCTCCGCCGAAGGCTTCGTGGCCGATTGGGAGCGCGGCCAGGCCGATCTCCAGGCCCTCGCCCGCCGAACCGAACTCGACAGCGCCCGCCGGCGCCTCCGCGTCCTGCAAGGGCGCCTCCTCCAGACCATCGGCCTCCCGCCCGACGCCGAGATCGGGCTTTCCGGCGACTGCGGCAACGCCCGCGCCCCGGAAGGCCCCGTCGAGGACCTCGTCATCCTCGCCCTCATGAGCCACCCCCAGCTCGCCCTGGCCGACCGCCGGGTGGTCATGGGCGAGCTCGCCGTGCGCCGCGCTTTCTGCAACTTCCTGCCGACGCTCTCCATCAACGCCACGCACATCTGGGGCGGCGAAGACCTCGCGTTCGACGCCCTCGGCTGGAGCACCGGCTTCCACGGCGCGTGGAGCGTCTTCAGCGGCTTTGCCAACTCCGCCGCCTACCGCACGGCGCTGGTCGAGCGCCGCCAGAGCGAGCTCCAGCGCGAAAACACGTTCCTCTCGATCATCCTCGGCGTGATGGCGGCCGAGGCCCAGCTGCGCGACACCCGCGAATCCGTCGCCGTCCGCCAGCTCGCCTACGACGTCGCCGCCGCCAAGTCCGCGGACCGCGACGACCGCGCCGCCGAGGGCCTCATCCCGGTCTCCGACGCCCTCGACGCCCGCAGCGAGATGGACTTCGCGCAAGTCGCCCTCATCCGCTCCCGCTACCAGGAAACCATCGCCATCGCCAACCTCGAACTCGCCATGGGCATTCCCTTCCTGCCCCCCGAGTACGCCCCTCCCCTCGCGCCACCCGAAACCCAACCCGCAACGCCACAAGGAGATGCACCATGAAACCCGCCGCCGTCCTTCCCGTCTTCCTCGCCGTCCTTCTCGCCGCCGCCGCGCCGCGCGCCGCCCTCGCGTGGGGCCCGGAGGGCCACTCCATCATCGCGCGCCTGGCGGTGCCGCGCCTGACGCCGGCGGCCAAGGCGGAGCTCCGCCGCATCCTCGGCGACGACTACGAAATCGGCGACTACGAAATCGCGTCCTGGCCCGACATCATCCGCGGCAACAAGGCCTACGAGGAGCTCTATCCGCGCCAGGGACGCTGGCACTACATCGACTTCGACGTCCAGCAGTGGTACGACGAATCGTTCTCGCTGACGGTCTCCGACAGCGGCGACGACGTCGTCAGCCAGATCTACCGCTGGCGCGACGACCTCGCCGAGCCCGGCAAGCTCGAAGGCGAAGCGCGGCTCGACGCCCTGCGCTTCCTCGTCCATCTCGTCGGCGACATGCACCAGCCGCTGCACTGCGCCTACCGCTACGGCGACATGGGCGGCAACATGCTGCCCGTCAACTCGTTCGCCGGCCGCAACTACGCCTTCGACGAGACGACGCCCCAGGACTGGGGTCCGCCGAGCCTCCACAGCGTGTGGGACGAGAGCCTCGTCTACGAACTGATCGGCAAGCACACGGTGCTGGGCATGGCGCGCATCCTGTCGCGGGAGATCACGCCGGAGGAGGAGGCCGCCTGGACGCGCGGCGGCGACGTGCTGCGCTGGGCGGTGGACAGCTACTGGATCGCCCGCAAGCAGGCCTACCGCTGGACCGACGGCGCGAAAGTCCCCTTCACCTGGTCGCGCCCGGGGATGGACCTGACGCTGGACAACTACATCGACTCGCACCTGCCCATCGTCCGCGACCAGCTCAAGAAGGGCGGCGTCCGCCTCGCCCTCCTCCTCAACCAGGCCCTCGACCCCTCCCTCCGCCAGCCCCGCCACGAACTCCCCGCCCTCTCCCCCGCGGAAGAAGCGGAAGAAGAAGCCGCGGAAGAAACGACCGCCGCGGAACCCGCCGCCGCCGTTCCGTGAACCTCAATTTCCAGCGCCGGGGCCGGCAATTCTTCTTCTTCACGTTCTGCGTGGAGGGTCGCCGACCCGTCCTGTCGCGAATCTGCAAAGGACGGGGAGGCCCCGCGCCCCACGGCGGCGGCGACGCAACGGCCCATACCGAGCTGCTGCCCCCGGGCGAAGCCGTGCTGGAGTTCCTGAAAACCCTGCATTCCCGCGCCCCCGCCCTCGTCGCCAGCAACCGCGTGGTGATGCCCGACCACGTCCATTTCATCCTCATCGTGGACTTCGACCGGGACCCCGCCTTCCAACCCCTCTCCTTCGCCCACCGCTTCATGGAGGAAACCGCCGACGCTGTCGGGGGCGCGGGGGGGCCCGCCCCCCGTCCCTTGCCCCCCCTCTGGGAGCCCTCCTTCTGGCTGGTCCTCTCCTTCTCCGCCCGCCAGCTCGCCGCCATCCGCCGCTACATCCGCCTCAACCCCGCCCGCGCGATCTGGAAGGCCGAACACCCCGACCGCTTCGTCCGCCTCGCCCCCCTCCGCCATCCCATCCTTGATTCCACCCTTTCCTGGAGCGCCTGCGGCAACCCCACCCTGCTCTCCTCGCCCTTCCTCTTCCCCGTACGCCTGACCCGCCGCCTCCCCGTCGAGGACCAGGAACCCGCCCTTGCCGAAGCCATGGAGCGCGCCCGCAGCGGCATGATTCCCGTCTGCGGCATCCTCTCCCCTGCCGAGAAAGAACTCCAAAACCGCCTGCGCTCCGAATCCCGCGCCCGCTGGGTCAAGATGCTCCCCGCCGGCCTTCCCGCGCGCTTCGACCCCTCCGCCGAAGATTCCCGCCACCTCGCCGCTGGCCGCCTCCTGATTCTCTCCTCCTTCCCTCCCACCGTCCCCCTCTCCCCCATTTCCCGCGAAAACTGCGAACTCATGAACACCCGCATCCTCCACCTTTGCGGCGTCGCCGCGTCCCCCATCCACACCTCGGGGGCTCGGGGGGCCTGTCCCCCGTCCCTTGCAAGAAAGGCCACCCCATGAAAAAGACCATCCCCCTCCCCCTCCTCCTTTCCTCCCTCCTCCTCGTCTCCTGCAGCCGGCAGGCCGCTGTCGAGTCGGCATCCCTGGCCGACACCCCGCTCCCCGTGGTCGCCGAGTCCGCGGCCACCGCGCCGTTCGAGCGTGCCCTGACCGTGCAGGGCACCCTCGAGTCCGTCGACTCCGCGACCGTCTCCGCGCGCATACCGGGGCCGCTCTCCGACGTCTGCGTCGATCTCGGCGACCGCGTCGAAGCCGGCAAGACCAAGCTCTTCGCCGTCGACCCCCTCACCGTGTCCAACCAGGTCGCCATCGCCCGCGAAGCCGCCGCGACGGCCCGCGCGCAGGTGGCCGTCGCCGAAGCCCGCGTGGCCAAGGCCGAA
>JAEEGG010014647.1_pt1 | contig 16571 bp, 18 predicted proteins | sample 9134161 | NCBI WGS metagenome assembly JAEEGG01 (sample SAMN16246543, study PRJNA631951) | gut metagenome | biome: gut microbiome; feature: rumen; material: CR-attached | host: Bos | place: Iran: Karaj | collected 2018-10
CTGAGCGAGAACCTTTGGAATGGCGCCCCCATCACTATCGAGCAAGGCGGTAATGATCGCATCTTCAACTCCGTGAAGGTGAAATACTCTGACGGCCAAGTTCTATTTGGTGGCAAATCCACTATTATAATTGAAGGCGATTATATAATTTGAGATGGGAGCACCTTGTAATAGATGCCTTTGGGCAGAGCTTTTACACCATCCTCCTTGGTTTTCGCCTCCAGCCAATCCTTGTTAGCCTGTATGTATTCTCGCTTTGCCATATTATTTGCAGATTTCCTCAATCTCCTTGCGTTTCTTTTCCTTCGGCTCGTCAGCGGCATAACCGATGGGAATCAATACGGCAGGCTCTTCGTTATCCGCGATGGCGAAGAGCTGCTTGCACTTCTCGGCATCGAAGTTGCAAACCCAGCAGGTGGCGAGACCTTGCTCCGTAGCAGCCAGGCACAGATGCTCCACGGCAATGGCAATGTCAATATCGCCATGATGCTTGCCGTCCGAGCGTACCCACTCCTCATCATGCAGGATCGAACAGATGATGTACATTGGAGCCGTTGCAAACCACTCGCGGTTATAGCACTCCTGCAACTTCGCCTTGTCGGCCTCGTTCTTGACCACACTGAACATCCACGGCTGCTTGTTCACCGCCGACGGGGCAAAGCGGACACACTCCATCACGTAATCCAATTTCTTCTGTTCCACACTCTTCTCCTGATAGCTCCTACAGCTATACCTCTGCTTGACTAAATCCAAAAATTCCATATATTCAACGATAATTATTTGCTTTTGCATCCATTTCCGACAGACGATCGAGAGCAGCAAGGAGGGTCTCATCACGCTTGGCAAAGTGGAAACGAATCAGGTGATTCACATCTTCCCTGAAGAAGCAACTGCCAGGCACTGCCCCTAATCCGACATGCTCGGCCAACCACTCGCAGAAGTGCAGGTCGTCTTTTACACCGTATTTTGAGACATTGAGCAGCACGTAATAGGCTCCTTGTGGGTCGGTGAAAGAGAGTCCGAACTGGCGCAGACCGTCACAGAAGAGCTGCTTCATGTGGGTGTAGTGTGCCTGAAGCTCATCGTAATAACTGTCAGGGAAGCACAATCCGACGGTGGCAGCCTCCATTAGGGGAGCCGCTGCGCCGACGGTCAGAAAATCATGCACCTTCTTCACACGATCGATAATGCGCTCCGGAGCGATGACATAACCCAGGCGCCAACCCGTGATGCTGTAGGTCTTCGAGAGCGAACTGCACGATATAGTGCGCTCCCACATACCTGGCAGCGTGGAGATGTAGACATGCTTGTGAGGGGCATAAACAATGTGCTCGTAAACTTCGTCGGTAATGACGTAGCCGTCGTATCGGATCACGATGTCGGCTATCTGTTGCAACTCCTCGCGGGTAAAGACTTTGCCGCAGGGATTAGACGGGTTACACAACACCAAAGCCTTGGTCCCCTGTCTGAAAGCATCCTCAATCAGGTTGGCATCGAACGAGAACGTCGGCGGGACAAGCGGGATATACACCGGCTCAGCACCTGTGAGAATCGTATCAGCAGTATAGTTCTCGTAGAACGGCGAGAAGATGGCCACTTTGTCGCCAGGGTTTACCACAGTCATCATAGCCGCCATCATCGCCTCAGTTGAGCCGCACGTTACCACGATGTTCTTATCGGCATCTATCGGCAGTCCCGTCCAGCGGCTCTGCTTCTTGGCCAATGCTTCGCGGAAGTTCTGTGCTCCCCAGGTGATGGCGTACTGATGAGGGCCGTGTGGTGTAATCTCTGCCAGTCTATCGGTAATCTCCCGTGGCGGATCGAAGTCAGGGAATCCCTGTGAGAGGTTTATGGCCCCATAGCGATTGCTGATACGGGTCATACGTCGGATAATGGAATCCGTAAATCCAGCTGTGCGTGTAGATAGAGGTCTCATATTTTATTGTTCACTAAATCTATCATTCTTCTTAAAGTATTGGAAATTCTTGGAGCAGCGAGAGCAGAATGAAGCTTGCTTCGATTCTGCTGAGTCGCGCCAAGAATCAACTTTTGTTAATAATTGGGTACAAAGGTAGCAAATATTCATGGATTTTTCGTATATTTGCCCACTAATTTAATATGTTTTGTGATATGATAGACCAGATTATCGACTTCAACATTTTGAGTCCCCTGCTGGGGGACGGCTATAAAGCAGAGGGAATTCAGACCATCAAAACCCATCCGCTTGTGCCGAAGGATATCGTGGTTCGTGGGTTTATCATTGATTCAGAAACCGGAGCATTAGAAGAAATACAATAACACAATAGTTAAATAGATTATGGACAGAAGAGATTTTATCAAGAAAGCAACGATGGCAGCTGCTGGAGCGGCGGTCGTTTCGCCTGTGTCGGCGATGCTCGACAGCGTGTCGGGAGAAAAGAAGGGCAAGGTATTACTGATTAACGGCAGTCCGCGCACCGACGGTAACACGTTCTGCTGCCTGAAGGAAATCGAGGCTACGTTGCAGAAGCACGGCGTGGAGTCGGAGATTGTTCAGATTGGCCGCAAGCCCGTCCGCATGTGTATCAACTGCGGCGGTTGCCGACAGAACGGCGGTAAAGGATGCGTATTCGACGACGATATGTGTGCCGTCATCACCGAGAAGATGGCCACGGCGGATGCGCTCATCGTCGGCACGCCCGTCTATTACGGCCAGCCGAACGGTGGCATTCTCTCGCTGATGCAGCGGCTGTTCTTCTCGGCGGGTCACCTGGTGCAGAACAAGCCCGCAGCGGCGCTGGCCGTCTGCCGTCGCGGCGGTGCCACGGCCACGCTCCAGACCATGAACATGATGTTCGAGATGATGAACATGCCCGTTGTGACCTCGCAGTACTGGAACATCGCCTATGGGGCAGGCAAGGGCGAGGTGAAGCTCGACACCGAGGGCATGCAGACCATGCGGACGCTGGCAACGAACATGGCCTTCCTGCTTCAGAAGATCCACGCCGACGGCAATCCCGCTCCCCAGCGCGACGAGCGCCCGGCGTTCATGAACTTTATCAGGTAAAATGGATAATAGAGCGTATGAAGATAATAGACGATAACTTAATGAACGGATTGGCTGAGGAAGCCAAGAAATCACCGAGGCTGAGAAAGAACTATAACTTCCATCAGAGCCTTCAGGACAAGTGCCACCGATTCCTCAATGCCTTGGAGCCTGGCACTTTTATCCCTGTGCATCACCATCCCGACAAAGACGAGACATTTGTGATACTGAAGGGAAAGGTTCGCGTGACAACCTATAATGATGAGGGCGAGATAGTGGAGTCCTGCATCATCAGCCAGGAGAGTGGCCGCTATGGTGTGGATATTCCCAAGAACGTCTGGCATGGGCTGGAGTGCTTGGAGCCGAGTGTCCTGTTGGAGTGCAAGGCGGGACCATTTGTAGAGCACGAAGTAGACGGGATTCTGGAAACGAAATCCACAAAGGATATCTACTTTGCCGGAGGCTGTTTCTGGGGAACGGAACATTTCTTCAAGCAGATTGAGGGCGTGGCCATCACAGAAGTAGGATTCGCCAACGGACACACGGAGAATCCTACATATAGAGAGGTTTATACCGACCAGACGGGATTTGCTGAGACGGTCTTTGTGAGGTTCTATCCAGATGTGGTCAGTCTTGAATTCCTGTTGCAGATGTTCTTCAAGGCCATCGACCCTACGAGTCTCAACAAACAAGGACACGACGAGGGTACGCGCTATCGTACTGGTGTCTACTATACTGACACTGTGGATTTGCCCGTCATTGAGAAGGTGTTTGCCGAAGAGCAGAAGAACTATGAGCAGCCCTTAGCCGTAGAAAAACTGCCTCTGCAGAACTTCTATACGGCGGAAGAGTATCACCAGGACTACCTCGACAAAAATCCAGATGGCTACTGTCATCTGCCTCTATCGCTGTTTGAGTTTGCAAGGAAAGCTAAAGCTGCGAGGACTCCGAACTTGTTCGTCTGAGCACCTACGGAGCGCAAGAAGTGAGTGAAGAGTTAAGCTTGCTTGGATTCTTCCGAGCGTGAACAGGCTCGACCAAAGGTCAAGTGGGAAGGCAAAGCAAGGTAGTTGGCGCATATCCGAAACCACGTTGCTGATATTAGCAGGCATCGGTGGCAGCATCGAAGCTACCAGTTCAAGTATGGACTTCCTCTGATTCTGTTGGTACAGATAGCAATCATTTATTTCATTTGCAACTTTCCCCTTCGTTCCGACGTCTAACAGACAGAGATTGAAAGAGAACGAACATGAAGCTATTAGGAAATATCATCTGGTTGATCTTTGGCGGGCTGCATACTGCCATTGAGTATTTCATCGCAGGACTGGTACTGATGATAATTATCATCGGCATCCCGTTCGGTTTGCAGAGTATGAAGTTGGGCGTGCTGGCTATTTGGCCCTTCGGCTCGAAGGTGAAATGGAAGGCGTTGCAGCCGGGCTGTCTGAGCATGTTCATGAATGTGCTGTGGTTCTTCGTTGGCGGCATCTGGATCTGTCTTACCCACATCTTCTATGGCCTGCTGCTCTGCATCACCATCATCGGCATCCCCTGGGGCAAGATGCATTTCCGCTTGGCAAAGCTGGCTCTGTCACCATTCGGTATGGAGGTCGTATAGTCCATGAACAAAGACGAGAAACGAGCGCTCGGCTCTGCCGCTTTGCATCGCAAAGAATTGCGGCGTAAGCGTCTGATGGACAGCCTATCAGACGATGAACGGCCTGACACGCTACATGGATCGCTACTATCTTGATGCGCTCATTGGCATCATTCTCATTGTCCTTATAGTGCTCATCGCCCTGATGATATGGGCACTCGTCAGCTTCGGCAGCTACCTGTATTCATTGGTAGCATCTATCTTCTGAACTGCCATTGTTTAAACGAGTTTAAGAACCTTCGGTCGAGCCTGCTCACGCTCGGCAATCGATGCAAGCATCATTGCCAATCGATGAGAGCTATAGCCTAATGTTGTTCACCGAAACTCAGTACTCCGTACACCGAAACTCTACCGAAACTCAGTGGAAGCAACATTGGAGCTACATTGGTACAACATACTACCCACCATCTTTGGGCCGAGTCGCGTCAAGAATCAACTTTTGTTAATATTCACTGCAAAGGTACTAGAAATATAAGTTTTTTGACTACCTTTGCCCTCTGATTTAATAAGAATGAAGTGGACTATATTATCAGATAATAGATCGAGTAATCCTGCGCTTGAAACAGAGCACGGGCTTTCTATCCTTCTGCAAACAGAGCGGCACAGAATCCTGCTTGATACGGGAGCAAGTGATGTGTTTATCCGAAACGCAGAGCTGTTGGGCATAGATTTTAGCGATGTGAATTATGTTTTCATTTCTCACGGACATAGCGACCATGCGGGAGGATTACGGTATTTCATGGAGCATAATAAGAAGGCTCAGGTTATTGTCTCGCCCGATGCCATGAGCGGTAAGTTCTTTTCCAAACGTGGGAATCTGCATAGCATTACTACGGAGTGGCCAGAGATAGGCGATGACAGATTTATCTTGATAGAACAAACCTGTGAAGTGGCTGATGGCCTTCATGTGATTGCCCATATCCCTCAGCTGCATCCAATGCCCAAGGGGAATCAGAATCTCTTTATTCAAAATACCAACAGAGATTATATCCACGACGATTTCCGTCATGAATTGGCTCTGTATACCGATGGCTTACTATTCACAGGCTGTGCTCATAGCGGACTGGAGAACATACTTGCAGCTTGTCCTTGGCCAATTCATACCGTTGTTGGTGGCTTCCACCTGTTGGATGGTATGGAAGTAGAGGGAGAACTGATAGCTTTGGCTCAAAGGCTGAAAGCGAATTATCCCAATACGCAGTTCTATACCAGCCATTGTACCGGAGATAAAGTGTTTGAGGTGATGAGGGGCGTGATGGGTGAACAATTACAGTCCTTCAGATGTGGAACAATGAACGAAGAAATATACTAAGATTATGAAAAAATTACTATTCGCCTTCGCTGCCATGATTGTTTGGACAGCATGTGGTAACAAACAGGCAGCCGTTCCTACTGAGGGCAACGAAGCAAGTGATAAAGTGGCCTTTGAGGTGGCAAAGAACTACTTCTTTAAAAATGATCAGGAGATTCCTGCGAGTCCGAAGATTACGACAGCGGAGGAGTTCGGCAAGCTCTTCGGCATGGCAACAACTATAGGTGAGGATGGCAAGCCAACGGAGATTGACTTTACCAAACAGTTCGTGCTGGCCATCGTGCTGCCTGTGACGAATCTCGCCACGGAAATCACCCCCAACAGACTTGAAGAGAAGGGCGACACGCTGAAATGTGTCTCTGGTGGCAGTCATCCTGGCCTGATGCACATCTGTCAGATTGGTGAGATCTTTTATGTCTCCGACTTCGAACAGGTTGAGGATGGCTCCCGTTTCCTGCCCAGTGCCAAGCGCATTTTCGGAGAGTATTTTGAAGCCTTCCAAATCCACCACAGCGATGGCAATGAGCATGAGACGCTCAGACATGATGTGCTTCGGGCATTCGTTCGCGACCACAAACTTTCTGCCACCAAATACTAATAAGTTTTGTGACTCCTGCTTGGCACTGGAATAAGAAACATTGGAGCGATGTGTATTACGAGCAGGTAGATGATGCATTTGTTCAGGAATGGATAAAGGAGTCCTATCAACTAGTGGCATCAAAATTACCAAAAGCGATACGGCAGATGTATATAAAACAAAACACAAATTGAAGGTCACACTATTGAAAATGTAAAAATACCGCTCTTCCATCATTCTGTGGCTGGTACCAGCATTTTCTTTTGGGATTCGAAAAAGTGAACTTTATTTAATTTCCTTCTCAAAGATTTGGAAGTTTGGAATATTTTTCGTATATTTGCCCAAAATATACCAACAACGGATGAAGTTAAAAGAATTCTTTGCTTTTAAGGACTGGCTATCGTATCGTCAAAAGGCTGCGACTAAGCGAGAGCAGAGTGAAGTTCGTTTCGACTCTGCCGAGCGTGAGCAGGCTCGAACGAAGTTCAAGGTGGGTTTGCTGGTGATAGCGGGCGTCGTATGCGGCCTCGGCGGATTGTTTATGTATCTGCTCAGGGCGCATACCTATTTTATAGGTGACAACCCGTCAGCCTGCGTCAACTGCCACATCATGACGCCTTATTATGCCACGTGGAGCCACTCCTCGCACGGACGTATCGACCATCAGTCGAACGGTGCCACCTGTAATGACTGTCATGTGCCTCATCAGAACCTGGCTGTGTATTATGGTTTTAAGGCGGTTGACGGTCTGAAGCACACAGCGTATTTCGTAGGCCACATGGAGCATCAGGCCATCAAGGCCGAGACGCTGACGGGTCAGGTGGTGATGGACAACTGCATCCGCTGCCACGAGCAGTTAAACACTGAGTTTGTAAAGACTGGTCGTATGGGCTATATGACGCAGCAGGCTCAGGGCGGCAAGGTGTGCTGGGACTGTCATCGGGGTGTTCCCCACGGCGGTATGAACTCGCTGATGGCGACGCCGAATGCCGAAGGCGTGACACCGCTGCCTCCATCGCCAGTACCCGAGTGGCTGCAGAAAATGACTGAGTAATAATCGTAAATATCAAAGATATGGCAAAGCAATTGAAACAATGGCAAGGATGGATTATTTTTGGTGTATCCATCGCAGTGGTTTTCGTATTGGGACTGCTCGTTTCGTCGCTGATGGAGCGTAGGGCCGAGGTGGCCAGTGTGTTTAACAACAAACGCACCGTGTTTGAGGATGAAATTGTGGCCCAGAATGAGAAGTTCAAGGCCGACTATCCTCGCGAGTACGAGACATGGGCGATGACGGAGGACACGACCTTCAAGTCGAAGTATAACTCGTCGCAGGAGGTGGATGTGCTCGAGCAGCGTCCCGAGATGGTGGTGCTGTGGGCTGGCTATGCCTTCTCGCGCCATTACAACACCCCTCGCGGACACAAGCATGCCCTGGAGGATATGCGCAAGATTCTGCGTACAGGTAATCCTGGCATAACGGTAAAGACTGCCGACGGACGCGATTCTATCGCCGTAGATATGCAGCCTGCCACCTGTTGGACTTGTAAGGGTCCGGATGTGCCTCGCATGATGCGCGAACTGGGTAATGGTAAGGATCAGTTCGATCCCGCCAACTTCTACGCCAAGAAGTGGAGCGAGTTAGGATCTGAGGAGGTGAATACCATCGGCTGTAGTGACTGTCACGATGCCCGCACGATGGATCTGCGCCCTGCCCGTCCTGCACTCTACGAGGCCTTTGCCCGTCGCGGTCTGGATGTGAAGAAAGCGAGTCATCAGGAGATGCGCTCGCTGGTATGCGCCCAGTGCCACGTGGAGTACTACTTCATCAAGCCTAACGACGAGAAGAATCCTGGCAAGGCCAACTACCTCGTATTCCCGCACGACAAGGGCTTGACCTGCGAGGCTGCCGAGGAGTATTACGACTCTATTGGTTTCTACGACTATATACATCCGTTGTCGAAAACCAAGATCCTGAAAGCTCAGCATCCGGGTTGGGAGATGTCGCAACACGGCATCCATGCTCAGCGTGGCGTATCGTGTGCCGACTGTCACATGCCGTATAAGCAGGAGGGTGGGGTGAAGTTCTCTGACCACCAGATTCAGTCGCCGTTGGCTAAGATCGACCGCACCTGCCAGACATGTCACCGTCAGGATGCCGAGGTGCTGCGCCAGAACGTCTATGATCGTCAGGAGAAGTGCAACGAGGTTCGCAATCGTGCCGAGCAGGAGTTGGCCCGTGCCCACTTCGAGGCTAAGTTCATCATCGACAAGGGTGCTACTGAGGCTGAGATGGCGCCCATCCAGGCCCTGCTCCGCAAGAGTCAGTGGCGTTGGGACTATGCCATTGCCTCGCATGGAGCTACCTTCCATGCACCACAGGAGGTTACCCGTTTGCTCTCTCATTCTGTCGACTATGCCCAGCAGGCCCGTTTGCTCATAGCCCGCGTAGCAGCTAAGTATGGTCATAACGAAACCATCCCCGTGCCCGACTACTCGACTAAGGCAAAGGCTCAGGCCGCAATTGGTCTCGACATGCAGAAGTTGAACGAGAACAAGCAGAAGTTCCTGCAGGAAATCGAGCCCAAATGGATTGAAGAGGCAAAGAAAAACGGTAAGCTCATCGAGATATAAATCGTAATTCGTAAATCGTAAATCATTTTGATGTGGACTAAACCTTGGACTTTTAAGGAAGGCTTCCTCGTAGGAGGAGGTCTTATCTTTGCAGGGCTGATGCTGGAACTGAGCGTCGGCCCTGTGGTGTGGGATGCGTTTGCTTGGCCTGCCAACGGCATTGTGCTAGCAGTATTCCTGGCAATCATCGCTCTCCTTTTTATACTGGGCAATCATAAATCGTCAAATCGTAAATCGTCCAATCGTAAATTCAATTATGCCTTCCAATGGATGTCTACGTATCAGGCAGCCATCCCTGCTATGGTATATGCTGTGGTGCTGACCATTATCATGGGACTAACGCGCCAGCAGGTGGGCGGCACGTGGCTGAACAATATGCTGTCGTTCTGGCCTTTCGTGCTCATCTATACTTATATCGACGTGATTCTGGGTATCATCATCCTGCGGCGACTGATGCACTTAAGTTCGTGGAAGCGCGATATACCTTTCTTATTGAATCATCTCGGCCTTTTCATAGCATTGACCACTGCCACGCTTGGCAATGCCGATATGCAGCGGGTGAAGATGATTTGTGGGGTGGGCGAGCCTGAATGGAGAGCATTGACTCAGGCCGGTGCCGTCAAGGAGATGCCTATAGCCATCGAACTGAAGAAGTTTATCATGGAAACTTACGACGACGGCTCCCCCAAGCGCTATGCCTCAGAAATTCAAATCTTGACTAAATCCGGCAAAAACATCGAGACGACCATCGATGTGAACAAGCCCTACGAGGTGGACGGCTGGAAAATCTATCAGTACGGCTACGACACACAGATGGGGGCACAGAGCCAGATCACGATACTCGAACTCGTCAGCGATCCGTGGCTTCCGTGCGTTTATGTCGGCTTCTATATGATGCTGGCTGGCGCGGTGCTCATGACACTGATGGTGCTGTGGCGCAGATTGAAAAAGGCTACAGGGAAGGCACTTTGGGCATACTTCGCCCTCGTTGTCTTCGCATCTCTCTTTGCCTACTTCTTCTTTGACAGTTACAACACCAAGACGCTGGTGCCAGCCCTTCAGAGTCCTTGGTTCGCCCCCCACGTATTTGTCTATATCTTCGCCTACACCTTGCTTGGCGTAGCTGTCGTTATCGCCTGGTGGAAATTGGCCGACGATCTCGTCTATGTTAGCCTTGCCTTCCTCACCATCGGCATGCTTTTCGGCGCACTCTGGGCCAAGGAGGCTTGGGGGCACTACTGGTCGTGGGACCCCAAGGAGACATGGGCTGCCATTACCTGGCTCGCCTACCTGGTTTATATCCACTATCGTCAGATTCCTCGCCATCGTGAGCGGCTGGCCCTTTGGATGCTCATTGGTTCCTTTGTCCTCCTGCAAATGTGTTGGTGGGGCATCAATTACCTGCCCTCCGCCCAAGGTTCGAGCGTACACACCTATAGCACAAGCGAATAAACACTGATGCTCAGCAGGAATATAGAGATAACAATATTGGTAGAATATGAAGAAGATTTTGATGACAATGATGCTGGCCATCGCAGTGGTGACGGCATCGGCACAGACAAAAAAGCAGCTGTTTGATTTCGGCTGGCAGTTTACGCATCGCTCGGCTTTGCCGCTTGGCTCGTCCAAGAACGGAAAAACGCAGACCGTGGATCTGCCGCACGACTGGGACATCTTCGAGGGACCTGTCTCAGGAGAAGGCGTTACCGGTACTGGTGGCGGATGGTTTGAGGCCGGTAAGGGCGAGTATCGCAAGACCTTCAAGACGCCCGACGGCGAGGTGGTGAAGCTCCACTTCGAGGGTGTGTATCAGAAGGCCGAGGTCTTTGTCAATGGACAGAAAGCCGGGCAACATCACTATGGCTATACGCCGTTTACTGTTGATGTAACACCATATATTTATAAGAATAAGAAACAGACTAACGAGGTCGTAGTGAAGGTGGACAATAGCGAACAGCCTAACTGCCGCTGGTACTCTGGTTCCGGCATCTACCGCCATGTGTGGCTGGAAACGATGCCCGCGCTGCACATCGCCGAGAACGGCATCTTCATCACCACGCCGGAGGTTAATGCCGAAAAAGCTCGGGTACAGGTAGACGTGACCATCGCCAATGAGTCGCAGTCCGATCGCAATGCCACCGTTGTGGTCTGCGGTGCTCAACTGATGGTTGCTGTGAAGGCTGGCGAAAGCAAGACCGTCAGTACAACCACGATGGTGAATAATCCACAACTGTGGTCGCCAGAAAGTCCGACACTCTACGAGGCAAAGGTGGAGTTGAAGGAGAATGGCACGACCATCGACCGTCAGACGGCGAAGTATGGCATCCGCACATTCTCGTTCGATGCTGAGCGGGGCTTCGTGCTCAACGGTCAGAAGGTACTCATCAATGGCGCCTGCGTACACCACGATGACGGTGTGTTGGGTGCTATGGCCTTCGACGATGCGGAAATCCGCAAAGTACGTCAGATGAAGGAGGCGGGCTTCAACCTCATACGCACTTCGCACAATCCTACGACCCGTGCCTTCCTCGACGCCTGTGACTCGATAGGCATGCTCGTTATTGATGAGGCCTTCGACGGCTGGCGCACACAGAAGAATCCTTACGACTATTCTACTGTCATCGACTCCTGCTATCGTGAAGACATCCACGCCATGGTACTGCGCGACCGCAATCACCCAAGCGTCATCTCGTGGAGTATCGGCAACGAGGTCATTGAGCGCAAGGACATCCGCGTGGTCTATACCGCCCGACAGATGAAGCAGGCCATACACGAATATGACACGACGCGCCCTGTTACCGAGGCCCTCTGTGCCTGGGACAGCGACTGGGAAATTTTCGACCCGCATGCTGAGGTACTCGATGTAGCGGGCTACAACTACATGATCTTCAAGCACGCCAGCGATCATGAGCGCGACCCCAAACGCGTCATTTGGCAGACGGAGAGCTATCCTCGTGATGCTTTCAAAAACAGGGCCGTTGTAAACGATTTCCCCTACGTTGTGGGCGACATTGTATGGACAGGTCTCGACTATCTGGGCGAGAGCGGCATAGGCCGTTATTACTATGAAGGAGAACGGCCTGGCGAACACTGGTTTGACGGCGGCTTCCCTGAGTGGCACGGTGCCTACTGTGGCGACATCGATATTACTGGCTGGCGCAAGCCCATCAGCCACTATCGCGAAGTGTTATGGCATAACGATACACCTCTCTATTTGGCAGTCAAAGAGCCCGATGGCTACCATGGAAAAATCAAAGAGACAGCATGGAGCGTCTGGCCCACATGGGAGTCATGGACATGGCCCGGCTGGGAGGGTAAGCCCGTCGAGGTGGAGGTTTATACCCATCAGCCCGAAGTAAAGCTGTATCTCGACGATCAGCTCATCGGCACGAAGCAGGTAAGTCGCGAGACTGAGTTCAAGGCTGTCTTCTCTGTATCCTATAAAGCCGGTACTCTACGCGCTGAAGCCGGTGGCGAGAGCGTGACCTTAAAGACCGCTGGCGAACCTGCCTGTCTGCGTCTCACACCCGATCGCACCACGATGACAGCTGACGGACAGTCGCTTACCTTCATTACCGTCGAGGTGGTCGACAAGCAGGGTACACCCGTTCCCGAAGCTACTATTCCATGCGAAGCTACCATCAAGGGAGCTGGCACGCTGTTAGCTTTCGCCTCTGCCGACCTGAAGGACACAGAACCCTACACCTCGCCACGTGTAAAAACATGGAAGGGCCGCGCTCTCCTCGTTGTCCGCAGTACGCAGAAGGGAGGCTCTATCAACGTGAGCATCAAGAGCGCATTGCCTACTGTCGGTCTAACGCTGAAGAGTAAATAGCTGATATGGCTGTTCCGCGAATATGGAAACTGGGAAAGCAAGTTCTGGCAGTGGTGCGCCGCCCAGTCGTATGGTGCCTACATCTTCCATCTGCTGCTAATGATAGTTCTGCAATATGCCACCGACAGCATCTGGATGGGAGCCTTCGGCAAGTTCATATTCATCGGCATCGTTACCACCATCTGTTCGTTTGTGCTCACCTGGTTGGTAAGGATGATTCCCGGAGCGAAGAGAGTATTATGATGATTGAGTAAAAATGAAAAAGACAGTTACAATGTTCCGTCTGGTGTGCGACTTCGTGGAGCGTTATGAGTAACTGGTTATTGGGATTTAAGCGAGCTTAAATGTTCTCTCGCTTAATCGCAGCCTTGACCTGCGCCATGTTGCTGCGCGAGACGGGGAGTGACTCGTGGCTGTGCTTGATGAGCAGCTGGGTGGAGCCGGAATGTGAGACAATCTGTTCTACCTGACCAAGATTGACCAGGAAGGCGCGATGGCAGCGGACAATCATTGGATAACCTTGCAGCGTTTCCTCCATCTGTTTCATCGTGGCGCGAAGCATGTCGGTATGCATCTGTCCGTCGCGCAGATGGCTCACCTTGACGTAGTTTCCCACGGCCTCAATAAATAATAGGTGGGAAATCTGGAGCGTCACAGTTTCGTTGGTCGTGCCAGTAAGCTTTAGCTCTTGCGGGCGGGGCTTCTCTGTTGGTTCTTCCACTTTGTTCACCGCAGAAATATCCTGCTCGTGAACTTCGGACTTGACATCCGCATCAACTTTCGGGCTATCCGTAGACATGCTTAGCAGGAATTTCTCTTGCATCTCCTTCAACTCCTCGTTCAGCAGCCGCGTCTCTTCCAGTTCCATCGCCAGATACTTACTGCGGAACTTGAAGCGCCAATAGAGTCCGATGGTGAAGGAGCAGAAGGCGATAATGACGAGGGTTTCAAGGAAATTGACCAAAGAGAACTGATTACCCTCTATGCGGTCGCTCAGTACAAAGTGGCGATAGAGACAGATGCCCAGTGCCACGAGCGGCGTATTGATAAGCTGGAACCTGAGGTTGCGGCGGATGATGTATTCTACGCCTTTCTTGAACGACCTCGGCATCTTGACGACATACTTCAGGATGATGTCGGTCATCATGCAAATGAAGAAACCTATTACTCCCAAAGCGATCAAATGCACGTAGGCCTGCCACTGCCACGCATCCAATCCGAAAGGTTTGAACACGGCCAGCGCCACCACAGTAAACGCGGTACTGATGATTCTTGTCGTTATCGTTTCTTTTCGTTCTTGCTTCATACTGGTTCACGGCTTCAGGCCGCAAAGGTAGTATATTTCCCTTAAACAACAAAATCATTCCTCACATTTCTGCCATTTATCACGCCATCCGTCACATTTCTATGCTGTTTATCCCAATTATGCAGGGGGTTCTGCAACTATATGTAATTTTGCAGCGTCCAATACGACAAATAAGTCAAAGATTCGATTTAAATGATGAGTGATATGAGAAATGTAAGTTTAAGATTCGCAGCGCTGATGGCTGCAATGATGATGACGATGACAGCCCAAGGAAAGACACAGGACTGGGGCGGACGAGTGATTGACGAGAAGGGCGAACCGATGCCTTTCGTGAATGTGGTACTGCTCTCGCTGCCCGACTCGGCTTTCGTGCAAGGCGCGATGACAGACATGGACGGCGTGTTCAAGATTGTGACGGATGTGAATAAGGGATTGTTCAAGGTGACCAGCGTAGGCTACCAGACCTTATATATAAATGCGGGTCAGGACTTGACCATCCAGATGAAGGAAGACACGCAGATGCTCAGTGAGGTTGTGATAAAGGGACAGTTGCCGAAGACTCACGTGAAGGGTGACGCCATGCGCACGACCGTAGCCGGTACGATACTGGAGAAGGCAGGAACCGTTTCAGACGCCCTGTCGAAGATTCCTTCGTTGGAGGCTGAGCGCGACGGCGGCGTGAAAGTGCTGGGCCGTGGCGATGCCGAAGTGTATATCAACGGCCGCAAGGTGCAGGACATGAAGGAACTCTCGCGTCTGCGCTCCGATCAGATCCAACATGTCGATGTGGTGCAGAACCCTGGTGCCCGCTATGCCGCCTCGGTAAAGGCCGTCGTCCGCATCACGCTGAAGAAAGCACAGGGCGAGGGCTTCAGTTTCCAGAACAGCACACAGTTCATGTACCAGTACGGCGGTTCGCTGAACAATAACCTCACCGCCAACTACCGTACAGGCGGACTCGACGTGACGGGTTCGTTCTGGGTAGGTACCTATAATCACTATAAGGGCTCACAGGTCAACGATATGCTTTACTATGTGGGGCCGAATCAGGTGACGGGTCACTCCACCCAGGAGATCAGACACCCTTGGCACGCATGGTCGCCACAGTTGCAGTTAAACTATATGGTCAACGAAAACCACACCTTCGGCGCCTATTACAAATACGACCGTACGCCCAGCGGCGAGACGAAGGGCGACTACTTGACGGATATGTTTGAAAATGGCATCCTGACTGAACGCTCGGCGAGCTACATCTGGCAGGACCAGAGCGTCAAGAAGCACATCTTCAATGCGTATTATAATGGTAAGGTGGGAGAGTTGGGTATCGACATGAACATCGATGGTCTCTTCGATGACACCAAGACGCCAGGCCGCACAACGGAGAAAACAACGGTTGTCGATGCCGCCCCCGTTGACCGAAACATCGAGAGCAATACCAACAGCGGCAATAATTTCTGGGCTTCAAAGCTTATCTTCAGCTATCCCGTGTTGAAGGGTAATCTCTCGCTGGGTGGTGAGTACAGCTACAACCACCGCACGGATGCCTACACATTTCAGGCTTCCGACTATGTACCCGTCAAGGCCACCGATACGGAAATCAACGAGAAGTCATCGGCCATCTTCCTCGAATACGGACGGCAGTTCGGCAAGGTGTTTGCTCAGGCCGGTCTGCGCTACGAGCACCTGACGAACGACTACTTTAACTTCGGTGTAAAAGAGGACGAGGTGTGCCGCAACTACGGCGACTGGTTCCCCACCGCCACCATCTCCGCTCCTATCGGAAAGATGCAACTGAGTCTGTCGTATCGCCGCGACATTCAGCGTCCGGCCTACTCAAACCTGACCAGTTCGACGATGTACGTCAACCGCTACACCTACCAGAGTGGCAACCCCTATCTGAAGCCAACCTACACCCACAGCATCGTGCTGAACGCGGCCTATCAGTGGGCGAACCTGACCGTCGATTACGGCCGCCTGAAGAACAGCGAGACCATGTCCACCGAGCCATTCCCCGGTAGCACCGATCCGCTTATCAGCCTCGTCCGTCCCATCAACAGTGAGGAGGACTACAACCAGCTCTCGCTGAGCCTGTCCGCATGCCCTGTCATCGGTTATTGGCATCCCATGTGGTACACGTTCACCGTCTTTCAGAACTACAAGACGCCGACGGCCAACGGCACCATCAAGACCCTCAACTCCCCGTACTTCACGTTCATCTGGAACAA
>JAEEGG010014651.1_pt1 | contig 16569 bp, 10 predicted proteins | sample 9134161 | NCBI WGS metagenome assembly JAEEGG01 (sample SAMN16246543, study PRJNA631951) | gut metagenome | biome: gut microbiome; feature: rumen; material: CR-attached | host: Bos | place: Iran: Karaj | collected 2018-10
TGTATCTTACGATGCAGCTTTTAGAGCTTGATATTCCAACGGTCATTGCGCTCAATATGATGGATGAGATGGCGGGAAATGGCGGCGCCGTGAAGATCAACATGCTGGAGCAGCTGATAGAGGTTCCGGTAGTTCCTATCTCGGCAGCTAAGAATCAGGGTATAGATGAGCTCGTAAGACATGCGGTACATATTGCAAAATACGATGAGAGGCCCGGGAGAAAGGACTTCTGTGACAAGGAGGACCATGGCGGAGCTCTTCACCGTGCCATGCATGCCGTAATGAGCATGATAGAGGACCATGCCGAGAAGGCGGGAGTTCCCGTAAGGTTTGCGGCAAGTAAGATAATAGAGGGTGATCCTCTGATGTTTAAAACCCTGGATATTCATAAGAATGACAGGGATGCGCTTGAACGTATAGTCAGCCAGATGGAGGAGGAGCGCGGACTGGATGCCGCTGCTGCCATGGCTGATATGAGGTTCTCATTTATAAGAAAGGTTTGTGACAGGACAGTCATAAAACCAAGGGAAAGCAGGGAGCATCTGCGTAGCAGCAGACTCGATAAGCTCTTTACAGGTAAATGGACCGCAATACCGGTCTTTATCCTGATAATGGCTGTGGTCTTCTGGCTGACCTTTTCCGTGATAGGAACATTTTTCCAGGGACTTCTTGAAGCGGGAATTGCTCTCCTTACAGAAAGTGTTGACGTGCTGCTTACAGGAGCAAATGTCGCGCCGGCCATACATTCACTGGTGGTGGATGCCATATTCACGGGAGTCGGTTCCGTTCTTAGCTTTATGCCGATAATAGTTGTCCTGTATTTTTTTCTGTCCCTTCTTGAGGACAGCGGATACATGGCAAGAGTCGCTTTCTTTATGGACAAGCTCTTAAGGCGGATCGGTCTGTCCGGCAGAAGCATAGTCCCGATGCTGATAGGCTTCGGATGCAGCGTGCCTGCCATTATGTCCACAAGAACTCTGCCTTCCGACAGGGACAGAAAGATGACACAGCTCCTCATACCATTTATGAGCTGCAGTGCAAAGCTCCCCATTTATGCATTTTTCTCGGCGGCATTCTTCCCGGGGTATTCGGCTCTTGTGATGATCGTATTGTATTTTACAGGCATTATCACTGCCATACTTGTTGCCCTCATAGGCAAGATCACAGTGTTTAAGGGCGAGGCTGTTCCCTTTGTCATGGAACTTCCTAACTATCGTATGCCGGGAATGAAGAACGTGCTGATGCTCATGTGGGATAAAGCAAAAGACTTCCTGCAGAGGGCATTTACCGTGATCTTTGTGGGAACTGTGGCAGTGTGGTTTCTTCAGAATTTCGATCTCACCTTCAATATGGTTACGGATTCGGAGAGCAGTATCCTTGCAAAGGTGGCAGGGCTCGTGGCTCCTGTTTTTGCGCCTTTAGGCTTTGGCAACTGGAAGGTGGTCACCTCTCTTATCTCGGGATTTCTTGCAAAGGAGAGCGTTGTATCGATGCTCACGATACTTTACGGCGGATCGGAAGGACTTCAGTCTGCCCTCAGTCCTCTTACAGCCTTTGTGTTCCTGATATACTGCCTGCTCTATACGCCCTGCGTTGCCGCCGTTGCTGCGGTGAAACGTGAAGCGGGAAGAAGAGCGGCGGTAAAGATGGTGCTGTTCCAGTGCATCGTCGCATGGATAGTGGCTTTTGTGATCCGTCTCGCAGGACTTGCTCTTGGATTATGATCGGTTCCAATTGCGCGAACAAATGTTCTGAAATTGATAGACATATTATCCAATGAATGGTACACTTTATCAGGTGTACCATTTATTGTTTTAGGAAATCAGTGATCATGGATTTTAAACTTCATTCGGATTATAAACCCACGGGTGACCAGCCCCGTGCAATAAAGGAACTTGTGGATGGCTTTAAGGAGGGCAATCAGTTTGAAACCCTCCTGGGTGCCACAGGTTCGGGCAAGACTTTTACCATGGCCAATGTCATAGCGGCCCTGAACAAGCCTACCCTCATCATTTCCCACAATAAGACTCTTGCGGGACAGCTCTACGGAGAGATGAAGGAATTCTTTCCCGAGAACGCCGTGGAGTATTTTGTGTCATATTATGATTATTATCAGCCCGAGGCATATGTACCACAGTCGGATACATATATCGCCAAGGATTCCTCCATCAACGAAGAGATCGATAAGCTCAGGCTGTCAGCGACCGCATCCCTTGCAGAGCGCAGGGACGTGATAGTTGTTGCTTCCGTATCCTGCATATATGGTCTCGGTTCTCCCGATGAATACAAGGGGATGATCCTGTCTCTGAGGCCCGGTCAGAATATTGACCGTGATGAGGTTGCAAAGTCACTTATCGCAATGCAGTATGAGAGGAATGATATCGAGAAGAAGCCGGGACTGTTCAGGATGAACGGTGATATCCTCGAGTATTATCCGGCTCAGGGCGGTGATCATCTCATACGCATAGAGTGGTTTGGAGATGAGATTGACAGGATACTTGAAGTGGATCCCGTAAATGCAAGACCAACAGCATCTCTCGAGCACATCGCAGTTTTCCCCGCCTCACATTACGTGGTCAGCAGGGATGCGTTATTGAGGGGATGCGATGCTATAGAGGAGGAACTGCAGGAGCGGATCAGGTATTTTAAGGGCGAAGACCGTCTTATCGAGGCCCAGCGTATTTCCGAGAGGACTAACTTTGACATAGAGATGCTCAGGGAAACAGGCATATGTTCGGGAATAGAGAATTATTCGAGGCATCTCAACAATCTTCCCGCAGGTGCCCCTCCCCTTACTCTTATGGACTTCTTTCCCGATGATTTCCTTATCATCATCGATGAGTCCCATATGACCATCCCCCAGATAAGGGCCATGTATGCAGGGGACAGATCCAGGAAGACCACTCTGGTGGATTATGGTTTCAGACTTCCCTCCGCGCTGGATAACAGACCGCTGAACTTCGAGGAATTCGAATCCCACATAGATCAGATGCTCTTTGTATCTGCCACCCCGGCAGAATATGAGGAACAGCATGAGCTGCTCCGTGCCCAGCAGGTTATCCGTCCCACGGGTCTTCTTGATCCGGAGGTCAGCGTTCGCCCCACACACGGACAGATCGATGATCTTATCGGTGAGATACGGAAAGAGACTGAAAACCATCACAAGGTACTTATCACCACTCTTACCAAGAAGATGGCAGAGGATCTTACCGCCTATCTGAAGGAAGCCGACATACGTGTCAATTACATGCATTCGGATATCAAGGCACTTGAGAGGGCTAAGATCATACGCGACATGAGAACGGATGTGTTCGACGTGCTTGTTGGTATCAACCTATTAAGAGAGGGTCTCGATATTCCGGAGATCACACTTGTTGCCATAATAGATGCAGACAAGGAAGGCTTCCTTCGTTCGGAGACTTCTCTCATCCAGACCATAGGAAGGGCAGCGAGAAATTCGGAAGGTCATGTCATAATGTATGCGGATACGGTGACCCGTTCGATGCAGGCCGCCATCGACGAGACCAACAGACGCCGGAGCATACAGATGGAGTACAACAAAGAACACGGGATCACTCCGAAGACCATTGAAAAGGCTGTCCGTGATCTTATCAGTATCTCCAAAAAGGTTGAAGCGGACGACGTAAAGTGGAAGAAGGATCCCGAATCAATGTCTGCGAAGGAACTCCGTGAGCTTATCTCCCAGACTGAAAATGCCATGAGAAAGGCTGCTGCAGAGCTTGATTTCGAGACGGCGGCACGCCTGAGGGATGAATTATTTGAACTGAAGAGTCTGAAGTGAATCCTTATTTATTCCAGATCCGCAATGTCTTGAGGAGCTTTTCCTTGGAAGTATCATCCATTTTGGATAACTCTTTAAGTATTGAGTTGTCCAGTGCACTTTTCTGATACCCCGGATCGAGCTTTCCGACCAGTTCATCTAATGTAACTCCCATTAATTTTGCATAATAGGTCAGGAATCTGAGAGACATTGCCGTTCTGCCGTTCTCAACATTACTGATATACCCCGGTGTTACTTCAAGGTCTGTTGCAACCTGGCTCTGGGTAAGCCCCAGCCTGATCCTGTACGACTTGATGATTTCCCCATATTGTTCGCTCATATGCTTTTCCTTTATATGTTCGGCAATGTGACTGTTACAATAAAAATATTACCGTAAGTATATCAGATCATCTTGACGTATACTATACCTGATAGTAGTATACATATAAGGGCGTTACCGTGGATCACGGTTACCCCTCCATTATGGGTTAAAGAAAATAACCGCTAACTTTGGGGAAAGTATGGGGCGGTTATTTTCTTTTTCTTATGCTTCCGAACAAATATCCTAACTCAAATACAGCTATTGAAAATGATATCAAAGCCATCAGGTCAAGTAATGTCATCGTCATCCCTCCTTTCACAAGTTGATCGGAGGGTGAAAAAGAATCCCTCCAAAAGACCATAGCAGAGGAGAAAACCGCTCACCGTTTGGCAACGCCCTGCAGGGATGACCTGCAGAATGAATATACTATAAATATATAATATATGCAAACAGTATAATGGCAGAATATATGTGGTAAACATACGTTCGAAAAACAGTGGACACTGTGTTTATGAAATGATAAAATCAGAAGGCAAACAGCAAAAAACAGAATTATCAAGATAAGATAAATGTTATGAAGAACGAAATCAGAATACTCCCCAAAAGCAAGATAGTAGTAAGGGGAGCCAAGGAAAACAATCTCAAGGATCTTTCGGTGGAAATACCCAGAGATTCTCTCGTCGTTATGACCGGAGTATCAGGTTCCGGAAAGAGTTCTCTTGCATTTCAGACGATCTATGCAGAGGGACAGCGCAGATATATGGAGTCCCTTTCTTCATATGCAAGACAGTTCCTGGGACAGATGGAAAAGCCCAATGTGGAATCCATAGAGGGACTTTCTCCCGCAATCTCCATAGATCAGAAGTCCACCAATAAGAATCCCAGATCCACGGTGGGAACCGTTACGGAGATCTACGATTATTTCAGACTTCTCTATGCAAGGATCGGTATCCCTCACTGCCCGGAATGCGGACGGCCTATTGAAAAGCAGACCGTTGACCAGATAGTTGACCGTATCATGGAGCTTCCGGAGGGGACCAGGATCATGCTCATGGCTCCCGTGGTCAGAGGCCGTAAGGGAAGACACGAGAAGGTGCTGGAGTCTGCGAGAAAGTCAGGCTACGGAAGAGTCCGCGTCGACGGCATAATGTATGAACTGTCCGAGGATATCACTCTTGAAAAGAACGACAAGCACAACATTGATATCGTTGTCGACAGGCTTGTAATCAAGCCGGGAATAGAAAAGAGGCTTACCGATTCTTCTGAGAATGTTCTCAAGATTGCAGAGGGCCAGCTCAATGTCGATGTGGTGGGAGGCGAGACTCTTTCCTTCAGCACATCCTATGCATGCCCCTATTGCGGCGTCAGCATTTCGGAGGTTGAGCCCAGGAGCTTTTCCTTTAACAATCCATTCGGTGCATGCCCTGTCTGTGCGGGACTCGGATTTAAGATGGAATTTGACTGGGAACTGATGATCCCGGATACTTCTCTTTCCATTAATGACGGTGCGATCATTGTAAACGGATGGCAGTCCTGCAATCAGGAAGGAAGCTTTTCCAATGCCCTTCTTCAGGCGCTGTGTAAAAAGTTCAGATTCGATCTTGATACACCCTTTGAAAAATATCCCGAAAAGATAAGGGATATACTTCTGTACGGAACGGATGTAAGCGTTGATGTACATTACGTCGGGCAGCGCGGATCCGGCGTTTATCCCACGGTTTTCGAAGGGCTTATAAAGAATGTGGAGAGAAGATACAGGGAGACCTTCTCGGAGAGCGCAAAGGCTGAGTATGAAGCCTTCATGCGTATCACTCCATGTTCGGAATGCGGAGGCCGCAGGCTGAAGAAGGAATCCCTTGCCGTTACTGTGGGAGATAAGAATATCTATGAGATGACACAGATGTCGATCATGGATCTTCAGAAATTCATCACCGGTATGAAACTTTCGAAGCAGCAGGCGTTCATAGGAGAACAGATATTAAAAGAGATAAAGGCCCGTGTGGGATTCCTTGTTGATGTGGGACTTGATTATCTGTCACTTTCAAGAGCTACCGGAACTCTTTCCGGCGGCGAGGCCCAGCGTATAAGGCTTGCGACACAGATAGGTTCGGGCCTTGTGGGAGTATGCTATATCCTCGATGAACCCAGTATCGGACTTCATCAGAGAGATAATGATAAGCTCCTTGCCACTCTTAAGCATCTCCGTGATCTCGGCAATACCCTGATAGTCGTGGAACATGATGAAGATACTATGATGGCTGCGGATTACATTGTTGACATCGGACCGGGTGCAGGCTCCCACGGAGGAGAGGTTGTTGCCACAGGTACCGCAGAGGAGATAATGGAATGCCCGGGCTCTGTAACTGGACAGTATCTTTCCGGTAAAAAATTCATCCCTGTTCCGGATGTGAGGAGAAAGCCTGCGGGATGGATCACCGTAAAGGGTGCTGCCGAGAATAATCTCAAGAATATAGATGTAAAGTTCCCTCTCGGAGTTTTTACCTGTGTGACAGGCGTGTCAGGATCCGGAAAATCCTCTCTTGTAAACGAGATACTCTACAAGACTCTTGCAAGAAAGCTTAACCGCGCCCATACCATACCCGGAAAGTGCAAGGGTATAGCGGGTATCGAGAAGCTGGATAAGGTCATATGCATAGACCAGAGCCCCATAGGAAGGACGCCCAGGTCCAATCCTGCTACCTATACCGGTGTGTTCGACATGATACGCGATCTGTTCGCATCAACAGAGGATGCCAGGAGCATGGGATACAGCAAGGGAAGGTTCTCGTTCAACGTCAAGGGCGGAAGATGCGAAGCCTGTTCGGGTGACGGCATCATTAAGATCGAGATGCACTTTCTTCCGGATGTGTATGTGCCCTGTGAGGTCTGCGGAGGAAAGAGATATAACAGAGAGACGCTGGAGGTTAAGTACAAGGGAAAGAGTATTTTTGATGTACTGGATATGAGAGTTGAAGAGGCTCTTAAGTATTTTGAGAATATCCCCTCCATCAGGAATAAGATCCAGACTCTCTATGATGTGGGACTTGGTTATATCAAGCTTGGACAGCCCTCAACAGAGCTTTCCGGAGGTGAGGCACAGCGTATCAAGCTCGCTACCGAGCTTTCGAGAAGAGCTACGGGCAAGACCATTTATATACTTGACGAGCCTACCACCGGTCTGCACTTTGCGGATGTACACAAGCTCACTGAGATCCTTCACAGGCTTGCAGACGGCGGCAACACCGTTATCGTGATAGAGCATAATCTTGATGTCATCAAGTGTGCGGATTATATTATTGATATGGGTCCCGAGGGCGGTGACAGAGGCGGCACGGTGATCGCAACCGGAACGCCTGAGGAGGTCGCCGGGGCGAAGGATTCCTATACCGGATTTTATGTTAAGAAGATGCTGGACAGATACAGAGAGCTTATAAAGGATCCCTCGGCATCAGGTGATCCGAATGGTAAGAAGACACAGACCTCCGGAAACAGAGGCAGGAAAAAGCTGAAAAAAGACACTGAATGATATGGCTGAAGATTATGGATGGACTTGCCAATGACATTTGAACTTCTTGTCTCATGCGTACAAAAAGATCCGCATGAACTTGCCGAGATAATGAATATCGCATCCGATGCTGTCATCGTATCCCAGCTGGAAGAATTGGCTTCCTCTGAGGAATTTGACTATAACGGTAACAGGATCAGGGCTTTCAGATCCAGGTCCGGGGGCGTGGGCATCAACAGGAATACCTGTATTGAGCTTTCATGCGCGGACATTATCCTCTTTGCCGATGAAGACATCGTATATGACAAGGGCTATGCCGATAAGGTGCTGAAGGAATTTGCCGATCACCCCGAAGCAGATGTGCTCCTTTTCAATATGAGAGTCTGTGAACAAAGAAGGACATACTGGAACGATTCCTATAAGCCGGTTAAGTGGTACAACTGTGGCAGGTATCCTGCATACAGCATCGCAGTAAGGTCTTCCAAGCTTAAAGGCTCGGGCATAAAGTTCAGCCTTCTGTTCGGCGGCGGAGCGAGATTTTCAAACGGTGAGGATTCACTTTTCCTCAAAGACTGTCTGGACAAGGGGCTGAAGATGTTCGCGGTACCTGCGGTTCTCGGTGAGGAGGTTCCAAGACCCTCAACCTGGTTTAACGGGTACAATGACAAGTTCTTCTATGACAGGGGGGTGCTGTACCATTACCTGTACGGAAAGTCAGCATGGCTGTGGGGCATCCGCTGGCTGCTGAAGATGAAGAAGGAATATGAACCGGAATATACCTTCAGCCGGGCACGGAAGATGCTTTTTCTGGGTATCAGGGAAAAGGGCAGTACAAAGAACGGTACAAACAGAAAATTTGAAAATGGATCGATAAAGGCGTGATGTTGTTACATCCGCCTTTTTGTGTTAGAATCGTATGGCAATTTAACAAAGAAGGGTACATGGTGCCGATGGAGCTTATGCTCCTGACGTTAAAAGGGAAACAGGTCTGAGGCCTGTGCGAACTCGTCACCGTAGATACAAAATACACTTATCAAATGGTTTTTACCAGTCACTGAGAGATCGGGAAGGCGATAAGCTTGTGTGTTGACGGATTTTTCTTCGTCTGAATGTATGAGCCGGGAAACCTGCCATGTATATCGATACAGGATATGCATCCGGATCACGAGTAATTGATCGTATCACATCAGCAGGGTCAGTGCCCTGTCTTTTGTGTGCGCCCATTACTCATTCGCATCGAATGAGTATTTTTTATCGCCTTCTTTGAACAGATCAGGAGGAGAAAAAAATGAAAAAGAAACTGTTGACTATCGTACTGGCAGTATCAATGACTGCTGCAATGCTTGGAGGATGCGGAAGCGAAGTTCCCACTGACGAGCCTGTTCAGGAAGAGACTGTACAGACTGCAGATCCTGCGGAGCCTGAGGCTCAGACAGAACCTGCAGAGCCGGAGGTTCCGGAACTCAGTGATGAGGAGAAGGCACAGGAAGTTGCTGATCTCATTGATGCCATCTATGTTCAGGAATGGACTGAGGAGACCGATGCTCTCTGCGCAGAGGCCAAGGCTAAATGGGATGCGCTTACCGACGAGCAGAAGGAACTTGTTGAAGGCGAAGATGCGGATCCCGACTATTTCGGAAGAGATACAGGAGATGCTTCCAAGGACGATCCACTGAATGCCGATGGTATCGGAGAGAATGAGATCCTTGTTGTATCCTTTGGAACATCATTTAACGAAAGCCGTGCAAATGATATCGGCGGAGTTGAGAGGGCCATTGCAGAGGCTAATCCTGACTGGTCCGTCAGAAGAGCCTTCACTGCACAGATCATAATCAATCACGTTCTTGCAAGAGATGGTGAGAAGATCGACAATGTAGAGCAGGCCCTTCAGAGAGCTGTCGACAATGGTGTTAAGAACCTTGTTATCCAGCCCACTCATCTCATGCATGGTGCAGAGTATGATGAGCTTATGGACGTTGTTGACAGATATTGCGACAGCTTTGAGACTGTCAGAGTTGCAGAGCCTCTTCTTGGTTCTGTAGGAAGTGACGCAACTGTTATAAATGATGACAAGAAGGCCGTTGCGGAAGCAATCGTTGCAGAAAGCATTGAGATAGCCGGATTCGATACTCTTGAAGCTGCAGCTGAAGAAGGCGTTGCGTTTGTGTTCATGGGTCACGGTACCGCACACACCGCCAAGGTTTCTTACAGCCAGATGGCTACTCAGATGGATAACCTCGGATATGATAACGTATTCATCGGAACCGTTGAGGGTGAACCTGAGGAGACTGCCTGCGAGAACATTATCGAGGCTGTTCATGAGGCAGGCTACAACACAGTTATCCTTCGTCCCCTTATGGTGGTTGCCGGCGATCACGCCAACAATGATATGGCTGGAGATGAAGAGGATTCCTGGAAGAGCATGTTTGAAGCTTCGGGATATTTTGATTCCGTTGACTGTCAGATTGAAGGCCTTGGAAGGATCGAAACGGTTCAGGAACTCTATGTTTCCCATACTGCAGAAGTGGTATCTACCGTTGATATCAAAACAGCATCACTTGACGACGGGGAGTATGAGGTTTTTTTTTAACTGACAGCTCTATGTTTCGCATAAATGAAGAATACGATAATAGAGCTGTGCTTACAGTAGATAACGGAGCGATGACGGTACATATCACACTTGGTTCCAGGAATATCGTGAATCTTTATCCCGGTCTCGCAGAGGATGCACAGAAGGACGGTGCCGTTCTCTTGCAGCCCACAGATGATGAGGTCACTTACAGCGACGGACTTACCGAGACGGTGAACGGATTTGATGTTCCCGTTCCTTATCTGGACAGGGAATTTGATCTTGCACTCATAGGAACAAAGGGCGTCTGGTATGATCACAAGGTTACTGTTTCACTGGCAGATTGATCTATGATATTAGGAAAAACACTTCAGAAGAAAATATCCATACTGTTTTCGCTGATAGCGGTACTATGCGTAACCTCCTGCGCTTCGCAGGGGGTTACCTTTGTTAATCAGACTAATGAAGAGAGTATTCCGCAGTCCGTAATAGAGACTTATCAGGTGGATATCGGATTTGAAGGCGGCTCCGGGAAAGCATATATAGAGTCTCCGGTTAAAGTGACCTCAGTGGACGGAGATCTGACTGCCGTTTTTGTATGGAACAGTGTCAATTACGATTATATGATCGTTAACGGTATCAGATATGATAATGAGAATCCCGGCGGGCCTTCAACCTTTACCGTGAGCATCGATAACATCACGGATCCCCTGACGGTCATAGGTGATACTGTTGCGATGAGCATACCGCATGAGATAGAGTATGTGATCACCTGGGGTGAAAAGACTCTTACTATGTCCGGGACGATATCAGGCTCGCAGGTTTCCGAAGGTGAGCTTTTTTCCGCACTTGAAAAAGCAGGTCTTTCGAAAACGGGCGAGATGATCCCTGAGTACTCCATCGGATACAGAGTTACGGATTTTGGAGATTACTCAGTCATATCTATAGATAATTCTGGAGAATATCTGCTGGTACCGGAAGGAGGAAGTGTTCCTGACGGATTGCCCCGGGGGGTGACAGTCCTGTGTAAACCTCTGGATAAAGCCTATCTTGTTTCCACCTCCGCCATGGATCTTGTGCTGGCCTGCGGAGCCCTTGACCGTATAGCTCTTTCCGGAACAAAGGCTTCCGACTGGTACATAGATGATGCAAGATGCGCCATGGAAAACGGTGATATCCTCTATGCGGGAAAATACAGAGCACCTGATTATGAGCTGCTCCTCAACACAGGATGTGACATTGCCATTGAAAATACCATGCTCTATCATGAACCTGCGGTCAAGGAAAAGCTTGAGGAACTGGGGATACCGGTTTTTATAGAAACTTCCAGTTATGAGAAGGAGCCTCTGGGAAGGCTGGAGTGGATAAGACTTTACGGTATCCTGTTTGATATGGAAGATGAAGCTGACAGATATTTTTATGATCAGCTGGACGCGCTTTCGGACATCCTGAGTGAAAAAACTGACACGGGCGTCAAAGTCGCTTTTTTCCATGTGACGGCAAACGGGACCGTAAATGTGCGCAGATCCGGTGATTATATCACCAGAATGATAGAGATATCCGGCGGACACTATGTACCGGAAAATGCAGGAGACGGCGAAAATGCACTTTCCACCATGAACATGCAGATGGAGGACTTTTACGTCGGGGCAAAGGATGCGGATATCCTGATCTATAATTCCACCATAGCAGGGGAGATCGGTTCCGTGGATGAACTCATAAGGCTGAATCCTCTGTTCGAAGATTTCAGGGCTGTGAGAGAAGGAAGAGTGTATTGCACCGAACAGAATCTTTTCCAGCAGACCACGGGTATGGCGGATTTCATAAAGGATCTGAATGATATATTTAACGGCATCGACAGGGAATATACTTACATAAAGAGACTAAGCTGAAGGGATCATGACAAGGAAACGAAGCATTATATTTTTTACAATATGCATACTGCTGCTCCTTTTGCTGTTTGCAGCTAATATTCTTCTGGGAAGCACGGCTGTTTCCGTATCCGAGATCATGAGCATACTCGGAGGAAGGGAAGTTGGAACAAACGCTGTCATCATCCTGGGTATCAGACTTCCGAGGGCTGTATCGGCAGTGGTTCTTGGCGGTGCTCTGGCTCTGTCCGGATACCTTCTTCAGACGTTTTTCTCCAATCCGATAGTCGGACCCTATGTACTCGGGATATCCTCAGGAGCAAAGCTCTGTGTGGCGCTTATGATGATCTTCTTTCTTTCACGGGGAAGAAGCATAGGCCTGGCAGCGATGATCCTCTCTGCATTTATCGGATCCCTGATAGTCATGTCATTTGTGCTGGTCATCTCCGTTAAGGTCAGAAGCATGGGCATATTGGTGGTATGCGGCATTATGATAGGTTATATATGCTCGGCAGTGACGGATTTTGTTGTGACCTTTGCGGATGATTCCAATATAGTCAATCTTCACAATTGGTCCATGGGCAGCCTGTCCGGTATCGGCTGGAGGGAAATAAGGGTGTTCACTGTAGTGATACTGCTGTGTGTTATCCTTGCCCTCTCTATCGTAAAGCCGATGAACGCATACAGGCTTGGCGAGAATTATGCAAGAAATGCCGGAGTGAACATCAGACTTCTGCGTGTGATACTTATACTTGTTTCGAGTCTGCTTGCGGCATGCGTTACGGCCTTTGCAGGTCCCATATCATTTGTGGGTATCGCAGTCCCGCACCTTGTCAGATCTTCGCTGAAAACCGACAGAGCAGGAGTGGTGATACCGGCGGCCTTTTTAGGAGGCGCAATGATCACTCTTTTCAGTGATGCCATAGCAAGAACGGTTTTTGCTCCCACGGAGGTAAGTATCAGTTCTGTTACGGCATTGCTTCTTGTTCCTGTTGTTATTTATGTGATGATGAACAGAAAAAAGGACCGCTGATATATGGCAGTATCTGACGGATTAAAAACAGAACATCTGAATATAGGCTATGACAGCGACCTTATCCGGGATATCTGTATTGAAGTGCTTCCCGGCAGGATCGTCACTCTCATAGGCCCCAACGGTTCCGGCAAGACAACACTTCTTAAGACGCTCACGGGAGAACTTGCAGTAAGGGGCGGAATCATATTTCTGGACGGAAAGGATAAGTCATGCATGTCTTCTTATGATGTTGCCAGGGCTCTGTCCATGGTCATGACCGAGAAGATAAGACCGGAGCTTATGTCCTGCAGGGAGGTTGTGGAGGTCGGAAGATATCCCTATACCGGAAGGCTGGGACTCCTTAGTGACGAGGACAGGAAGAAGGTCTGTGATGCGATGGAGAAAACGGACATCACCTCGCTTGCAGACAGTTTCTTCACCGAACTTTCCGACGGACAGAAGCAGAGAGTGCTGCTGGCCAAGGCTCTTTGTCAGGAGCCGGAGGTCCTGATACTTGACGAGCCTACATCATTCCTTGACATAAGATACAAGATAGATCTTCTGGACAAGATCAGAAGCTTTGCAAAGGAAAAAAATATCGCGGTCCTCATGTCTCTTCATGAGCTTGATATAGCAAGAAAGATCTCTGATACAGTGGTTGCTGTCGGAGAGGGCAGGATACTTAAGGTCGGAAGCCCAAGGGAAGTGTGTTCCGAGAACTTCATCAGAAAGCTGTATTCCATAGAAGATGTGAACTCGGATCTGCTGGGAAGCGGTTACTGGGAAGATGAGCCTGATGCGGAAGGCCATGGAGAAGCAAGTGATCAGGGATCATTCCGGGACGGAAATTCCGTAGCGGAGACCTGTAAAGAAGAGACATCCGATGCAGGATCTGTGATGACGGGATCTTCACCTGCGGATAAAGGCAGGAAAGCCCGGGTCATAATGATACAGGGTACTATGTCAAATGCCGGAAAGAGCCTTGTAGCTGCCGGACTTTGCCGGATCTTCTCCAATGACGGATTCAGGGTTGCCCCTTTTAAATCCCAAAATATGGCACTCAACTCATATATTACGGATGAAGGTCTCGAGATGGGAAGGGCACAGGTTGTACAGGCAGAGTGTGCAAGGATCAGACCGATGGCTGAGATGAATCCGATACTGCTGAAGCCTACATCATCCATGGGTTCCCAGGTGATCGTAAACGGCAGGGTCATAGGCAATATGAAAGCCATGGACTATTTTCGCCACAAGAAGGATTACATCCCGGAGATCATGGCGGCATACGACAGGCTTTCGGAGATTGCCGATATCATAGTTGTTGAGGGCGCCGGTTCACCGGTGGAGCTGAATCTTAAGTCCGGGGATATAGTCAACATGGGACTTGCGGAGATGATAGATGCTCCCGTGCTCCTCGTGGGCGATATAGACAGGGGCGGTATATTCCCGCAGCTTTTGGGCACTCTCGATCTTCTTACGGAGGACGAGAGGAAGAGAGTAAAGGGTCTGATCGTCAACAAGTTCAGAGGTGACGGCAGACTGTTTGAAAGCGGGATCAGGATACTTGAAGACAGGGGCGGGGCTCCTGTTCTGGGTGTTGTTCCATATATGGATCTGAAGATCGATGATGAGGATTCTCTTTCGGACAGATTCTCCAATACGAGAGTGGGAGAATTTGACATTGCTGTCATAAAACTGAGGGCCATTTCCAACTTCACTGATTTTGACACCTTTGACCAGATACCGGAAGCCTCCGTCAGATATATTGATGATCCTTCACGTCTGGGAGACCCGGATATCCTGATAATACCCGGTTCGAAAAATACCATAGGCGATCTTAGGGAACTAAAGAGCTCCGGCCTCTTCGATGCTATCATCAGGAAGGCAAAAGAGGGCACGGTCATATTCGGCATCTGCGGAGGATACCAGATGCTGGGTGAGACGGTGGAAGACCCTGAATGCTCTGAGATCGGAGGAAGCGAAGAAGGGCTTGGACTTCTGCCGGTAAGGACCGTTATTGGAAATGACAAGGTCAGGAACATCTACAATGGCAAAATTTCAGGTGCCACCGGGGTGTTATCAGGATCAAAGGGCCTGCCTGTCACGGGATACGAGATACATATGGGAGAAACTGTTCCCCTTAAGCCTCTGACGGAATTTACATCCGGAGGAACCGGATACTGTCTGGGTAATATCTACGGTACCTATGTTCATGGATTTTTCGACGGAGGAGCGGTGCTTAAGAAGATAGCGGAAACAGTTGCCTTATCCCGCGGGAAAAGCATCACAACAGGTGCGGTGGAAGACTACAGAGACCGCAAGGAGACAGTATATGACAAACTTGCGGAGAATCTTAAAAACAGCCTTGATATGGATCGTATCTACAAAATACTCGGATTGGAAAGATGACAAGAGAAGAACTCTTTCAATTGCATATATGTGCTCCGGATGAATCGGTAAGGTTAGCGGCCCGGCGCAGATGGGATGCTCTGGCAAAACCCATCGACGGACTTGGATGCTTTGAAGAAACAGTAGCACGTATCGCCGGAATGACCGGAAGCACGGAGCTTGATCTGAGCCGTAAAGCACTTGTGATCATGTGTGCCGACAATGGCATAGTCGATGAGGGAGTATCCCAGACCGGAAGAGAGGTGACCTATGAAGTCGCATCTCTCATGGGTAAGAGGATGAGCTCCGTAGGGATAATGCTCAGGGACTATCCTGCGGATATACTGACTATCGATATCGGGATAGCTTCTGATGATATTCCGGATGGAGTCATAGACAGGAAGGTCCGAAGAGGCACGCGGAACTTCTTGCATGAGCCTGCGATGACTGCGGATGAGACTCTTAAGGCTATAGGAACAGGCATGGATATCGTAAGAAACTGCAGGGATAAAGGTATCTCTCTTATCGCAACGGGAGAGATGGGCATCGGCAATACCACAACATCCTCCGCACTTATGAGCATACTTCTCGGACTTGATGCATCAGAGTGTACCGGAAGAGGAGCAGGACTTTCCGATGAGGGACTTGAGAGAAAGATACGTGTCATAAACGAAGGTATCGCAGTTAATTTTCCTGACAGGGAGAATAGAAACTTTGCAGAACCCGGTGAGGTGTTTGATGTTCTCTGCCGCGTCGGAGGACTTGATATCGCGGGACTTGCCGGAATTTTTATGGGAGGAGCTCTGTACAGGGTTCCCATAGTCATAGACGGGTTTATCAGCATGATCTCAGCACTTATCGCAGAAAGACTTTTGCCGGGATGCAGAGAGTATATGATCGCATCACATCTTGGAAGAGAAAGCGGAATGAAACTTCTGTCACGGTGCCTGGGACTGACTCCTGTGATAAATGCAGATCTTGCGCTGGGTGAAGGTACCGGAGCTGTTATGCTCTTTCCCCTGCTTGACATGGCAATGTCGCTGTACGGGAGCGGCACCATGTTTTCCGATACATCCATAGAAGAGTATGAGAGGTTTGGAGACAGATGATCACATTGA
>JAEEGG010014652.1_pt1 | contig 16568 bp, 16 predicted proteins | sample 9134161 | NCBI WGS metagenome assembly JAEEGG01 (sample SAMN16246543, study PRJNA631951) | gut metagenome | biome: gut microbiome; feature: rumen; material: CR-attached | host: Bos | place: Iran: Karaj | collected 2018-10
ACCAGACCTTTGGCTATTTCAGGATCTTTGAATTCACTAAAAGATGTCATTTTCTTGTCTCAGCAATTCAATAGTTTCTTTGGCGCTTTCGACATCCATGACCTGGATTGCGAAACCAGCATGCAAGAGAACATAATCTCCAACTTTGGCTTCCGGTGTCAGGTATATACTCACTTTTCTTTGAACACCGCTCATATCCACAACTGCAGTTGTACCATCAATACTTAATATTTCAACAGGAACAGCAACACACATTATATTATTCTCCAATTGTCAGTAACGCATTTGCTATGACAGCCTGACCATAAGATATACAACCATCATTTGATGGAAGATTGATATTCGTTATTACAGGAATGCTATCTTTGTTAAATCCATCCAGTATCATTTTCAGAAGCAATTTATTCTGTAAACAACCGCCGGATAGAGCAACAGTTTTTAGGTCATGCTCTTTCAGCAACATCTTACTATTATATACTATCATGTCACTTATGGTTTGATGAAAACGATAACTGATGACTTCAATATCGACCTTTCTTCTAAGATCTTCAATGATTTCTGAGAATAACTGTTTGACATTGAATACAATGCATTCATCCTTGCCGCTTTCAAATGAATAGGATGCATATTTATCAAAGGAACATTTTTTTGCTGATTCCTCAAGTCCGATAGCAGCTTCAGCTTCATATGAAGTATGTTTACATATATTCAGCAGTGCAGAAACAGCATCAAACAAACGGCCGCAGCTTGAGTTATCAACAACGTTGATATGTTTATCGATCTGTAATTTCAATAAGGAGATATCGTTCTGATTTAAATCTTTGAAACACGGTAAATCAAGAGGTATTTCACCGAACAGCTTATATAGATAAGCCATTGCAATTTTAATCGGATTCTTAATAGCTGCATCCCCACCGGGAAGAGGGAGATACTGCAGATGAGCAAGTCTCGTGAAGTGTCTGAAATCTGCTTTCATGAATTCAAAACCCCAGATCTTTCCGTCTGTGCCATATCCGGTTCCATCGAGAGCCACACCTAATACTTCATCTGTTATTCCGTTTTCAGCGGAACATGCGGCAATATGTGCATAATGATGCTGTATTTCAAATAATTTAATGTTTTCTTTTTTTGAATAATCACGGCCAAAAGCTGAGCTGAAAAAATTGGGATGAAGATCACAGGCTACTGCATCAGGTTTAATACGGAATATACGTTTATAGTCTTCAATTGTCTTTTCAAAAAACTGATTACTCTTTAGATTTTCCATATCACCGATATGCTGTGATACAAAAGCATTATTATCTCTGGTAAGGCAGAACGTGTTCTTTAAATCTGATCCGCAGGCAAGTATCTGGTGATCAGTTTTATAAGGCAAAGAAACTGGGAACGGAGCATAACCTCTTGCACGTCTGATTATTCTTTTTTCACCGGCAAAAACAGCAGTTACACTGTCATCATATCTTCTGGCTATGTCTCTGTTATGAATGACCAGATAATCAGCAATGTTTCCAAGTTCAGTTATAGCTTCACTGTTTTGACTGACAATAGGCTCTTCGGAAATATTACCACTCGTCATAACAAGAGGGATGTCAGTTTCCCTTAGCAACAGATGATGTAAAGGAGTATACGGAAGCATAACTCCAAGTTCTGATAAACCGGGTGCAACTTCATGAGCAAGTTTATTAAGTTCTTTTAGTTTAAGAAGAACAATAGGTGCTGCAGAGGATTCAAGAAGAGTCTTTTCTTCGTCAGAAACATTACAATATTTAGCTATTTCATCGATGGATTTCATCATAACGGCAAATGGTTTTGCCGGACGATGCTTTCTTTCTCTTAGAAGTTTGCATGCATTGTTATCAAGTGCATTGCATGCAAGCAGAAAACCGCCAAGACCTTTAACAGCGATTATTTTACCTTCATGCAGCAATTTGCATGCATTATGGATAACATCGCCTTGAATTTGATTACCTTTGTTGTCAATTAATTCTAAATGTGGACCGCATATAGGACATGCATTTGGTTGTGCATGGAATCTTCTATTGTTAGGATCGCGGTATTCATTTTCACAGTCTCCACACATCTTGAATGACTTCATAGTAGTAAGAGGTCTGTCATATGGAATATCGTTTATGATTGTGAATCTGGGACCGCAGTTTGTGCAATTTGTGAATGCATAACGGTACCTTCTGTTAGTAGGATCGAAGATTTCATCTCTGCATTCATGACATGTTGCAATATCAGGACTTAACAACTGATATTCATCATCTTTCCGAACAGACGGAATGATTTTAAATCCATCGTCAGGTTTTTCGTCAATAATATAATGATCGATTTTAACTATATTTGAAGCGGGCGGTGCATTTCTTCTGATATCAAGAATAAAATCATTGATGGAATCAATATCACCCTGAACTTCAATATCTACAGTACCGGACGTATTGCAAACATTACCGGTAAGATTGTATTGAGTGGCCAACTGATAAATAAAAGGTCTGAAACCAACCCCTTGGACGACACCGGAAACAATAACTTTGAAACGAGCCATATCTGGCTCCTAATCTTCAGTTTCTTCTGCTAAAAGCTGATGAATGGCGTCGATTAACTGAGGAACTCTATCACTAACAGACTTGGATAAACCGAATTTAACAGATGTATCTTCAGGTTCACAGCCAATAACATAAACCTGTTTAGGATAGAAATGAAGGGCAGAAGCGGTGGATAAAATCTTGGTGAGATCTGTCTCATGCATACTGACTTCGACTTCACCGAGAGTTGGAAGATCTTTAAGCTGTTCTTCTTTCAGCTCAAAACAATGAGGCTTGCCGGGCTCAGAACCCGGCAAGCTTATTGCATCTACGAAAATAACTCTGTCGTAATCTGACAGTGTCAACGCACATTTAAATCCTGAGATACCAAAATCTGCAACTCTTACATCTTCAGGGATTGCTGGATCATTTTCCAACTGCTCAATAATGTATGGTCCGAGACCGTCATCACCTTTGAGCTTATTTCCCACTCCGCATATAAAAGTTTTCATTATTTAAAAGTGCTTTCTATTGTTAATTAGGCCTTGTTTCCGAATTTCTTTTCGAAAACATCGTCAACATGGACATGGCTGAGTTCCTGGCTGACAATCAACTTATCCTGAGGATCGAAGATCTGAACAGTGCAGCCAAGACAAGGATCAAAGCTGTGGATTGTTCGGACAACATCGATACCAGTGATTTTACCGCCATCGGCAGGTTCAGTGCAGTCTGAACCGATGATTGCTGCTTCATAAGGACCAGGTCGGCCTTCAGCATCTCGAGGTGAGATATCCCATGCAGTCGGGGTGATGATCTGATATCGATGGATCTTGCCTTTCTGCATGACTACCCAGTGACCAACGCCGCCTCGCATACCTTCAACCAGACCGACACCAAAGCCGGATTCAGGTCGTTTGTACTGATTCCAAACCTTGGTTTCACCCTTTTTGATCATTTCAAGGGCCTGTAAGGTCTGCTTGTATGCACAGTATGCTGAATATGCATGATAGTAAGCTCGAGCTCGAACTCTTTCAAGTGAATTGTTCTTGGCAGGAACTTTCCATTCCATTGTTACTTCGTCGCAAACTTTTGAACCGGCTACTGTACCGCGAGGTAAGGTGAATTTGACTGATTTACCAGTTGATTCAGGTCGATCCTGGCTGACTGCTGCAACGTATAATCGGCTGAGAGGGTTGCCGGCTACGACGTGGGTCTTGCCATCAACTCTGTTCTTCCAGTCATACCATCGAGGAGTCTTTGCCCATGAGTATTTGTTTTCGAAGTCCATTGCTTTTGCAGCAAAAGGTTTGGTTGATTCGTTCCAAGGATGATCTTTAGTAAGAGGATTATTGCAAGGATCCTTGGGGAATTCAGCGCTGGGAGTATCATTGTAATATGAGTGGGTGACAGTTTCCTGAACACCGACGTTCATTTCAATGAGGTCATTGGTGATTAATTTGCCGTCGATTACGATGCCAGGAGGAACCATTCTCTTGAGACCCCATTTGCCCATATCTGCATATTTTGCATTGTAGGCATAAGGATCATCGTAGCAGCCCCAGCTGTAGAGATCGAACGGGAATTCACCGACATTTTCAAGACCATTTGCCTGGCAGAAATCAATTAAGTCATCAACAAAAGGAACTAATTCTTTTGTGAATGCAACTTCAGAAGCTAACATTGCATAATACTGTTCAATTGATTTCAGTTCGACTGTTCTTGCAATACCGCCGGGAATAAAGGTGTTCTGATGAGGGTGCTTTGCACAAAGAATGGTAGCCATTGAGATACCAGTCTTTGCAGCGCCCAGACATCGTAGCCAGAATGAACCTGAAACAGGATTCAAAGCGACCATCATGTCAGCGATTGTGGCATAGCCATGTTCCTTACAATGAGGAGCAGCTGCATTCTGAGCTTTTTCCCAAAGTTCAGGGTTAACTTTCTGAACAATTTCTGAAGAATAGTCAGGACCTTCGAGGATACCGCAACCCAATGCGCCATCATAAACTTCTTCAGCCATGAATGCCAAATTTCGTAAAGCAATGGCCAGAGGAGGTGGGGGTGCATTGTATGCCATATCACAGGCAATTACGGCAGCAGTGGCATGAGGTGTAGGGCATACACCGCAGCTTCGCTGTGCCAACCAGATTGCATCGGCAGGTTCGTGACCAATAAGGATGTCTTCAAGACCACGGAACATTGTTGCATAAACATATGCATCAACATACTTTTTGCTATCGCAGTCAGCAGTAGCAAAAGCACCCATGTGACCCTCAAGACGAGTCATAGGTTCAATGCTAATATCAATTTTCTTCATACTAAATCTTCCTCTTTACAAAGCGGTGGAGTGTAGCTTTAACCTTGCCGACATTGTCCATGACACCTTCACCAACCCAGAACATAACAGGATTCTTCTTCAAGAACGGTGAGAAGATACCATCTGGGAATGTAGGTTCGGTACAACCAATACAAACTGTACCGACGTTAGGACAACCGCCATAACCTTCAGCAAAGCCATTCTTGGCAACTGGACAATGAGCATGAGGTCCTTTGCAGCCTAAGAGGCCCATACAATACGGTTCACCAAAATGATGGGACATTGTACCACCGGCGAGGTAACCGCATCGAGGACAATTCTCGTGGACAGTTGCGCCATAAAGGAATGTAGGTCGATTGTACTCATCAAGTTCAGGAACAGGAAGAGCACCACGGGCAACTAATGCTAATGTAGCAAAAGCTTCGATAATGCTGTCTCCGGGAGGTGGACAACCGGCAATGTTAATTACAGGAAGACCAAGTGTTGATTTGTAATTCTTGCCAAGGTATTCCATGAGGCCTACGGCACCAGTGGGATTGCAACCAGCGGCAGGGAAACCGCCGAAACAAGCACAGGTACCGACAGCAACCATTGCAGCTGCTTTAGGTTTGAGCATATCAATAACCTCATTAGCAGTGTAAAGTTTGCCGTCTTTTTCACCAACTGAGCAGTAATAACCGCCAGTTTTTGCTGCAGCAGCTTCGTCAGGAATAGAACCTTCTACGGCAAGTACGAACGGGTCATATTTGCCTGCGGCTGCATCTAAGAGGATCTGCATACAATCTTCACCCCAGGGGGCCATGATTGTATGATGGAAAACAATGTTGATGTTTTCCACTTCTGGGAGAACGCCTGTCATGACATCCACTAACGAAGGGTCTCGTGCAGACAATAATGCAATTGTATCGCCTGTACAACCCTGTGCCTGGAGCCAAATCAGGTTAATGGGATCTACCTTTTGCGTCATCAGCATACTCCTTTTTATTATTTTTTTGTTATTTTCATAACATTTATGCTAGTACGCCAACGCACACTAGACCTGTCGGCCTAGTGATGCACCCATAATATACTTTTTTTATTTTGGCTTTGTCAATTAGATAGATTAAATATTTGTTCTAAATTCCTGTTTCTTTATTAATAATTCCCGATATGATAATTTAATAATTAAACAAGGAGGAATAATAATGGCAAAACAATGGCAGTCAAAACCAGAAATGGCTATAGATCCTGAAAAGAATTATTCAGCCGTTCTTCATACCAGCAAAGGTGACATTACTATGGAGTTTTTTACCAAAGAATCTCCTGTCACCGTTAATAACTTCATATTTCTGGCAAAGAATGGTTTTTACGATGGTGTGAAATTCCATAGAGTTATTAAGAATTTTATGATACAGACAGGTGATCCGACTGCAACCGGTATGGGCGGTCCCGGATACAGATTTGATGATGAACTTCCTGCCAAACATCCGTATTCAATCGGTATTGTAGCTATGGCTAATGCCGGACCAAATACCAACGGATCACAGTTCTTCATTTGTTGCGGGACTGATGCGTTAAGTCTCAACCGATATCCGAATTACACTCAGTTTGCCCAGGTAAAAGAGGGTATTAGTACCGTTCTTGATATTTCCACATCACAGGTACGCTACAACCCCGGAACAGGTGAGTACAGCACTTTGATCAATGATGTAACCATCGATTCGATCGATATAATTGAAAAATAGAATTCACTTATTAAATAAACAGAAGGCCTCTTGAAAGAGGCCTTCTTACTTTTCATTAAGTTTTCTTCTTATTAATTGCTTTTACTGCTGAGATCTCTTTTGCTAACAGTCTCTTTGATGAAGTCATCAGCCTTGTAACTGAGTTTTAGAGTGGAATTGCCCAAATAGTTGTAGTCGTACTGTGAGCCAAGCATTCCGTAATCGTGTTTGACTCTGCTTCTGTACATGATGAAGAGAATTATAACCAGAACAAAGGAAACAATACCATCAACAATTGTGATATTGGAATCTATTACATATCCAAAGCCTAAACCGATAACAACACCGAGAAGACCGAATAACATACTGTGTACCGTAAGCTTTCCGCCATTGATAGGAAGTTTACCGCATACCTCACCGGTCTGTGCATTCATTTCGTAATAATACATGGTTGATCCATCGCGGTAAGTCATGACCCATGCAGGAAGCATATAATATGCATAGGATGAATTAATAGGAATGTCTAAACTTGAATTACCTCTTAAAGAATCATATTTTGTATCTTTCGTAAGAACCGGAGTCAGATATGATTTAACTTCATCTTCAACAGATGTCTGGATATCGGCAATTTCAATATCCTTTTTTTCGGCCTGAAATCCTGAGAAATAAATTAGAGTAAAGTCTTTGCAGTCAGGATAGTTGAAGGGAAGAATTGCTTCAGCAAGCTGCTTGTCAGCTCCTTTCAAAGCAGGTCTTGGGAGATTCTTGAAAAGAATTCTGCCTTTTCGGACAACGTTGTAATATCTGGTTGTTGTAATCTCAGTATTACCTGATGTCGTTTTAGTAACAGTCGTACCTTCTCCTTTATATGTTGCCTGTACGTCATGATTTGAAATCCAGTAAGGGAAGTAAACACCATTTACTTTGTCGATTTTATTTTTTGAAAGGAATCCTTTCTGAATATACCTTTTTTTGCCTGCCCATTTGAAGAAACCTTCCTGCATCTTTTCCTTACTTATCTTAAAAGGAATAATGTAATCAGGTGCAAGATCATCAGTGAACTTCTTGGAGAAAACAAGGGGACTGTGACAATAGAAACATTCCATTGCACCTCTGGTTTCGTCAGTGACTATTTCAGCACCGCAGCTTGTGCAATGGAAAACATTCATTTCTGATTCTTTGCGTTCTTCTTCTTTTTTGAGTTCTTTTTTGGCTTCATTCTGCAGATACTCTTCAGTGAAGAAACTCATACAGTATTCACACTTGAATTGTTGGGTATCAGGGTCAAAAATCAGAGTTCCGCCGCAGTTAGGGCATTTGAATGTTACGCTCATTTATATCCTCACTCTCATTGTTGATGATATTCAGCTTTCGTAAATTATATTTTAGAAAAGACAAACATGTAAACAATAATACTTATAAATATTGAAGGCAAATGATGTTTATATAAATATGTAGTTAATTATTGAATTGAGAAGTAACTTCATTTAGGTTGAGTTTAAAAAAGATTAAAAAAATATGATACAATCAACTTTATATCGCTAGACAGGGGAAAGATTTATGAGTATTGCCCAAATAGTAGCCATTGTAATATTTGTTGCAATGTTTGTTGTGATTATTTCAGATAAGGTGCATCGATGCATTCCAGCATTGGTAGGAGCAGCATTAACGATAGGCGTAACCTTCCTGCTTGTTATGAGAGAACCTCAGGCGATTTGGAATACACTGAATCTTGGGCATTTCACTGAACTTTCTTTCTGGATCCCTGGTGCTTCCCATGCTGAAAACACTGTAGGCATCAACTGGACCACAATTATCTTTATTCTCGGTATGATGATTATGGTAGAAGGTCTTGGTGATGCAGGTTTCTTCAGGTGGTTATGTCTCTGGCTCGCAAAGAAAGTCCACTACAAAATCATTCCCTTATTCATAGTATTTATGATAATGTCGGCATTCCTAGCAATGTTTATCGACAGCATAACAGTCATTCTTTTCCTGGCAGCTGTAACAATTGAACTTGCCAGACTGCTGAAGTTCAATCCGATTCCAATGGTTATTTCTGAAATATTTTCAGCCAATCTCGGTGGTGCAGCAACAATGAGCGGTGATCCTCCCAACATTATTATTGGTACCGCAAATGGTTTTACATTTATGGATTTCTTCACAAACACCGGTGTTGTTGTGTGGATAGCAATGATCGTAATGATTCTCGTCTTCTATTTTGATTTCAGAAAAGATCTCAAATCTACGAATGACAATACAGCTGATATTGAATATCCTGATCCTGGCGAAGCAATTAAAAGCAAGGGTAAATTCATTACCTCAACTCTAATTTTCCTGTTCATGGTAGTTTGTTTGGTACTGCATGGACAGCTCGGCTGGTCAGTTGCATTCATCGGTGTTATCACAGCCGGACTGACACTTATCGTTAACGGAAAAAATTCATTCCATTTGCTCAAAAAAGTTGACTGGTTAACGATATTGTTCTTTATCGGTTTATTCGTTGTTGTCGGCGGCCTGGAAGAAACGGGCGTATTGAATATGCTCTCAAAGCTTATTGCACAGATTACAGGAGAAAAAATCATTCTTGCAATTGTAATAATTCTCTGGTCGTCAGCAATCTTCTCAGCCATTGTTGATAATATTCCTTTGGCTGCAACACTTGTTCCGGTCATTAAGACATTATCTGTTACTCAGGGATTTGATCTTGAAGTCCTCAGCTGGTCACTGGCACTCGGTGCTGATATCGGTGGTAATGCAACACCAATCGGTGCATCTGCGAATGTTGTAGGTACATCCATAGTTGCAAGAGAATATCATCCGATTACCTGGAAGAGCTACATGAGAGCATCTATTCCTGCAACAGTGATAACACTGACCATTTGTACCGCATACATAATTATTAGATATGTAATCATGTAACGCCTGTATTAATTAATTACGTAATTACCGTTTTACTGTATAATTAATAGACGTTTTGGAATAATTCTTTGTTGTTGAATGGAGGTAGAGAGATAAATACTGATATTATTGCTATTAGAATGCATGGCAGAGGCGGGCAGGGAGCTGTAACATCAGCAGAATTGCTGGCATCTGCAGCAATCAACGAAGAAAAATATGCTCAGGCAATGCCTGGTTTCGGTCCGGAAAGACGAGGTGCTCCTGTTCAGGCATTCGTTCGAATTTCATCTCATCAGATCAGAAACAGAGCTGAAATCTTGGAACCGGATATTGTTATGGTTCTCGATCCAGGTCTTCTTTCCATCATCAATTTTTCAAGCGGTTTAAAAGATAATGGAACAGTTATTGTTAATGTAAAAGATAAAGATATTATTCCGCAGAGTATTATTGACAAGTATAAAGTCGCATACATTGATGCAATGAGCATTGCAAAATCCGTTTTGGGTGTTCCTATCGTAAATACAACAATGCTCGGTGCCTTGATCAAAGCAACCCGAGTAGTTGATATCGCGTCTTTGGAAACACCGTTGAATATCAGATTCGGCAAGCTTGCCGAAAAGAACTTCAATGCAATGAAAAAAGCATTTGAAGAAACTATCATTTTGGAGAAATAAGATGGCAAAATCCGAAAATGAATTGACTTGGCAGGATCTTGAGCCCGGTTGCATTGTAACAACACCGGGTAATACTACTGATTATAAAACAGGTGACTGGAGAAGCCAGCGACCTAAGTATAATCTCGAAAGATGTTTGAAATGCGGTGTTTGCGCACTTTTCTGTCCTGAAGGTTGTATCAATAAAACACCAAAAGGCTATTTCATAGCTAATCCATATCATTGCAAGGGATGCGGCATTTGCGCTAAGGAATGTCCTGCCTATGTTATAACGATGGAGGAAGAAAGCTAATGTCAAAACGAATCGGTATAGAAACATCATTAGCCATCGCGGAAACAGTTAAACTTGTTAATGTAGATGTTGTCGCTGCATACCCGATCACTCCGCAGACACATATTGTTGAGCATATAGCTGACTTGTGTGCAAATGGTGAACTTGATGCAGAGTATATTCCTGTCGAATCTGAACACTCCGCAATGAGTGCCTGTCTTGGTTCATCTGCAGGTGGTGCAAGAACATTTACTGCCACAGCCAGCCAGGGTCTGGAACTTATGCACGAAGTTTTATATGTTGCATCCGGTATGAGACTTCCTATCGTCATGGCAGTTGCCAACAGAGCAGTATCTGCTCCTCTCAGCATCTGGGGTGATCATTCCGATGTAATGAGCTGCAGAGATACAGGTTGGATCCAGGTCTTTGTAGAAAACGGACAGGAAGCAGTTGATATGACAATCTGTTCATTCATCATAGCTGAAGATCCTTCTGTCTTACTGCCATTCATGATAAACCTTGATGGTTTCCATCTTTCACATGTAATTGAACCTATCATTCTTCCGGATCAGGATGAAGTAAAGGCTTTCGTACCTGATTTCAATTACAAATACAGACTTGATCCCCATAATCCGGTTGCAATGGGCGATTTTGCAACACCAGCAATCTTCACTGAGGCAAAATGGGCAAATGAAGTTGCTCTTACAAATTCAAGAGCTGTAATCAACGATGTTTGGGATCGTTTCTATAAGACCTTCGGAAGAAAATATCAGGCTGTTGAAACATATAAGACAGAAGATGCAGAGACCCTTTTAATGACAATGGGTAGTTTCTCTGAAACTGCAATGACAGCAATTGATGCAATGAGAGAACAGGGCAGAAAAGTCGGTCTTGTAAGAATCAGATTATGGAGACCTTTCCCATTTGATGATATTTATGAAGCTGTTAAAGAATGCAAAAACCTGATCATTCTTGACAGAGCTTTATCAGCAGGCGGACCTGCCGGACCTGTTGCCAGTGAAGTTAAGGCAGCTTTGTACAATAAGTCAGTCAAACCTGCAATCGTTAGCATTGTAGGCGGTCTTGGCGGCCGAGATATTCATGTAAGCGACTTCATCAATATGGTTGATATCGGTGAAAAAGCAATCAAAAACAACGATATCAAACCTTTTGAAATCTATGGAGTGAGAGGTTAATCATGGAAGATTACAACATTTTTGCTTCAAGAGTAGTTACAAAGAATGAACCTTTAGCTCCTGGTCACAGAGCATGTATCGGCTGCGGAGAAGTCCTTGCAATGAGACTTGCAGCAAAGGCTTTCAACAAAAATACAATTGTTGTCAATGCAACAGGCTGTATGGAAATCATTGCTTCACAGGTTCCATATAACTCCTGGCGATTACCTTGGATCCATACTCTGTTTGAAAATGCAGCAGCAGTTGCATCAGGTATCGAATCAGCAATTAAAGTATTGTCCAGAAAGAACAGAATTCCTGAAGAAGAAATCCATGTCGTTGCATTAGGCGGTGATGGCGCTACAGTTGATATCGGTATCCAGGCATTATCCGGCGCTTTCGAAAGAGGACACAATATCACTTATATATGCTTCGATAATGAAGCTTATATGAATACAGGTATTCAGAGATCATCTGCAACTCCTTTTGGTGCTTCAACTACTACTTCTCCTGCAGGTAAGAAATCAATCGGTCAGTCAACATGGAAAAAGGATACTCCTTCAATTATGGTTGCCCATAACATTCCTTATGTTGCCACCGCATGTCCCAGCTATCCGTTTGATTTAATGGAAAAAATAGAAAAGGCCCTTTCAACAAATGGCCCCAGCTATATTCATATCTTCTCAGTATGTCCCACTGGTTGGAGAACCAAGAGTGATCTTGCTATCAGGCTAGGAAGACTTGCTGTAGAAACCGGTGTGTTCCCGTTGTATGAAGTTGAAAACGGTGTATACAAGATGAATAAGATCGAAACTGAGCTTAAACCTCTTTCCCTTTACACCAAACCTCAGGGAAGATTCAAGCATCTCAATGATGATCAGCTTAGTGCTATTGAAGCAAGAATTCATTCCGAGTATGAGGCTCTTAAAGAAAAGTGCGAGCTTACTCAAGTTCGGGAGGATATGTAATGACAAATGCTATCTTTAGCACCTGGAACGATAAACTGTTAGATGGAAGAAGTTCTAATACTACATTCACATCTGAACAGGTAGGACTTCCATTAACTTACGCTGAAGATAAAGATGTCAACGCAATTATTGGTTGGTCCGGTATTGTACTGAATAATGAAAATACAAATATTGTTTCATTAGCTTGTGAATATGTAAAAGCTGTATCCATGATTACCTGCGGTGAGTGTTCAATTGGTTTTCATGGTGTCAAAATGTCAGAAGATATACTTAACAACCTTGTACAGGGAACAGGAAGTGCAGGTGATGCTGACAAACTTCTTTACATAATCGAGAACATGAAATCAAACACAAAGTGTAATTTCTGTTCAAGTGCAATGAAAGCAGTACATGATTGTCTTGTATATTTCAAGAATGATTTTGAAGTTGCAAGCTCACCTCATGAACCATATAAAAAAGCATCAGTAATAGTTAATGTATCAGCACCATGTGTTGAAGCATGTCCGATTCATCAGGATGTACCAGGATATATTAACCTGATCAAAAATGGTAGATATGACGATGCGCTTGAATTGATAAAAAGAAACAACCCGTTACCTGAGTGTTCTGGTAATGCCTGCATGGCAAGTTGTGAACGAAACTGTGTAAGAAAGGATATTGATAAACCTGTAGCTATCCGAGCACTTAAAAGAGTAGCTTGTGAATACGGTACATCAAATCCTGTAGAACCAACAAAACTGAATGGTGAAAAAGTAGCCATTATCGGTGCAGGACCTGCCGGAATTGCAGCAGCAAAGAGACTGATTTCTCTTGGATACAGACCTGTTATTTTTGAGATGAATAATGGGTACGGTGGAATGTTAAGTACAGGTATTCCTGAATACAGACTTCCTCAGGAAATAATTAACAAGGATTATAACGAGATCATAAAACTTGGTGCTGAATTCAGAGGAAATACTCCTATCAGCCAGGTTAAAGATATTTCGGGTGCATATAAAGCAACAATCATTTGCAATGGTGCCACTCTGTCCAGACCTAGCAATATTGAAGGTTGGACAGAAAACGATAATGGTATGTATCAGGGCATTCATTATCTGAAATCTGTATATAACAAAAAGATAATGCCTGTGTCTGAACATGTAGTTGTCGTCGGCGGAGGCAATACAACAATAGACTGTGCAAGAACAGCTTTGAGACAGGGTGCAACAGATGTAACAATCCTTTACAGAAGAACAATGTCTGAAATGCCTGCTTATAAGGAAGAAATTGATGCAGCTATCAAAGAAGGCATTAAATTTGAATTCCTTACAATACCTGTAAAAGTTCAGCGCGGAGAAAACAAAGTTGTAGAGGTTGTATGCCAGAAGATAGAACTGGGAGAACCTGATGAAAGCGGAAGACCCAGACCAATTCCTATTCCCGGAACTGAATATACAATTTACTGTGATAAGATACTCAGCTGCATTGGAGAATTACCTGACACATCTATATACGGATCCAAGATCAATCTGACAGATGATGGCAGAGTACTTACTGATAAATATGGAGCAACAAGTGCCAAAGGTATTTTTGCTGCAGGGGACTGCGTAAATGGTCCTTCCAGCATGGCAGAAGCTATGGCATCCGGAAAGCGTGCAGCTGAAGGTGTTGATTTATATTTGAATAAGAATTCAAAGATAAAACAGTCAAAACAGGAAGTGTTTGATACTTATCATCAGGCATTTCTTGAAAAGAATGTCGATGAGGCATTCAATTTTAAGATGGAAAAACAGGAATCACCAGTTGCTGAACTGACTTATATCAGAGACAACTATGAACAAGTTGAAAAGGTATTGAGTAAAGAGCAGGCTGAACGTGAAGCTGAACGATGTATTAAATGTTATAAAGTCATGATGATTGCGAGGGACTAATATGGTTAAACTTACTATAGATGGAAAAGCAATTGAGTCTAAAGAAGGGAAAACAATCATACAGGCAGCCAGTGATAACAATATCGTTATACCCACATTATGCTATAACGAAGAACTGACACCGACCGGATCATGCCGAGTATGTGTAGTTGAAGTCATTGCCGATGGTGTGAGCACTTTGGTTTCATCCTGTGATACCCCTGTGAAAGAGGGCATCGAAGTATATACAAACAGTGAAAATGCAATCAAAGCAAGAAAATATGCAATTCAGATGCTCTATTCACAAAATTCAGAAGCACCTGCAATTAGGGCACTTGCCGGTAAATATAACATCACAGAGAAGCTTCCTGTTGAGGAATCCGAATGTATCGGCTGTGGACGATGTTATAAAGTATGCAGTGAAGTAGTTGAAAGAAAATGCATCGATATGAGTGTTGGCGGCCTTTCCAATATGAATGAAAAGCTGTCAGTTAAATGGAATTTTGATAACTGTATTGCTTGCGGTGCATGTGCTTATGTCTGTCCAACACATGCTGTATCCATCCATGATGAAGATGGCGTACGAACAATGATTACACCCAACGCAAAGCATGAATTTTCAATGAAGAAATGTTCAGATTGCGGTAAGTATTACGCACCTAATGTCCAGATAGAATGGATGAAAGAAAAGACTGGACTTTCCGACGACAAATTTGACCGCTGTATGGATTGCCGTTAGAATAGTGTCTTCCGGGGTGTGGCGCAGTTGGCTAGCGCGCGGCGTTTGGGACGCTGAGGTCGGAGGTTCGAGCCCTCTCACCCCGATATCCGTATTTCCAATCAAATTAAATGCAGGATATAAAAATGTCTGATGTAAGTATTATTGTAAATGGTAATAAACTGGAAACCAATAGATATGTAACAAATGTAGTGGATAAATTCACTAATGCAGCATTTGATTCATTAGATATTGATGCAAATATCACAGGTACAAGAACTATTATCATTTCAAATAAAGAATTAAGTGTAAAAATCGGATCAGTTGATATACAGACTAACGAGTTTTCCACAAACATGATTGTTACTGTAATAACAGCAATGGTTGAACAATTATCAGGTTATGATAAACCCGCAGAAACGATCATGATCACTTTGTCATAAAGTTTTGACATTTTAGCTAATGTCTTTTTATAATTAAAAAATGCAAGCGTGAGTAACTCAGTTGGTAGAGTTCCTGCCTTCCAAGCAGGCTGTCGCGGGTTCGAGTCCCGTCTCACGCTCCATCTATTTAAGGGCCCATAGCTTAGCGGTTAAAGCAGTCGGCTCATAACCGATTGAGCCTAGGTTCGAATCCTAGTGGGCCCACCAAAGAATCAAAACTTCTCTGTAAATTAGTATTATTAAATCATTACAGGTAAATTTCCATTTCAGGAAACAAGATCATTTTCTAGAAAACAAATCTGATTTATTTTAAATTCCAGATGGTATCTTATAATGTGGCAGTAGGTGATATGATAAATAGAGAATCTTCATGGATGCATCAAAGAAGAGAACAATAATATATTAATATTATGTAAACATTAAATGAATTATTGAGTTTTATTTGTTAGAATAATAAAAAGAATATAAGGAGATACAAATGGGTAAAGATAAAAATGAGCTCTCCGATTATGATCAGCTTAAAGCAAAGTATGAAATGTTGAATGATCGACTTGATGACATTGATTCATCAGTCAGTGCAATAGTTGGAAGAACATATAACCAGGCTGCTTATATTACAACAACTTGTCCTCATTGCGGCAAAGAATTTGAAATATCAATTATCGGTTTAAGAAAACCAAAAGTCTAAAGTAATTGTTATAAAATTATTAAATGATCGGTTTGGCAAAAAATAGAACCGGTCATTTTTTTTACAATTAATAAATAGATAATTTGATGAATTTCAACGAAAATAGCACATTTTAACATCCGAAACAGTAAAACAAATGAATAATTACTCGATTTTATTAAAAACTCGGCTATTTTTGGATTCTGGAGAGTCTACGCACGAATTATACGTAAAATACGGCTTATTTAGCATGTTTCAATATATTTATATATTATGTAAAGAATTATATATCAAAACAATGCACTAACTTAACATAA
>JAEEGG010014655.1_pt1 | contig 16568 bp, 1 predicted proteins | sample 9134161 | NCBI WGS metagenome assembly JAEEGG01 (sample SAMN16246543, study PRJNA631951) | gut metagenome | biome: gut microbiome; feature: rumen; material: CR-attached | host: Bos | place: Iran: Karaj | collected 2018-10
AATGGGATTATGCTCAAGATTTAACTAAGTTCAGCAGTAGGACTTGTAACTATGTGAGCGACCCTAGCACTGCGACAACTAGTTGGCAGTCGGTGTCGGGAACGCTTTCAAGTGATTACTATAATCGTTATGACTTTTACCTTACACAAGGTAGAATGTACACTTTCTCTCTCTGCTCTGATGACGGAGGTTCTTCTGGTTTCGACTCTTATATGGGTCTGTTTGGATATGGTTATGGTTGCTATAGCACTAGTTTAAGTTGCTTGGCGTATAATGACGATGCTTGTAGTACCGCATCGAAATTCACCTACACTGCAACTCAAGACGGTTGGACATCCTTGTATATCACGGGATACAGCTCAAGCGCTTCAGGTTCCTACACACTTCGTTACAAGTATGAGACCGTGCCGTCATTCTCTCTTACAGTAAATCGCAATCCCACTGTTGGAGGCTCGGTGAGTCCCACAAGCGGCACATACGCACAAGGCGCTATTGTTAGCATAACCGCCACGCCTAACAACGGCTATGCCTTCTCTGGTTGGTCAGTTTCGGGAACGGGCGCAAGTCTTTCCAACACCACAGCCCCCTCTACAACGTTCACTATGGGTTCATCCAACGCCACTGTGACGGCCAACTTTGGAGTCCTTCCAAGTCCCATTACCATGGAGTGCGGTACCTCCTATTCAGGAACATTGGGTACGTCAGGTGTAATCAGCAATTATACTAATGGCAGTTGGACAGAACCTGGCGAGGAAAAATGCTATGCATTCACACCCTATATTACAGGCAGTTATACGTTCTCGGCTACAACTAATTCAGGTGATCCCGACTTCTTCTTAATGGAATCTTACAGCAATACAGGCTCTAGCCTCGGCTGTTGGAGTGATGGCGACCAAACCTATAACCTTACTGGAGGTCACACCTACTATCTTTTCGCCGACAACTATAACAGTTCCAGTAACGCAAGTTATACAATTACCGTCACCTGCCCACAACCACCTGTAACCGTTGAGGTGGGAAGCAGCCAAAGCACCAATAGTTATATACCCACGAGCAGCTATTATAATTACTCCTTGTCGCAACAAATCTACAAGGCGTCAGAAATCGGCCATACAGGAACCATTAGCCAAATCAGCTATTATCATAACAGCTCCACTGCCACGAGAAATGTTGTCATTTACATGAAGATGACGTCGAACAACACCTTGTCGTCATACGATAGCAGCCCAGGCACACAGGTCTATTCGGGAAGCGTCACGTTTGCAGCTGGTGGATGGACCACCATCACCTTGAGCACGCCGTTCAACTACAGTAATATCTGCCAGAACCTGATGATTACGATGGACGACAACACGGGTAGTTATACTAGCAGCTATTCCTTCGCCACCTATAACACGGGGGAAAACAGGGCATTGTATGGAAATAGCGATAACACCAATTATTCTCCCACAAGTTCTAATTCGCTTTCGTCAACGCAATACAACAATTACATCAAGTTGTATATTACAAATCCGACTGAATACAAGATCCTTACACTCGGTACGAATGACTCATCTATGGGAAGTGTTTCTGCCACTCCTTCTGGAACTACTTGTACCAGCACTCGTGCTTATGCTGCGGGTACATCAGTCACTATTACGGCTTCAGCCACAAGCGGGCACACATTAGTCAACTGGACTGTGGACGGCAATACGGTGACAGGCAATCCCATCACTATCACTATGAACGACCATCACAATGTGGTGGCTAACTTCTCGGAAAATCCAGTCTCTGTTCCTTACACAGAGACCTTCGAAAGCAGTACATGGAAGATTGTCAATGGTGACCAAACCAACAAATGGTACAGGGGTAGTGCTGGCGCACACAATAGCAGCTACGGACTCTTTGTGTCCAACGACGGTACTAACAACACTTACACTCATAGCTCTTCAACGGTATATACATACAAGACAATCAATTTTGACGAGACAGCCACCTATAACATCTCCTTCGACTGGCGCGCTAACGGTGAAAGTTGCTGTGACTACATAAGTGTTGGTATTGTTCCTGCCGCTACAGCGATTACAGTTGGTTCAACACCCTCTGGCTGGACGGATTTGAACGATTGCGCAAAATTGAACCTGCAGTCAGAATGGCAGAGCAAATCGGTAAACCAGTCCATTACTGCTGGTGTCTATAAATTGGTGTTTAAATGGTATAACGACGGCAGTCTTGGCGATAACCCGCCAGGGGCAATTGATAATATAGAGGTAAAGGTGGCATGTTCTCCATCTGAACTTTCTTATGCCAATACATCTCCATCCATAACCTACGGTTCTCAAACCACATATACCAATACTCTTTCAAATCCGCACAATGTTACAGGTATAACATATTCAATTGTATCGCAAAACCCTGCTGGTACAGCAACAATAAACGCATCTACCGGACAGCTTACGGTAGCGAAGGTTGGTACTGTTACCGTTAAGGCTTCGTTTGCTGGTAATGCAACATACTGTGATGATGAGGCTCAATATACGTTAACAATAAATTGTCCAGCCTTAACTGCTCCCTCGGTAACATCAAACTACCGTTGTGGCGAAGGTTCTGTTGCCATTTCGGCTACGCCAGGTTCAAACGGCAACACATGTCGCTGGTACTCGGCTTCATCTGGAGGTTCGATGCTGAACCAAGGTAATACGTGGACATATCCATCCATTAGCACAACAACAACTTGCTATGTTGCAACATACAATACTACAAGCGGTTGCGAAAGTTCTTCGCGAACTCCAGTTACAGCTACTGTTTATCCGACAACAATTTCATATACGGGTCTTGCTGCTTCTTATGCCGATGGCGCAGCTGTAAACCTCACACTTACAGGTTATAACACTTACTCTTGGACTAGCAACTACGGTGGTTCGGGAAGTTCGTCGACGGTTTCGGGTACGGCACATACTGGCCTCATCTTCCACGCAACAGCAAGTAACAGTGGTAACGAATGTACTGCTTCCGTTGATATTCCAATAAATGTAAACGAACAATCCGGAGGTTCGGCTTCTGCATGTTCGCCAAAGATTATTTATGTGCACACTAGTGGTAACGACAACAATAACGGTTCATCTACAGCACCTGTAAAGACGCTTGCCAAGGCTCTTACTCTTGCAACGGGTGGAACAGCTTCAGATCCAGCGATTATCCGTATGGCAAGCGGAACTTATAGCATTTCAAATTCCGTAAGTCTTAAGAGCAACGTGATAATCGATGGTCAGTGGACAGCCAACACCACAAGCGGAGTTTGGACGAAGGGAACGGCAGAAACTGTAATAAGTAGGACTGCCGATAATGTTGAGGGAACAACATCTGCTCCACGTATTGTCGCACTCGAAGGAAATAGCATAAGTGGATTCAAGTTGCAAGATGTAAAGGTAACTACTGCTAATGTTACGACTTCGACATTGGCATCGGGGTCGGTAACTAATATGGCTTATTCTACATATAGTGCAAGTTGGGGAGATGGAACTTATACATCTAGTGACATAATTCCAGGATGGTATGGTCAGCTTATGAACCATTCTGTATATACAAGTTCAGAACTTGGAGGAGAAGCTATGAGTATAAGGGCTATAGGATTCAATGTATCTTCTCAAACAGATGTTCCTTCTAATGGAGTTTCTCGAAGGGTAACTATATATTTAAAGAATTCAAATGTAACATCCTTATCGAATAGTGATACATGGGCGACTATTATTAGTGGAGCTACGCAAGTGTATAATGGAACTATTGATATAACTACAGGTTGGAATGTTATTCCAATATCACAATTCAATTATACTGGTGGCAGTTTGCAAGTAATGATCTTGGGTTCTGGTTGTACCTCTAGCGGTAGTTGCTCAGTATACACTTGTTATTCATCAACTACTAGTACCCAATTTGTGTATTATCATGTTGACCAAGCTGCTACCCCTGCATCAACAACTGTATTGAACAATACGGCTTCATATAAGCCAAACATTAGATTATATACAGCATCGGATCTCAATAATTCTACAGAAATTGTCACCGCTTCAAATTATGGTATTTCTACATACGCAGTTCACCTAAAATCTTGTAGTAACTACGAGTTTGTCCGTTGCCAGTTGATGCCTGGAAATGCAAGTGCAGGACGGACAGGAGCATCTGGAACTAGGGGAAAAGATGGTGGCGCTGGAAGTAGCGGTAATAGTTGTAGCTCTACAGGTGGCTCTGGAGGAACAAACTCATACAGTAGCGAAAGCTCTATAAGAGGTGGCGCAGGAGGTGCTGGTGGTTCTAATAGACATGTTGGAAGCAATGGCTATCCTGGCGGTGGTGGCGCATCTGGTGGCGCAGGTGGTGATTACGATGGTTTAAGAGTGGGTGAGACTGGTGGAACGGGAAGTACTGGTGCTGCAGGTTCAACAGGAACTCCATCATATACTACCGGGCAGGCATCAGTAAGTAATAATTCAACATACTTTGGTGAATATTTCAAGGGAACAACTGCTAGAAATGGCGGCACTGGCACCAATGGTAAAGGTGGCGGTGGCGGCGGTGGCGGTGGCGGCACCGATGCAGACTTAGGTGCATGCAGTGGAACTGGTGGCTCTGGCGGCGGCGGCGGCGCTGGTGGTACAGGTGGTACAGGTGGTGCTGGCGGTTATAGCGGAGGTTCTTCGTTTGGAGCTTATCTGTACGACGACAGGTCGTCGGGAACATTAGCTAATAGGTTCATTAATTGTAATATTGTTTCAGGTACAATTGGTTCTGGCGGTACTGGTGGCACTGGCGGTGCTGGTGGCTATGGTGGTACTGGTGGTACTGGTGGCGATGGCGGTTGCGGGTGTCCAGGTGGAATTGCAGGATTTTTTGGTGTAGAAGAAGAAAGTGGTCGTGGTGGTCGTGGCGGCAATGGCGGTGCTGGCGGAGCTGGTGGCCATGGCGAACAAGGAGCAAACGGTGTTTCCTACAAGATTGCACAAGTAACTACTGCTGGTGTATGCACCCCAACAACAAGTGGCTATGGTACTGCCCCTAATGCAATTCTTAGCTCAGCCGACTACGGATCGTCATCAAAGCAAGGCTGTACCAACTCGCAGATCTCGCTCGGCAGGTCTTCTGGCTCATGGGCAAACGGTCAGTATGGTACTTTAATTAAGGATATTACCGAGACAACTTCTTCATATACAACTAGTTCTACAAATATAGTTGTGGGATATGGTTCTACTGGCACATATACTCCAGTGAACGGTGGCCCTCGGATATATATCACGCAGACTCGAAATTTGGGCACAATAAATGGTGACGAATCCATCTGTTCTGGCATTTCTGCTAATTATACCTATGGTGGTACTATACAGCAAGGTGATGTATTACAATGGCGATTGCTTTCATCAGATGGCAATACGCAATATTATGCACATGCTGTAATTGCTGCTTCAAACGGTGATGCCACAGGCACTAAGTTCACGATAGACTTGAATGCTCTTGATCTTTACGCTGGTACCTATTATATAAAGCTCACTATTAAGAGCGACTGCTGTGGTGTTTCTATACCAATTTGGAAACTGATAACCATAAACGATAGACCTACTGGTACAATTGCTCTTTCGGGAGCTTCGGCTATATGCAACGGTTCAAATTCATCGGTAAGGCTAACATTTACTGGTTCTGCACCATTTAATTATACATTGAGCGACGGTACAAGCGGTACTGCAAACAGCAGTCCTGCAACAGTATCTGTTTCGCCAACAACTACAACAACATACACATTAACAGCACTTACCGATGCTTCTGGATGCTCGGCATCAAATTTGACAGGAAATGCGGTGGTAACCGTCAACAGCCCAGCTGTCGGCACGGTGACCGCATCTGCTAGTCCAGCAACGATATGCCTCGGCAGTTCGTCAACTCTTACAGCCAGCGCAAGCGGCAACAACGGAACCATGAGCTATGCATGGAGTGGCGGTGGCACAGGCGCATCAATAAGCGTGAGCCCGACTGCCAACACGACCTACACGGTAACAGCCACCGCAACGGTAGGCGGCTGTACAGCAATGACGACCAAGCAGGTATCTGTAGCTGTCAACAGCCCTGCAGTCGGCACGGTGACGGCATCTGCTAGCCCTGCAACGGTATGCCTCGGCAGTTCGTCAACACTCACCGCTGGCGCAACCGGCAACAACGGCACAATGAGCTACGCATGGAGCAACGGCGGCACAGGTGCATCAATAAGCGTGAGCCCGACGGTCAACACGACCTACACCGTAACAGCCACAGCAACGGTAGGAGGTTGTACAGCGGCTACGACCAAGCAGGTGTCGGTAGCTATCACCGACGAGCCTGAAATCACATCCATCAGCACACCTGCAGCAGTCTGCGACGGCGAAACCTTGTCACTTAGCACACCGACGGTCACCAACCACGGAGCAGTTGTCAGTGCACAGGGCTGGCAGATTTCTGCAAACGGAAGCACCTATAGTTCATTCAACTCGTCAACAGCAGTCACCTACTCTCAGAACGGCAACTACATAAGATACTACGCAACCAACACCTGCGGCACGGTCTACAGCAATACCATTCAGATTACCGTCAACGATCGGCCTTCCGTTTCTCCAATAACTGCCCCCGATGCAATATGCGTGGGCGAACCGCTTGATCTTACTACCCCGACAGTTACTCCAAACGGATCGAGTATCACTGCCGAAGGCTGGGAGATAAGCTCTTCGCAGAATGGCACTTACACGCCATTTACAAACAGCAACCTGCAGCAGAACCAGGACGGATATTATATAAGGTACACTGCGACAAATGCTTGTGGTTCAAGTAGTAATACTGGAGTACAGATTACCGTCAACGCTCCATCTATCTCCATTACATCTACCTACGACTACGTGTGGAGAGGCGGAACGTCGAACTGGAATATTGCATCAAACTGGTACGAATATAACAACGGAACCTACACCGTGGCATCCGCTTTGCCGACAGAGGCCAAGAACTACTACATAGCCTTAGGCGGTACGGGCACTTGCTTGAACGACGTTCAGCAGGCATATATGAATTCCGATGCCACCGTAAATACCATTGAGATAGCACCCGGCGCCGAAGTGCATATACAGGAGAACGTTACTTTGCAACTCGCAGGTTCAATAATCAACAATGGTACATTTGTAGCCGACAACAGCAGTACTATCGAATTGAACGGTGCAGCCGACCAGACATTGACGAGCGCAATGGAATTCGGCAACGTGACCTTCGCACAGACGGCCAACAACAAGAAGATTATCGCACCGCACGGCATAACAGTCCATGGTCTTGCAACCTTTACCAAGGGCGTGGTTGTCGGTGATATGACTTTTGTGACGGGAGCAACGACAGCCGGCGCAAACCTCGCCAGCCATGTCGATGGACGAGTGACCAAGTTTGGCAATGGAGCATTCACTTTCCCGACTGGCAGCAACGGCGTCCTCGGAACAATGGAGGCTACAATCGTCAACAATTCGCGTGCTGGCGTTAACCTCAGGTTCAACAACGCTTCGGCCGACGGACACGGCTACTCGACCGAAGCCCCCGACAACTATCCACGTTGGTGGAGCATAAACGATATGTGCAGCAGCGACGATGCAAACCGCTTCGAACATGTCAGCAATTTTGAGTTCTGGCAGCTGAATGGCATATCGGGAAGCGCATCGTTGAGCAGTATCACCCTTAAGGTCGATGCCGATGTCGCCACGGCGCATTTCCACGACGGAGCCACCGCAAATGGCATAAATGCAAATATTAACGCTGCGGCACACTACGACTGCTGGAAGAACATCGGCGGTACTGCTAATGTCGAAAACGAAGGCAAGACGATAACCGTCACTGGAATATCAAGCATTAATTATACCCGATCGGGTGCATTTGATGGTATCGTTACCCTTGGTTCGAAGACCGAAGCCATTGTCCTTCCAATCGAGCTTACCTCGTTCACCGCAACCTGCGATGGCAAGTCGGCTCTCGTAGAGTGGACAACCGCCACCGAGCGCAACAACAATTACTTCATTGTAGAGCATTCCGACGATGCAATCAACTTCACAGAGGTTGCACGTGTGGCAAGCGCAGGAAATAGCATCGAGCCGCTCGACTACTCTTACACCGACTATGGCATCCACGGCGGCGACAACTACTATCGCCTTGTTCAGGTTGACTACGACGGCACACGTTCTGTTTCGGATATCGTGGTTGTAAATTGCATCGAAAATGCAGCAGGCGAGCCCGATGTCCTGGCTTACCCGAACCCGTTCTACGGCGAGTTGACCTTGGAACTCGACAATTTTGACAACCGTCCCGCTCGCATCGATGTTTACGACATGCTTGGCAAGCTCATCTACACCGATAAGGTAGCCTCGCCGCAGAATTTCTACGAGACCGTCTTGAATCTCAGCAATCTGCCACCGGCAACCTACACGGTAAGGGTTAGCACAGCCGACTTCGTAATCAATAGGAAGGTTGTGAAACAATAAAAAATAGGCACAAACACGCATAAATAAAACAACTGAAAATCCTCGTGGTTCCCCGCCGCGAGGATTTTTTTTCTCTCACCGTCATCACCGATGCTAGTGCGCACATGCCAAACACCACTATGTTTCTGCGCGTTGCTTGAAACACTATTCTTTTCCCAACCACGAATCTCACGAACCTTTAGCTCGGCGTAGCCAATCCTCACGAATCTTTAGATCGGCGAAGCCAATATTTTTTTTCGGCTTGCCGAAATTATCTCCATTCGTGCATATTCGTGTAATTTGTGGTAAAATATATTCGTTCCGAGCCCTGCGAGGAACCCCCTTTGTTGTCCTATGTTGTTTATTGTTGTTTCTGTTGTCGTTTCTTCTTTTCGTTCCGAGCCCCGCGAGGAACATATTCGTGCATATTCGTGTAATTGGCTACGCCGAGCTAAAGGTTCGTGGTAAAATATATTCGTTCCGAGCCCCGCGAGGAACCCCCTTTCTTGTTCCTTGTTGTTTTATGTTGTCTTGGTTGTCGTTTCTTTCTTTCCGTTCCGAGCCTCGCGAGAAACCCAATTTGTTGTCCCCTGTTGTTCTTGTTGTCTTTTTCTCCCGCCTGTCCGCCTTTTAGCTTTCCAGTCTTTTAGTCTGTCAGCCTGCTGGCCTGTCAGCCTGTTTGCCTTTCCGCCTTCCATTACTCCCCAAAATACCCACATAAAATACCTCCTCCATTTCTTTTTGTATAATAATATTCTTGAGGTACTATAGTTTCTCCTGAAATTTATAATTTTACGCCATTGTTAGTTGTTTTATTTTTGTTACTTTATTTTATGAATTTGTTTAGTGTGTCGTGCATTATCGATGTATTATGCCATAGTGCCTCGAACCCGATAGGGTGGCGTAAAAGCATTTATAATCAGCCTATTGTAAATAATTCTGTTTCCTCATTTATCGAAGCAGAATCCCCAAATTATCAAATCCTCTATCATAACCCCATTATCCATTATTAATTATCCATTATTAATTGTCAATTATAAATTACCCCATGAACAATACAACCCCCAAAAAATCCAACGAAATTGAAAATTCGAAAATCTTCAAATCCTCTCTCTTAACTCCTTCGTCTACAGGGGGGGGGGCTTGTCAAGATATTAGTGTAGTTGGTAGAAAACAACTCTCCTCGACCGTCATTCCGCAAAACAAAATGAGCAGGCGTAGGAACGAGCCTTGCGAACTTGTTTATGCGGAATCTTCAGTTCGACGTAGCCAATCTCCTTTGAAATACAATTATACTCTCAATCAGGAGATCACGGATAGCCGATTTCACGGCGCTCCACGTTCCGTATCGCGTGTTCAATCAGGCTTCCGAGATGACCGCAAGGGCGCATTATCCATTGTCCATTGTGCATTGTTAATTCTCCTTTGCTTGCTTTTTGGCGGTAAGGCGTGGGCTGATGAATTGACAGTTGCTAATGCAACTGGAACTAACAGTACAGTTCCCGTTTATCTTTGTTTTTCAGATGACAATTATCAGCGCACGCAGACTATCTATCCTTCGTCGATGTTGACACAAATGCAAGGAGGCACTATTACTAAATTAACCTACTATTTGAATTCTAGCGTAACTAAATCTCTTGGATCCACCTTTCAAGTCAGACTCGGAACTACATCTCAGTCAATCTTTAGTAACAGTTCTAACATTACATATCTTTCTGATGCTACGAATTTAGTTTATTCTGGCACCCTGAGTATTAGCGGAAACATAGTAGAGTTTACATTTGGCACTCCTTATACCTATACCGGTGGCAATTTGCTTGTTGATGTAAGAATTACGGCTCTTGGTTCTGGCTATACGTGTACACCCTTTTATGGCGATGCTGGCAACGGCTATTATTCGGTCTATAACAAAAATTCATCTTCCGTACCAACTAGTGGCGCTGGCGTGGATTTCATGCCCAAGACGCAGTTCACCTACACCGCAGGTTCTTCTTCTTCTTGCCCCACCACCATTTCCGATCGTTACGAATGGAACGATTTCTGCGATTGTGTAAACACTGGTCACGACTATTATGGGCAAACAGTAACTCTAACTGCCGATGTTGCTGGTATAGCCAATATGGCAGGAACGTCATCTTCTCATCCATTCAAGGGTACTTTCGATGGCGGTGGGCATACGCTGACAGTAGCAATAACAGGCGATGGAACGCAAGGACAAGCGCCGTTCCAATATATTCAAGGTGCAACGATAAAAGATCTTGTGGTGAGCGGTACTGTAACTGCAACTGCATACCACGCGGCAGGTCTTGTGGGTTTTGCTTGGTCAGGAACCAACACTATTCAGAACTGCTTGGTTCACACCAACGTTAATAGCAGTAATAATGGTCATATCGGCGGTATAGTCGGACACATGATGAATTCTACTGTCGTTATGACAGGGTGTGTGTATGACGGACAACTCACAAGCAGCAATTGGAAAGGTGGTTTAATCGGATGGGCTAGTGATGGCATAAGCACAACAATCCAACTCACCAACTGTTTGTTTAACGGCACCGTAAGCAGTGCAACGGACAAGTTGCACCCCATTGGTTGTGCCAACTCTGGTGGCACCCTCAACACAGCCGGTTATGTTACAAACTGCTATTATCATGCTACTAACGGTATTACAAGCCAAATGAGTGATGATTTGCAGCAATCCATTGTTAAAAGATCCATAGGCAAAGGCAAGCGCGCCTACACAGTTACCGGTGTAAGTCCTGTTACCGTTGATATGAGCGGCACTCCTACTACATACAACGTGAGCGGCATCACAGCCTACAGCACAGGCATAAAGTATGGCAGCACCATATATGGCGGTTCCGGCGACAATCTTTCCCTCTCGCTTAGTGGTAGTTCTACAGGCTACACAGCCGACCACGGAACCCTTAGCGGTAGCAGCAATCCATATACGCTTGCGATGGAGGCATATAATACAAGGATTTCTGCTTCCCAAGCTTCTGCTGTCTGGATGGAAACTACTACAATAACACCTGGAGAGGATTATTTGATAGGTTTCAGTAATAACGGAAATGTTTACCTTGCTGTAAACTATGCTACAAATGAGACAAATCATTACTATACAAGTGCTAATAGTGCTACCTATTATGGTTATACCGCCTTGGCGGCTTTTGACGGCAATGGTTATGTGACTGGGTGCTCTGGATATGCAACAGACCTACTGTATTGTACTTGGAAGTTCAGCACTGCTGCAGGCGGTACCATTCAATCTGGCTCTAACGAAAATTATTATCTCGTCACATATTCAACTACTGGTTATGAAGACTTGTATCCTTATAATTCAACAAGTAATGGAACTGATTGGACATATTCAAATGGTAGTCTTTATCGTGCTGTTTCAGGTACAGACAGATATGCGCAATACTATGGTGGAATTACTGGTGATCATATGCATGTGTCGAGTACTTCTTCTGCCACCGTCAAGCTTTACACCAAACAGATTCAGATTCCCACTACCTACACTGTCTCCACCGTTATTCACCCGACAGCAGGCGGTTCGGCTACTGGTGCAGGTAGCTATGCACAGGGGGCAAGTTGCACTCTTGCGGCTACTGCCAACACCGGCTACAAGTTCGTCAACTGGACAGCTAGCGATGGTTCTGTGGTTTCGTCCAACGCCAACTATACCTTCTCGGTTACTGGCGATGTAACCTATCAGGCAAACTTTACCAAGACTACAGCTACTCCATTGCCGTGGACAGAAGGTTTCGAAGGATATACAGTTACAAGTGGCAATTGGCAGTACTTGAATGGCGAATGGGCTACACCTACAAGGTGGAAAAAGGCTCCGAGTGTTTGCTATTATACAGCGGCGGCATATCAAAGTAACCGCAGTTTGGAGTTTAGAGCCGCCTCTGCAACCAACGTTGTTGTTTTGCCTCAATTCAACGAACCTTTGAACAACCTCATAGTTTCGTTCCAGATTGGTAGAGGCAATACTACATCTGGCTATACTGTGAAGCTTGGCTATGTAACCGACCCAAGCAATCCCAGCACTTTTACAGAGCTTACCGATGTAAGCACACCATCTGGTGCAGTACCTGCTCACACCCAATTCACCTACGATTTGTCAACCAATAGCAATTCGCCAAGCAGCTCATCCTACCGTCTGGCTATTAAATATACGACTACCAATATGGAGGATTCCTGGTATCTGGACGATTTTAATGTAAGAGTTGCCAATTATATAGCCACACCGTCAGTAACTTCCACTTGTGGTACCGAAGAATTTACAATCTCAGTTTCCCCTGCTGGTTCTACCTATCAGTGGCAGTATAAATCTGGATCAAACGACTGGGCTTCATTATCTTCGGCATCATCATCCACTGCTGCTGCACCTCTGTACGGAGAGGGTGGTTACTCCGGGGCCAATTCTCAGACCATAACAATAAATAGCCATCCTGGAAATGTTTCTAATCTGCAGTGGCGTTGTCTTGTAAATGGCTTTGCTTCAAATGCAGTAACGGTAAATTATCATTCTCGTCCCTCTGTTTCAATCACCGATGGCAATTCGTCGGCAAAATGCTCGGGTACTACACATCAACTTACAGCAAATGTAAGTTTTGGTACAACACCATATACTACATATAGTTGGTCGGCCACCAGTGAGCCAAGTGGAACAACATCGGGGCTTACTCCGGCGAATTCATCGAGCATCAATGTAACGCCAACGAATACAAACACAAATGCAACTGCCGTACGTTACCGTGTTTCTGTTACCGATAATGCGGGCTGTGCCAACACAGCAACCATAGATATCACGGTTAAGCGCAACCCATCGCCCGTATTCACGCCAGATGCAATTACCCTTTCCGTGGGCGACACCTACGATGCCACAACCGCAGTGCACTTTAGTGACGATGGCTGTTCGTCGCCATCCTGGGCTACATCCAATGGAAGCATTGCCTCGGTAAGTGCTGGTACAGTTACGGCAGAGTCTGCAGGTTCTGCAACTATTACTGTTACCTATGCCGAAACAACAAATTATTGCGCTGCCTCGGCAGAACTTAATGTTAATGTTTTAGCTTCGTGTCCAAATGTGGAAGTGCTTGGCCAAAGCAGTAGCACTAGTTATTACTTGCCATCATATTATTATTATTCTTATTCTCTTTCCGAACAGATTTACACACCTTGCGAAATAGGGAAAAGTGGTGAAATCAATAGTATTTCATTCTATAGTTCTGCGGCAACAAGCCGTAAGTTCGACATATATCTGGTTCATACCGACAAGACTACGTTTAGTAGTACTTCCGACTGGATTTTAGTGACATCTGCAGATAAGGTTTTGTCTGGAGGTGATATAACTATGAATGCTGCAGGATGGACAACAATCTATTTCGACACTCCATTCCAATACGACGGAGTTCATAATCTTGCTGTTGTTATTGACAACAATAGAGGTTCGTCTTCTTCATCTTCCACGTTCAATACATACACTGCCGATGGAAATCAGGCCTTGTATATCGGTAGCACTGACTATGATCCGACCAATATTACTAGTGCGGGAACTATATCGACTTCAAAGAATCAAATTAAGTTTGGCATTTGCGACCAACAGCAATTAGCCGTACCGACGATTACAGAGGTTACATCTACTGCTGGCAATAGTCCTGTTTGTGGTGGTTATGAAACTACGTTAGAAGTTGTTGCTTCGAATGTCGGTTCTAGTCCTTCCTATGCATGGAGCAACGATGCTGGTAGCACAGCAACAGTAACTATACGCCCCGAAAGCACAACCAATTACATAGTAACCGTAACCGCATCCGAGACTGGTTGTTCGGCAACGGCTAGCAAAGCAGTATCCGTTGTCGCATCACCAACCATCACCGCCTCGCCCGACCCTGCTGCAACATGCCTCAACGGTACTACGCAGTTGGTAATGACGGCTAGTGATGCTGTTTGTAATGCTTCTGACTATACTTTTACACGAACGACAGGGACATATACAGAACTTACAAATCCTACCATATTACTTACTGGTAATTCTACTGATGACCTGTTAGCTAGTATTGCAACTTTTCCTGATGGTTTTAAGTTCACATATTGTGGAATCGAATATACTGAAATATATATATCTGATGGGGCTTTAGGTTTTGTTTCTGGTGCTGTTTCTTATAATAATGGTCTATCTTCTGTTTCATATTACAATATGTTGGTACCTTTCGGTACTGATTTGTATCTGAAAAATAATACACAAACGATATCATACAAATTGATAGGCACATCTCCGAACAGAACCCTTATCATTCAGTTTAAAGATGTTACAACATATAGCGATAGGGATACAGAAAAAAAATTCAATTTCCAACTAAAATTATATGAGAGTGGAACAATAGAATTTTGCTATGGTTCTGGATTTTCTAATATAAATAGATTTTTCTCTGATAGTAATGGAAGTATAGGTATTAATAATAAAAACGAATCAGAATCAATTATATATTGTCAACAAGTAGTACCTGCAGATGGTGGTGCCACTATTCAAAATTCAGGGAATAGTCAATTGACAGTTACTTTGGCTCATTACATTACTTCGGGTACTATATATAGGTTTACCCCGCCACAACCACCTTCATTCGCATGGACATATACAGGTTCAGCAGGCGTAGCAAGTACTACAAGTATAACAAACGATACATATACAGTAACTCCAACGGCATCAACCAATACCTATACTGTAACGAATACAGAAACTGGTTGTTCGCGTACCGAGACTATCGACATACTTACGGCGGCGAATATTGCTGTAACAAGTTCTGCTGCCACCTGCGGTGTTCCGCTGGATATTGTGGCGGGCGGTTTTTCTGAGGCCGCAACCTATGGATGGTATAGCGACGAATTATGTACCAGCGTACTGTCGCCAACAGATACATATACTGTTAATTCCAACATGAATACTGCCAATGCAACATACTATGTGCAGGTGTCGGAACCGAGTGCAACAGCTGTTGTTGAGACTAGAACTTTTGAATATACGGGCAGTCCGCAATCCTATAGTATTCCGGCAGGAACCGACTTTGTGAAGTTGGAAGTGTGGGGAGCACAAGGCGGAGGTAGACCATTTGTTAGCAATACTGCCGCTGGTATCGGAGGGAAAGGCGGTTATTCCGTTGGAACTCTTACCAATTTAAGCGGTGTGTCTTCTTTGAATGTATATGTCGGCGGTCATGGATTGTCAACAGGCGATGGAACAGGTCGTGGTGATGGCGGTTGGAATGGCGGTGGTTGTGCATATACAAGTGAAACCACTGATCCGGCCAATGGCGGAGGCGGTGCAACCGACATACGTTTGAATGGCAATACTTATTATTATAGAATTATTGTAGCCGGCGGCGGCGGTGGCGGTGGCGAAGATAGCGAAGCCGGAGGCTACGGTGGCGGAGAAAATGCCACTGATGGAACTTATACAGCAACTCAAACCTCTGCTGGTACAGGTGGAGCTTTTGGACAAGGAGCACATTCTGCCTATGATGGCGGAGGTGCCGGAGGTGGTTGGTACGGCGGTGGCTCTGCGGGGGGTACTCAGACCATTCCAACCTCTAATTACAATGGTGATAACAATGGCGGTTGCGGCGGCTCCGGCTATGTGTGGACATCTTCCACATCTTCTTCAGCTCCTTCTGGATATAATGTTCCTGCTTCCTACTATCTCACAGATGCTCAAACTATAGCAGGTAATGCTGAAATGCCAAACCCCGACGGTGGCACAATGACGGGTCGCGAAGGCGATGGCTATGCAAGAATAACCTGCTACAGATATACATATTGCACAGCGAAGAAGCCTGTTGCCGTTACCATCAACAAACCAAGCGTAAGCATTCCTAACCTCTCGGCACAAACTATATGCTCGAACGAAAGCTTTGTTGAATTAGATGCAACCCCTACAGCGATAAACGGAACTCCTTCATACCAATGGTCTCAAGACGGAAATACCATTACAAATACTAATGCAACTTATACACCTACAGAGGCTGGTACATACGCAGTAACGGTAACATCCCAACTCGGCAATTGCTCCACATCGGAAAGTACGAG
>JAEEGG010014657.1_pt1 | contig 16567 bp, 10 predicted proteins | sample 9134161 | NCBI WGS metagenome assembly JAEEGG01 (sample SAMN16246543, study PRJNA631951) | gut metagenome | biome: gut microbiome; feature: rumen; material: CR-attached | host: Bos | place: Iran: Karaj | collected 2018-10
TCACACTGACGGCTGCCTGGAAGGGTATCGACCTGACCGTCTTCGGTACGGGTGCCGTAGGCAACAAGATTTTCAACTGTATCAACCGTCCTGACTACGCCTCTTCCAACCGTCTGAAGGAAGTGTTCTATGACAACCGCTGGACGGTCGATAATCCCAACGGTACAGTTCCCAAGGCCGGTGCTGCCGATATGGACAAGTACGCAGACTCTGATGCCATGGTTTACAACGGCTCATACTTCAAGGTCAAGCAGATCCAGCTGGGTTATACGTTCCCCAAGAACATCATCAAGAAGGTGTATATGAACCACGCACGTGTCTATGCTTCTCTCGACGACTTCTTCACCATCTCAAGCTATCCCGGATTCGATCCCGAGGCTTCGGCCAACTCTACGTCGGGTATGGGTATCGACAAGGGTGGATATCCTACATCCAAGAAGCTCGTATTCGGTCTGAACATCGAGTTCTAAGCCACAGATTTCACAGATGATCACAGAAGATTTGATTTTCACAGATAAAAAATGACAGTTATGAAAAAGAATATATATAAAATAGTTGTGGCAGGCGTATTCTCCTTGCTCCTTCCTCTTTCCTCTTTCCTCTTCGTAAGTTGCGAAGACAAGCTCGACATTCAGAAGCACGGCAATCTGGGCAGCATGGATGACTTCTATACCAACGACGAGAACGTCATGCAGGCCACGGCCTCACTCTACACAGAGATGAGAGATATCTACTATAACTGGTTCCTGACCCTGAACCTGCTTTCTGATGACCTTTATGCAGGCGGTGGCTCACGTGGTGACAACGGTGAGATGGAGAAACTCAACGAGTACACCTTTGACTCAGACCACAGCATGATCCAGAGCCTCTACTCAGGTCTTTACGGCGTCATCTACAAGGCTAACCTCATCATCGACAAGGTGGAGGGCGAGACCGTCGTCGCCAAGCGTGCCATCAACGAGGCCAAGGTGTTCCGTGCATGGGCACACTTCGAACTCGTCACCCTTTGGGGAACGGCTCCCGTCGTTGACCATCTGCTGGAGCCGGGCGAATATCGTAAGCCCAACAGCGATCCTTCTGAGACGTGGGCACTCGTGGAGAGCGACCTCACCGAGGCCATCAGCAGCGGTACACTGCCTTCAAAGACCAGTGCCAGCGATGAGGAGACAGGCATCCGCATCACCAAGGAGACGGCACAGGCATTCCTCGGCAAGGCTTATCTCTTCCAGGGAAAGTACAGCGAGGCTGCCGCCATGCTCGACAATGTGATCAACTCTGGCAAATACGAACTCTTCGCAGGTGAGTATGACATGCAGTTCCATGCGCTTTACAACAACAACTGTGAGTCGCTCTTCGAACTCCAAAAGCGCAACGACCAGGAGAACCTGAGCATGGACTTCCTCTTCATCATGCAGGGCTGGCGTACAGACAAGCTCACCTATAGCGGAGAGGCTGCCGAGGTTCTGGCACAGGGTATGTATGGATTCATGAATCCCCGCAAGGCGCTCTACGATGCCTTCGTGGCGTGGGAGGGTGCCGACGGTGCCCGTCTGAAGAAGACAATCATGAACTACGACCAGGTGTCCAACTTCGGTGTCACGCTGCAGGCAGGTAAGTTCCTCTATGGCAGCGAAGGTGTCTTCCTCTATAAGAACCAGTCGTTCAAGAGCGACCTCGTGGTCGACTTCTCAGGCTTCCAGTGCTTCCAGTTCACCGACCTGAAGGTGATGCGCTATGCCGAGGTGCTGCTCATGGCTGCCGAGGCTCAGCTGCAGGCAGGCAACAGCAGCAAGGCACTCGACTACGTCAACCAGATTCGTCAGCGTGCCAAGGAAAGTCTGCTTTCGAGTGTCTCTCTCGACGACGTCAAGAACGAGAAGCGCTTCGAGCTCTGCAACGAGGCCGTACGCTATCAGGATCTCATTCGCTGGCGCGATGCTGACAAGGCGATGAAGGAACAGGGTAAGGAGATACCCGTCTTCTCTACGACTGGCGTGGAGTGGCAGTACAAGAACCAGAACTACGGTTTCAAGGAGCGGAACTGGCTCCTGCCCATTCCTCTGAAGGAGATTGAACTTAATCCGAACATGCAGAAGAATGCCGGATGGTGATTTGTAAAGGTGAAAAAGTAAAAAGGTAAAAAAGTAAAAGATATGAAAAAGTTTAGATATATCATCATGTTGCTGGCAGTGTTCGGCTTTGCCGCCTGCGAAAGTGACTCCATAGAAGGTCTCAACGGTGAGTTCAGCAACATCACCTGGTGCACATTCGGCAATGCCACCGTTCAGCCCACAGTCAAACTGGGCAAGGGCGTGAAGGCTCTGAACACTCAGTTTACAGATGCCGATGGTCATACGCTGGCACTCAGTTTCCGCACCAAGGACTGGATTCTCGGCGAAGGAACGTTTGTACTTGACTACTTAACCGAGAGTGCCGGTACTTACACCGGCAGCGTCAATGGTGCCACCATCAATGATGGTAATGTTGACGTGAACCTCGTAGAGGACACCTATTTCATCAATGGCCTGGTGGAAACCGCCGACAATGGTACGTACAAGATCTACTATAAGGGCCCGTTGACCTTCGTCGAAGGCGAGGATGATCCTGAGCCCAGCGGCTACACCATGAGCATCCAGACAAGTGAGGTGGCCGTTATGGACTGGACCACTTGGCAGACAACGACTTATCCTGAAGTCACCAAGTACATGATTACCGTCAGTGATCCCACAGGTGCTCAGGTGGCTACGTTCGACGTCATCAACGGCAACGACAAGACGCCAGAGCAGCTCGTTGGCTCTTACACCATCGTTGGCGATGCCCACGACGCCATGCAGATCAGCGCAGGCTACTCTCTGCCGGATTATGGCATGGCTGGCGGTAGCAGCTATCTGGATCCTGCCGGAAAGATGCAGTATCTGACAGGTGACGGCACCGTGGAGATCACCACTACGACAGGCATCGACGGCAGCACACTCTATTCGTTCAAGGGCACAGACCTTGGTACGACTGATGTTGCAGGCGCAACAGGTACAGGATCGTTTAACATCATGTTCGTTTCCTTCCTTGAGGTGAAGGGGACGGTCATGAGAGACTTTGCCGTCAACTCTCAGATCCTGGGTCGTGAGATGAAGTACTCCATCTATTTCCCGGAGGGTTACGACGGGCAGACCACGCTCCCTGTGCTCTATATGCTACACGGCTATGGCGACGACAACAATTCGTGGCTCGACAAGGGCGACATGGCCACTCTCACCAGCGCTGCCATCAGCAACGGCGAAGTGGGTCCGATGGTGGTTGTCACCCCCGATGCCCTGCAGACCTTCTATTGCAACGGCTATCAAGACGGTATGGCCTATGAGGATTATTTCTTCAACGAACTCATTCCAACTATCGAGGCGACGTTCAACGTTGGCGGCGACAAGTCCAAGCGTGCTGTCGGTGGTCTGTCGATGGGAGGCTACGGCACACTCTACTACGCTGTCAAGCATCCCGAGATGTTCTGCTGCGCATATGCCATGAGTCCTGCCTGCTATATCGACGGCCTGCCCAACCTCTTCGAGCTCTATCCTGCTGCTAATGTAGCCGAACTGCCTGAGTTGACCATGGAAGTAGGCACGGAGGACACCACCGTCTACGATATGTGTCCTTGGCTCGCTGGCACCATCCAGTCCATCGGCTTTGACAAATTCGAGTACATTGAGCGCTCCGGAGTCCATGATTGGGCCTTCTGGAAGGGATGTTATCCAAAATTTATGGCCAAACTTGGCAATTATTTCAAATAAAATATGTATCTTTGCACCGTTGAATAGCTAATTATAAAATGACAATGAGAAAACTAATGATTTTGGCTGCCCTCTGCCTGACGGGTATGGCAGCACAGGCTCAGCAGAACCTCAATTGGGGACAAGGCCCGCAGGTGGCTTCTCCCGTAGTGAATGCAGACAACACTGTCACCTTCAACATGATTGCCCCTGGGGCTCAGAAGGTGCAGGTCACTGGCGATTTCCTCCCCTCGAAGAAGGTAGAGTTTGGTGGTAACACCTATGATGCCCCGGCTGATCCCGTGGATCTCGTGAAGGACGAGAAGGGTGTGTGGAGTTTCACCACCGAGGCCCTGAAGCCCGAGCTATATACCTATAATATGATTGTGGATGGCGTGAAGATCATCGATCCCCTGAACGTCTATAACATCCGCGACATCAGCAATCTGTTCAGCGTGCTGCTTGTAGGCGGCGATGCCCGTACGGATCTCTACAAAGTGAACAAGGTGGCCCACGGCACTGTGAGCAAGGTGTGGTACGAGAGTCCCACGGCTGGTCTGACACGTCGTGTGACGGTCTACACCCCCGCAGGCTATGAGACCAGTGGCAAGGAGTATCCTGTGCTCTACCTGTTGCACGGTATCGGTGGCGACGAGAACGCTTGGAGCGAGCTCGGACGTGCTGCCCAGATCCTCGACAACCTTATTGCCCAGGGCAAGGCAGAGCCGATGCTCGTGGTGATGACCAACGGCAACATCTCGCAGGAGGCTTGCCCTGGTGAGACTTCTGAGGGCTTCAAGGTGCCCACCATGATGCTCCCCAAGACGATGGAGGGTTCATTCGAGACCGCTTTCCCCGATGTGGTGAACTTCGTCGAGAAGACCTACCGTGTGAAGAAGGACAAGGCGCATCGTGCCATCGCAGGTCTGTCGATGGGTGGCTTCCACAGCCTCTTCATCAGCATCAACAATCCGGATATGTTCGGTTATGTAGGACTCTTCTCCGCAGCCGTAGATAAGGATCAGCAAGATCCTGACGGCCATCCCGAGATCTACGCCGACCGCAATGCGAAGATCGACAACCTCTTTGCCAAGAATCCCAACCTCTTCTGGATTGGCATCGGCAAGACCGACTTCCTCTACAAGAACAACAACGACCTGCGCGCTTACCTCGACTCCAAGGGTCACAAGTACACCTACCTCGAGACCGAGGGTGGTCATATCTGGCGCAACTGGCGTATCTACCTCACAGAGTTTACACCACTTTTATTTAAATAAGGAATAGAAGGGAAGTTAAAAGGAAGTTAAAGGGAAGTTAAAAGGACAAATGTCCTGCGACTCCATCACCCGCAAAGGTAATGTCCCTTTAACTTCCAAGCGGTCGCAGACCGTGATAACTTCCCTTTAACTTCCCTTTAACTTCAAAAAACATCATTATGAAAAAAGCCTTTTTATTCCTCGCAGCTGCTGGCCTTTTGGCTGGCTGCGCTGCAACAGACAAAGCCCCGGTCCAGAAGACCCTCAACCAAGAGGAAGTGATGTCCAAGATGTCTCTCGAAGACAAGGCCCATTTCGTCATCGGAACAGGTATGGCCGGCTTCTCTGGCAATGACGCCGTCATCGGCGCTACCCGCAGTCTCGTTCCCGGTGCCGCTGGTACCACCTATCCTCTCGACTCTCTCGGCATTCCTGCCATCGTACTGGCCGACGGTCCTGCCGGACTCCGTATCGATGCAACCCGTGAGGGTGACTCTGCCACCTATTACTGCACACACTTCCCCATCGGCACCCTGCTTGCTTCTACCTGGAACACCCAGCTCGTGGAGGAGGTTGGTGAGGCCATCGGCGAAGAGGTGAAGGAGTATGGTGCCGACGTGCTGCTGGCTCCTGCCCTGAACATCATGCGTAACCCCCTCTGCGGACGTAACTTCGAGTACTACTCCGAGGATCCCGTGGTGGCTGGTAAGACCGCTGGTGCCTATATCACCGGTGTCCAGAAGAACGATGTCGGCACGAGCATCAAGCACTTCGCCGCCAACAACCAGGAGACGAACCGCATGAACAACGATGCCCGCATCTCCCAGCGTGCCCTCCGCGAGATCTACCTCAAGGGTTTCGAGATCGCCATCAAGGAGAGCAAGCCCTGGACGGTGATGACTTCTTATAACTATATCAACGGCGTCTACTCTTCTGAGAGCAAGGACCTCGTGCAGACCATCCTCCGCGATGAGTGGGGCTACGAGGGAACCGTGATGACCGACTGGTTCGGTGGTAAGGACGGTGCCATTCAGATGTGGGCTGGTAACGATATGCTGCAGCCTGGTAAGGACGAGCAGTTCGACTCTATCGTCGCTGGTGTGAAGAGCGGCAAGCTCGCTGAGGCCGATCTCGACCGTAACGTGTCCCGCATCCTCAACCTCATCGAGAAGAGTCCCCGCTATCAGGGATATCCCTTCTCCAACAAGCCCGACCTCAAGGCACATGCTGAGGTAACCCGTCAGTCTGCTGCCGAGGGTATGGTGCTGATGAAGAACGAGAAGGCTCTCCCCTTCGCTGAGGCCGTGAAGAACGTCGCCCTCTATGGCAACACCTCTTACGATTTCATCGCCGGTGGTACTGGTTCCGGTAACGTGAACCACGCCTACGTCGTCTCTCTGCTCGACGGTCTGAAGAATGGTGGCTACATTGTCTCTGAGGAGCTGAAGACCACCTACGAGACCTATATCGCCGACGCCAAGAAGGCTGCTGAACTTGCTGCCGAGGAGGCTGCCAAGAAGGATCCGAAGACCGCTATGCTCGTGAAGTTCCTGCCCCAGCCTCTGCCCGCAGAGAAACTCTTCACCGCTGACGAGCTTACGGCTCAGGCCGAAAAGGCTGATGTCGCTGTGATCACTCTCGGACGTCTCTCTGGTGAGTTCCTCGACCGTAATGTCGCCAACTTCAACCTCAGTCCCTCTGAGCGTTCACTCATCGAACAGGTGTGCGACGTCTATCACAAGGCTGGCAAGCAGGTGGTAGTGTTGCTGAATATCGGTGGCGTCATCGAGACAGCATCCTGGAAAGACCTGCCCGATGCTATCCTCTGCGCCTGGCAGGCAGGACAGGAGGGTGGTAACTCCGTCGTCGACGTGCTGAGCGGCAAGCAGTCGCCCTCTGGTAAGTTCACGATGACATGGCCTGTCCGCTTCACAGATGCCTACTCTTCCAAGAACTTCCCCATCGACCAGGACCCCCGCATCGACATGATGAACCAGGGACAGAAGGGTAACGTCCGCACCGTCGACTATACCGAGTACGAGGAAGACATCTATGTCGGCTATCGTTACTTCGATTCGTTCGAGGTGTCCGTGTCCTATCCCTTTGGTTACGGTCTGAGCTACACCACCTTCGAATATGCTGATGCCAAGATCAGCGAGCAGGGCGATGCCTATGAGGTCACCGTTACTGTTAAGAATAGCGGCGACCGCGAGGGCAAGGAAGTCGTAGAGCTCTACGTCGCTGCGCCTGACTCAAAGGCAGCCAACAAGCCCGTGAAAGAACTCAAGGCCTTCGCCAAGACGAAGAACCTGAAGCCCGGTGAGAGCGAGACCATCAAGCTCAACGTGAAGGCTGCAGACCTCGCTTCGTTCGATGAAGCCGCCTCTGCATGGGTGGTCGCCGAGGGTGAATACCAGTTCCTCGTAGGTGCCTCTTCTGCTGACATCAAGGCCACGCTGCCTGCTGCCGTCAAGGCCGGCACTGTCAAGGCCAACGATGTCCTGAAACCCCAAACCCCGCTGAACCTTCTGAAGCGTTAATCCTTTCCCCTCCAACAATTACACTAATCCCCTGCTTGTTTGAGCGGGGGATTAGTGTTGTATGTAAAAAAAAGAAGAATTATTTTGTGGTTTTAAAATATCTTCGTACTTTTGCAGCGAAATAAGACAAACTTTTTGCTGTTTCGCTAAAAAAGACCTGTATGAATAAGATCGCTCGTGTGTTGTTCCTGACACTCCTGCTGATGGCAACAGGAGCCTCTCACCATTGGGCAGGAGAGCAGTTGCCCCCGAAGCTCCAGTCTATCACCGATGAAGCCTATCATGCGTATAGTGCGCGAGATACGGAAAACTTTTTCGAGACTATACAGCGGATCAAGACTGCCACCGAGTTCTCCGAATATCAGGAGACCTACTACCGGGCCTGTAGCTACGAGGCCATCTATATGTTCGAGTACGTCGATCGTCAGAAAGGCGTTGAGTTGTCTCATGCCATCTACCATCACGCCAAGGAGAACAAGAGCAACATCGGCATGTACTTCGCCACCTTTACCTTAGGCACCATTCGTGAACAGTCTGGCAATATGGGACTGGCCGAGAAGAGTTTCCATCAGGCACTGAAACTGAAGGAGCAATACCTGACCGATGAGAGTGCAGCCCCTTGTTACTTAGGTCTTTGCGAGGTAGCCCTCCACAGGAAGGACTACGAGGAGGTGAAGGAGTATGCCCGCAAGGCGCTCGAAGAGCCAGGCATCATCCCCATGAATCAGATCACGGCATGGTCGTATAAATGTCTGGCCCGCTATAATGAGGGCGACAGCCTCGGTTTCGAGGAGGCCTATAAGGAGCGTGCCCAGCTGATTGACAAGTTCGGAGGGCAGGGCGGAATCTTCGGCGAGCTCATCAATGTCTATCAGGCCAAGAACCGCAAACAGTGGCAGCTGGCCCTGCAGCGTGCAGACAAGCTGATCCACCTGCAGAACAAATGTGCCCAGAAAGCCTCCATCTACGAACACATGGGCGACTTGAAGCAGGCCCTCTACTGGCATAAGCAGACCCAGGCGGTGATTGACTCCATCCAGTCGTCGGAGGCTCGTTCGCAGACGAACGAGTTCGATGCCGAGCTCACCCTCACCTACGCTGAGAACGATGTGAAGGAGATGGAGTTGGAAAGGGATCATGCGATGCTCACGGCGGGTGGTGTCATCGCCATTATCGTCATCGTCTTCCTCTCTGCTTACATTTATCACTGCAAAAAGCATAACAAGAATATGAAGATGGCCAACAGCAAGCTGCAGGAGGCCTACGACCAGTTGGAGGAGACCACGAAGGTGAAGGAGCGCATCGAGAGTGAACTCCGTATCGCCCGTGAGATCCAGAAGCGTATGTTGCCGCATGTCTTCCCCCGTCGCAGGGATGTGGATCTTTATGCGATGATGACACCTGCGAAGGAAGTGGGTGGCGACCTCTACGGCTATGCCCTCATCGACGATCTGCTCTACTTCTGCGTGGGTGACGTCAGCGGTAAGGGTGTGCCCGCAGCGCTCTTCATGGCTGAGGTGACACGTATGTTCCGTACGCTGGTTGACGGCCGTCTGCAGCCGGAAGCCATCGCCAACCGTCTGAACCACGCATTAGCTGAGGACAACGATCAGGGTATGTTCGTCACGATGTTCATCGGACTCATCAACCTCAAGTCTGGCCACATGGAGTTCTGCAACGCAGGCCATAATCCTCCCTTGCTCGACGGCGAATACATGAAGATGGAGGCTAACGCACCCATCGGCTTGTGGCCGGAAGTGGACTTCACGGGTGAGGAGGTGGCCGATATGCACGGCAGGACGCTCTTCGTCTATACCGATGGTATCAACGAGGCCGAGAACATCCATAAGGAGCAGTTTGGCGAAGATCGTCTGCGCGAGTTGTTGCAGAAGGATTGGGGCGATGCCCGCCAGACCTCAGAGTCCATCCACCGTGCCGTCGAGGAGTTTGTCGGCGATGCCGAACCCTCCGACGATCTCACGAAGATGTGTATCAAGATGAGGTAATTACTGCTTTTCCGTCATATACTTCCAGTATCTACGGGGCATGTCCTGCAATTGCTTGCGGGGATTCATGCGCTCCTTGATGCAGATAGCCTTGAAATAAGTCCGCCACAGATCCTGCAACAGCTGGTCATCGCTGCTCAGGACGTCCTCATTGAGTTTGCCGTTCTCTAAGTTGAAGGGAACAGCAGTCTCATCCTCAAACGTGATGCGTATGGGTTTGGAGTGCCCATCATAATAGAAGCCGTAATGCCTCTTGGCATCATATATCAGCCAAGGCTGATCATTGAATCGGTCGCTGAAATGATCCGTAATCAGTGGCAGCACATTATGATCGGGAGCCACAACAGCAAGATACGTGCCGTCCTTCGCCTTCTGGAAGCGGATGAACTGTTTCATCCTCAACTGCTCATGCAGCACCCTCCTGGCGATATTCGTCACGTTGAGCACATCGGGGTCTGCAAAGTTCCGCGAAATACTGGTTGTTGGGGATTTGCAATCTCCAGCGGGTTGCTGGAACACCTTAAATATATAATGGAACAGCGGTGTGTTCAGTTCCCTCAGTTCCGACAGCCAACTGAAGGATAACAGTTTCAGCGCCTCGCGATCCAGCCGCTTCTCTAATCCTTTCCACACCCTCTGTGCCTTCTCCTCGTCCGTCGTCACCTGATAGGTCCGCTCACAGAACAACGGCAGGGCGTCGCCACTCTTCAGCAGCTCCTCCGGCTGCTCCTTCAGGGCATACGCGTCGAACACCGCCGTCAGCAGCCCGTCCATCGTCCCGTCAAACACATATACTGTCATTTTCTTGTTATCAAGAATTTAAGAATTAGAGAATTTTGCCACTCTGAAACGCTTGGTGTAACTAAATACGTTACCATCTCTCTTTGATTTAATCTTCAAAATCCAGCTTTAGCTGTAATTCCTCCGCTGCTCTCTTCTGTTGTGCTTTCGAGACCAGCATCGGCCTCAGTCTCTCTGGGTGCAGTTCGTTGATCCCGATGATCGGCGTGCCATAGGTCGAGGTCAGTTCGTGACAAGTAATAAAGTACTTCGCCTTCTTCATGACCACGCCCATCTTCTTCAGGTCATAACTCGTCAGGCGGTTGAATCTCCGTGAGTTCACGATGAGCCACGCCGACTTCGTGCCCAGTCCTGGCACCCTCAACAACTGCTCATACTCCGCCGTATTGATATCCACAGGAAACGCCTCTGGATGCCTCAGCGCCCACGCTAACTTGGGATCCACCTCGAGGTCGAGGTTCGCATGCAGGTCGTCCACGATCTCGTCCACCTTGAAATGATAGAATCGCAACAGCCAGTCCGCCTGATACAGTCTGTTCTCTCGCACCAACGGCGGCTGCTTCAATATCGGCAGTCGTGGATCGTACGTGTTCACGCTGACGTAGCCCGAGTAATACACCCGTCGCATCGTGGGTTGGCCGTAGAGCATCGACGACATCGTGAGGATGTCCTTGTCGCTCTCCTTTGTGGCGCCCACGATCATCTGCGTCGATTGTCCGGCAGGCACGAATCGTGGTGCATGGCGGTATTTCTTTCGGTCCTCCTTGTTCTCCAACACCCCCTGCTGAATCAGTTTCATCGGCTGGAACACGCTCTTGTGGTCCTTCTCCGGCGCCAGCAGTTTGAGCGACTCCTCCTTGGGAATCTCAATGTTCACGCTCATACGGTCGGCATATTGTCCCGCTTCGTTGAGCAGTTCCTGCGAACAGCCCGGGATACTCTTCAGGTGGATATAGCCGTTGAAAAGGTGTACGGTTCTTAGATCCCTTGCGATGGCCGCCAGTCGCTCCATCGTGTAGTCGGGATTGCGCACCACGCCGCTACTCAGGAAGAGCCCCTCGATATAGTTCCTGCGGTAGAACTCCATCGTGATGTCCTCTAACTCGCTGACGCTCAGCGTCGCCCGCTTGATGTCGTTACTCCTCCGGTTGATGCAATAGGCGCAGTCGTACATACAATAGTTCGTCAGCATCACCTTCAACAGCGAGATGCATCTTCCGTCGTCTGCAAACGAGTGGCAGATGCCCACGCCTCCCACCGTCGAGCCCACCATCCCCTGCTTGCCCTTGCGCACGGTGCCGCTCGACGAGCACGACACATCGTACTTCGCCGACTCCGCGAGTATCCGCAGTTTCTCCATGGTCTTTTCCGTCAGCATAGGGCAGATTGGTTATTTCTTGGCATTGGGACAGTGCTGGCAGAGGAAATCGTAGACGAAGTCGAAATCCTCATCGGGCACGAAGACGCGGTTCTTGTTCAGCAGCTGGTTCACCTTGATGAGGTTCAGACGGCGACGGGCTTTGATGCTTTTCACGTTTGCCAGCACGGAGGTCGATGTCGAGCGCGAGGCAGCGAGGATGCCCGATCCCATTACGCCGGGCTTGCCCGCAGCAGCACCCACGAGGGCCGTCAGCGCGCCCAGCACCTTCGCCTTCTTCATCTGACGCGGCATCTGCTGGTGTACCACCTCCTTCTCATCGAGCGTGAAGAGCACCACGTATTTCCAGCCGTAGGTCCAGGCCACGATGACATACGCCACGTAACCGATGACGGCAAACACCAGCATCAGTATCAGGAGTCCGGATGTGAAGCCCCACAGGCTTTCCAAACTGAAGCCGTCCTCGCAACTGATGAAGATCACATTCAACAGCCACACCAGCCCGAAACTGATGCCCAGCACCTTGTAGACATCAAACAGGATGCTCGGATTCTTCAGCATCGGCACCTCGTACACCCAGCGGTATTTCCCGTCCGGGTACAGCGTCACGCGACTATCGGTTTTACCTTTTATCTGTTTCATTGGTGCAAAGATACTGCAAATCGTGCAGAATCCACGATTTTAATTGTTAATCTACTTGAAATCCCGCCAACTAAGGGTCGTTAAGATGCCAAGTCACGCTGTTGGAGATGCCTTCTATGGGGGTATAGTAGGCATTACTTACTGTCGTACTAAATATCCTTTAGTGTCATAGAAGGCATCAGAACAACCCTTAGTAGGCATCGTTATAAACGTACCCCCGATTCTGCTACGCTGGGATTGCAAAACCAGTACATTTGAATGATTCTGATACGTGTTGACTTGTTTTGGGCTCATCTCTCCCATAATCTTTGGAAACACCTTTATACAAAGGGGAAATAGTATGGGAGAGATGCTTTTTATCCATCCCAAATCTCTCCCAAATCTCTCCCGTCATCTCTCCCATGACACTCTGGCAACTCATAATGGCACCACCTCGTAGTAAGTCACATGCGAGCGCTCCTTGTGATTGTATCCGAGGGCATTGATGATCATGCCCAGACGAACCCTGTTGCCGATTCCACATTATTTAATAAGGTGTACGACTGACGGATCATGAAGGATACCTGACGGGAGGGATGATGGGAGAGATGACGGGAGGGATGAATCTCTCGAAATGCCTTTAAATAAAGGACTTTTGCTCATAAGAAGGGAGAGATGACGCAAAATACAAACATCTATTGCAAAAATCTATGATTATCAGGCTTCAGAATCATTGCCAATGCGCCAGGAGTTTACCCTAACTAAACTCGGACTTTCCTTAGACTACCCCGCCACTTTCCCCAGCCCAAACTCCTCAATTCTCTCGAGAATTTCAGGGTTTGCTGCCACCTTTCTCATAGTCACCAGCCACCTTTCTTGGACTTTGGGCTAACCTTTCTTGGCAAAACCACGCTTGTTGTCTGGAACACAAAGCCTTGATAATCGCAACACAAAGCTTTCATAATGCCAACACGAAGCGTAGATAATCACAGTAACAAGGCTTTATAATCAGCGGAATGTATAAAACAAAAACTGTAAGGAATGGCTACTCAAATCATTGAGGGCACAAAGTTGGTGGTAGACTTTGGGTGCAAAGGTACAAATAAAAGTTAAAACAGAGGCTATTCCCATCTTAAAAAAACGAAAAAGTGATGGCCTGTAGCGTCACAACTTATCGAGAAAAGTTGTATCTTTGCATCCGCCAAAAGAAAAGGGGTGTGTTCCCCGTCACTTTTTATTTATTTGTTGAATGACATTAAGAACAGCAGTGGTGCTCTTAATGGTTGTAACCGCCGGGGAGGTGGTGAAGGCTCAAACGGAGCACAGGATGACAGTTGACGAATTGTTTCAACTTGTGGAAAGCAACAGCAAGACTCTTCAACAGGAGAAGATAAGCGTAGAATTTGCTCGAAAAGGAATTGAGGCGGCTCGTACGGCGCGGCTGCCGGAGGTCATGGCGTCGGCATCGGTATCGATGAACGGCGACGTGGTGGTGATGGATCGTGACTTTACCAATGCCCATGGGTTCTCGGCTCCGCGCTGGGGCAACTCGCTGGCGTTGGAGGCTCAGCAGGTGGTGTATGCGGGTGGTGCCATAGATGCGGGCATTGAACTGGCTACGCTGCAGCACAGACAGGCTCAGGTGAGCGAACAGCAGCGGCGACAGCAACAGCGGTTCCTGGCTTTGGGACAGTATCTGGAGATCTTCAAGCTGAAGAATCGTGAGCAGGTAGTGCATCAGAACATCGATCTGACACAACGGCTGATTGACGACATTAAGGCCAAATATGAGCAGGGCATGGTGCTGAGGAACGACGTGACGCGCTATGAACTACAGATGGAGACGTTAAGGCTGCAGCTGAAGAAACTGCAAGACCAGCGCGGCATCCTGAATCATCAGTTGTGCTATCAGTTGGGTATCGAGGGAGTGATCATCCCTGACGAGCATCTTATCGACAACAAGTATGGTCAGGATGGTGAGTCGTTGTGGCAGACGACGGCGCTTACCTCGGCTCCCAGCATCCAGCAGGCCGAGGTAGGTCAACAGATGGCCCGTCAGGAACTCCGGCTGGCCAGGAGCGAGATGCTGCCGAAGTTGGCTGTGGTAGCTGCCAACAACTTCAGCGGTCCCTTCACCTACGACTTGCCGCCTATCGACAAGAACATCAACTTCTGGTATGTGGGCGTAGGTGTGAAATATCCCATCAGCTCGCTGTTCAAGCAGAACAAGAAGGTGGAGCAGGCCAAGGTTCGCACCCACCAGGCCGAACAGAACCACGCCGTGACCGCTGAGCAGTTGAACAATCAGGTGCAGCAGGCTTACACCTACTATCAACAGGCTTACGTGGAGTTGGAGACCCAGCAGAAGAGCGTGGAACTGGCTCAGCAGAACTATCAGGTGGTGAATGAACGCTATCTGTCGCAACTGGCACTGATTACAGACATGATTGATGCGTCGAACGTCAAGCTGAATGCCGAACTGAACGAGGTGGATGCACGTATCGGCATCATCTTCGCATACTATCGTTTGCAGTATATCGCAGGAAAGATTTGAAGAAGAAGTTAAAGAAGTTAAGGAGTTAAAGAACTTATGAACAACAAGAAACAGATAAAGAGGATATATAATGTAGTGATTATCGCAGCCCTTGTGGTGGCTGTAGGATGGATAATGAGCCGATTTGTACACTGGGGCAACGTGGAATATACCGATGATGCGCAGGTGTGGCGACACATCACGCCCATCAATGCCCGTGTGGGCGGATTCATCAAGGAGGTACGTTTCGACGACTACCAGCACGTGAGGAAAGGTGACACGCTGGTCATTATCGAGGATGCCGAGTTCCGCTTGGCACTGGCTCAGGCCGAGGCAGGATGGCGCAGCAGCAGGAGCGGCTCGTCGGCAGTCACGGCAGGCATGAGCACCACCCGAAGCAATGTGCGTGCTGCATCGGCAGGTATCGACGAAGCCCGTGTACAGATGGAAAATGCCGAGAAGGACTATCTGCGCTTTGAGCAACTGTTGGCCAAGGAGGCCGTCACCCGCCAGCAGTACGACAATGCCAAGACGCAGTACGAGGCCGCCCGTGCCCGCTATGAGGCTGCCCGCAGCCGTCAGCAGGCCACTACGCAGGTGCTGGGCGAACAGCAGCAGCGCCTGGGACAGTCTGCGGCAGGCGAGTCGGTGGCTGAGGCACAGGTGAACCTGGCGCGTCTGAACCTTTCATATACCGTCATCGTGGCCACCTGCGACGGCGTGATGGGTCGCAAGGACATCAACGTGGGCCAACTCGTACAGCCTGGTCAGCAACTGGCCCGCATCGTCGATGACCATCAGGTGTGGGTGGTGGCCAACTACCGCGAGACGCAGATGAAGCACATCTCCGTTGGCAACAAGGTGGAACTGAAAGCCGATGCTGTGCCTGGTGTCGTCTTTCAGGGTGAGGTACAGTCGATAGCGGCTGGCACTGGCAGTGCCTTCTCGCCTATCCCAGTGGATAACGCCACCGGCAACTTCGTCAAGGTAGAGCAGCGTGTGCCAGTGCGCATTGTGCTGACTGGCGACAACAAACCTGAGGATGTGGTCTGTCTGCTGGCAGGCCTGAATGTGGAAACGGAGGTGAAGTACTGATGGCGTGGAATCCGAATCAGAAGTTCGCGATGCCGATGTTCAATCCCTGGGTGCCCGAGCGGGTTCGCCCATGGATTTATCTGCTCTTCGCGCTCTTCTTCCAACTTTCAGGCGGCGTCTATTTCGCCAGTCTGCAGCAGATGGTGGGCGCCACGGGCCTGCTGCGTGAGGACATCCAACTGGTGGCAATGTTTGGCGTGGTGGGAGTGAACATGCCCTTCCCGTTCCTGTTCCGCTACAAACTGCGCTTCACCAACCAGCAACTGCTCATCAATGCCGCCCTGGTCATTGCCGCCTGCAACCTGCTGTGTATGTGGCTTATCGACGGCGACTTTGGCGAGTGGCGGTTACCGCTGCTCTGTGCCGTCAGCTACATCGCTGGCTATTTTAAGCTCTGCGGCACGTTCGAGTGTTTCAGCAACGTCCGCCTATGGCTCTCGCCCAAGCAGGACTTCGGCATCTTCCTACCCACCATCTATATCATCATCCTGCTGGCCATGCCGCTGAGCAACTGGATAGACCTGCGGCTCATCATGGCCTTCGACTCGTGGCAGATGATGCACTGGCTGACGGTAG
>JAEEGG010014667.1_pt1 | contig 16562 bp, 10 predicted proteins | sample 9134161 | NCBI WGS metagenome assembly JAEEGG01 (sample SAMN16246543, study PRJNA631951) | gut metagenome | biome: gut microbiome; feature: rumen; material: CR-attached | host: Bos | place: Iran: Karaj | collected 2018-10
TTAGCTTCAGCACCTTCAAGTTCGGTAATCGCATTTTGGATATTCTTGATAGTAATGCTGTCCTTGGTGAGGAAGTTATTATCACTCAGATAGTTGTTGGTGATATTGTTGATAGCATCCTGAATGTCGCTGTCTGTACTCATACATTTAGCCACGCTATCGCATACGTTGAGATTGAACTCATTAACACGATTCTGCAAATTGGTAATGTCTTGTTGAATGTTAGTGATAGTCGAACTGTCTTTGGTCAGGAAGTGGTTATCCTGCAGATACTGGTTGGTGATATTGTTGATAACATCCTGAAGGTCGGTGTTGGTGCTCAAGCAAGCGGCCACACTGTCACATACATTGATGTTGAACTCATTTACTCTCTCTTCCAGATTGGTAATATCGTTCTGGATGTTGATGATAGTAGTGCTATCTTTGGTCAGATAGTTGTGTTCTTCCAAATAGTTCTCGGTCACATATTTGTTTTCAGTCAATACTTGGTTTACACTGTCTTTGATGTTGGGTTTGTTCAAGATGAATGCGTCATCAGCAGCGTCGGTAACATTCCAGTCGCTCTGTACGTTCTCTTCTGCATTTTCCTCAATGGTAGCTAACTTGTCTTGAATGTTCGTGATGGTTACGCTGTCCTTGGTCAGGAAGTGGTTATCCTGCAGATACTGGTTGGTGATATTGTTGATAACATCCTGAAGGTCGGTGTTGGTGCTCAAGCAAGCGGCTACGCTGTCACATACATTGATGTTGAACTCATTTACTCTCTCTTCCAGATTGGTAATATCGTTCTGGATGTTGATGATAGTAGTGCTATCCTTGGTAAGATAATTCTTGGTCTCCAAGAATTCGTTGGTGATATTGTTGATAGTAGTAGTGCTATCTTTGGTCAGATAGTTGTGTTCTTCCAAATAGTTCTTCGTAACATTGGTGATGGCACCGGTCAGAGCAGTGTTACCATCTTCCAAGCAAGCGGCTACGCTGTCGCATACATTGATGTTGAATTCATTTACTCTCTCTTCCAGATTGGTAATATCGTTCTGGATGTTGATGATAGTGGTGCTGTCCTTGGTCAGGAAGTTGTTTGTTGACAAATAGTTCTCGGTAACATTGTTAATGGCACTGGTCAATGCAGGATTGCCATCTTCCAAGCAAGCGGCTACGCTGTCGCATACATTAATGTTGAATTCATTAACTCTACCATCCAGATTGGTAATGTCGTTCTGGATGTTGATGATAGTGGTGCTGTCCTTGGTCAGGAAGTTGTTGTCGCCAAGATATTGCTCGGTAACATTGGTAATGGCTTCTGTTATAGCATTGTCGCCACCGATACATTTGGCCACACTGTCGCAAACATTAACTTTGAAGTCATTCAGTTTGTTCTCCAAGTTCGTTACATTTGTTTGAAGGTTCGTGATGTCGGTCAGCATATTTTGAATCAATGTGCTGTCGCTCGTCAAAACGTGGTTATCGCTCAGGAATTGGTTCAAAGCGTCTTGCAGGTCGCTGCTGGTGTTCAAGCAGGCTGCCACGCTGTCGCATACGTGCAAATTGAACTCATCAACTCTGTCAGACAGGTTGTTGACAATTTCCATAATATTTTGGTTTTCCTGACGGATTACTTCCAAAGAATCATGAATAGTATTGCTTACCCAAATGCGGATAGCGCCGGCGGTGTCGGCCAAAGCCTGTGCAGATACATAATATTTCAAAGTGTCGGTCAATTTCTTACCAATTGAGTCAACGCGTACGTTGGTTCTAGAGATACGGATGTTCAGGTTGCTGATGGCCTGGTCGGTAACTTCGTGGATTTGTTCGTTCAAAACCTCACGATTGACAGTTCTTGCTGAGTCAGCGTGCAAGGCATAGGGAACTGCTGTTACCAGCGTTGTATTCTCAATTTTCGTGCCAGTCACATCAATGGTAGTCTTAATGGCGGCATCCCACCAAATTACGTCACTCATCTTGCCGCTAACGGGTGTTCCTTCACCAATCATCAACGAAATCAAACCATTCGCGTTGGTTGTTACTGAGTGAGTTTCACTGTAATAATTGGTAGAACCAGCTGCATCGGTAATGTCAACCGTTACGGTAACAGGTTGTTGGGCTACCAGCTGGTTAGCGCTGTTTCTTACTACAGCTTGATAACTAAGTTTTTGAGGGGTCTGTGCCATTGCAAATCCGGCTAACAGCACCATCATCAATAAGGTAATGAATCGTTTCATTGTTTTTGATTTTTAATTTATACTATATTATATTATTTATTTCTATTTTCAATTTATATTTATAATGTATAATTATTAATTGTAAATTGTAAATTGTTAATTGTACATTATTTACAGCGTGTAGTTTCTGATGCATCGTACGCTGTAGCCGTTGTTGTTCTTCATGGGAGTCAACATCACGTCGCTACAGAAGCGTTTCAGCGAGAGAGCCGTTGAAGTGGTGCCGCTCACCTCCTGTGTGGTCCAGAAGGCGGTCTCACCCAGCAAGTTGCTGAAGCGGCCTGTCTGTCCTTCATAAACGCCGGCACCCACAGCCGAGAACTCAGTGCTGTTGGTGTTGTTATTGGGCATCAGCCAACCGTCGGGGGTGTTCAGTTCCTCGGCAGTGAAGCGCAGCATGGTCTCGCTCATCTCATTGGCGGTGGGCACGTGCCAGCCGTCAGGACAAACGCCCTGCACAGAGTCGGTGGCTCCGAAGTCGGGCGTACCGTTCTCAGGCAAACCAACGGCCGAGTACCAAGTGTAGAGGCGACCGTAGGTCTTCTCGTTCGAGGCCTCGTCGGCATATTGCTCGCTATGATAAACCAGCGCCACGGGAATCTCGCTGTTGTCACCGTAGTGCTGTGCGCGCATGTTCTCCTTGGTCCAGCAGTAGCGGCCTAGAGGCAGCACGGCGTAAGTGTTGTTGTCTACGTCGGTGGCGGTCGAGTCGCAAATCAGGATCACCATTAGGTCAACCAAGCTGTCGCAGCCGAACTCGGTCTTCAACTCCTGCGGGTAGACGCCCTGTGTAGGGAATGAATCGGGCAGCGCGTAAGTAAAATAGATGGTGTCTTCCACATGGAAGATGGGGTGCACCGTCAACTTGAGCGTGGTTACTGAGTCGTAGTGCAACGCTGAGCCCATGGGCAAGTTGCGCTCGTAGGTGTACTCGCCCTCCTGGATGGTGTCACCAATCACGAAGTCGTAATTGTTGTACTCGCTCTGAGCGCAATGATCGTCGGCGATCTCCACTTCAATGCGCTGTGCCTGTGCCAAACCGGCAAAGACCTCATACTCGCCGCCCAGCGCCTGATAGGCGAAGAGCTGACCCAGCACCACGTAGGTGTTGTTCTGCGTGTTGCCGCCCATCGTGAAACCGCTCATTGTCACCGACTGTGACCATAGCGCCGTGGGGAGCAACAGCATCATAATCATGATTGAATAAATCTTTTTCATATTGTTTTGTTTTTTTTTATCTTCTATGTTTTAACAAAATATTAATATTTTTCCACATTCTATTCTATCCTTGCAAAAATAAAAATATCTTTCATACATTATATATGAAAAGTTATAAACAATGCAACAACCTTCATTGCACTATTAATCAATAACTTAAATAAAATTGAAGGGAAAGCAAAAACCATTGGGATTGCTTAAAACGATATTTTCAGCAAAAAAAATGGAAGAAAAACAGCAATTTCCTACGCAAAAGCGTCATTCCAGCAACATTACAACTTACCCTTCAGAGCCATCAATTCATATTTGGCTTTAAGCAGTTGGATGCTGTGCATTTCTTGGTTGATAAGTGACTGTATTTCATCATTCTGCTGCTTGATGAAGTCGTAAGTGGTGATGGTACCGTTCTTCAACTGCGTTTTGCAAGCCGAAGTAATCTGCGCATACTTCGCAGTAATTTGGTTATCTAATTCTAATAGCTTTTGTAAACGATCGATCTCGTTCAACTTCTCCTGAATTTGGATTTTGTTTGACTTTTCAAAATCGGCCTCCTGGCTTCTGACGATGGATTTCTGCAAATTGATAATGTCACTCACGCCCTTCGTCTTGGCCCAATGAATGAGCGGCACGTTCAAATTGACGCCAGCCACATAAAACCAATCGAATTTATTACTGAAGATATTGAATGTCGGGCGGCCGTAACCACCTTGGGCATAGATAGATATCTTAGGCAAACTCTTTGAGAAGTGCAGTTTGCGCTGGTAGTCGAGGCAGGCCAATTGGTTTTCAAAAATGTCGTACTCATAGCGCCACGATTGTGTGGTGGTGTCCACATCAGGCAGCTGCGGCACCACAAAGATGGCATTCGACAAATCCTTGCTGGTGAGGATGGAGAGCGACGATTTGAGCGACTCCTTAGTGGCTTGCAGCGCACCTTTCTGCTGTTCTATCTTCAAGGCTTCCAACTCGAGTTGGGCCACCGTGTTGCCATCCACAACACCTTCCTTGTACATCTTGTTGAACAGGTCGAGTTGTTCGACAAAAGTATTCTCCACACTGGAAAGGATATTGAGCTGTTTTTCAATGATTAACAAATTAAGATAGATGGAAATGACCTGCTCTTTTACCTGGTCGATTTGGATGTCGAGCTTGCGGATCTCGGCTTGGTTGAGAAGACGCTCGTACTGGCGACCATAGAACACCTTGCCGCCCTCGAAGAGCACCATCGAGAAGTCGAGGGAGATGTGATACTGATCTCGCGATAAGGTATCGACACCGGGGATAGAGAACGGCAGTTGCGGCACTTGCGACTGATAACGTGCGCCACCGTTGATTTCGAGCGTCGGATAGAGATGCGACGAAGCCTCATTTAGCTTCACCTTCAGCAACTGTGCATTAAACTCTTTCTGCACATTCACCGACGACTGGCTGACGGCCCACTGCTGGCACTCTTCAATGGTAACCACGTTTTGCGAAAATGCCGGTAGCAGCAACCCCAAGAACAGCAATATAATATAAAAGCGCTTCATGCGAATTGTCAAGATTTTCAAATGCAAAGATACAAAACAATTCATAATTCACAATGCACGATTAAGAACAAAGAACAAATTCAGAATTTAAAAAACAGAAAAAATAAAGTACAGACGCACGGCCGTGCGTCTCTTCTACAACAATTCAACACTTCAACAATCAACAATTCTTAACTTCTTAACTTTTTCACTTCTCACTATTCACTTCTCACTAAAAACTCTTATATTTGCCCTTCCATTATAAATTATAAAATGTTAATTGTAAATTATGCTTGATAAAACCTTTTTAGCTTTTGACCTCGGCGCCACCAGCGGCCGTTCCATCCTTGCCACTATCCGCAATGGAAAACTGGAAATGCGTGAACTGACGCGCTTCCCCAACGCTATCATGGAAGTGCACGGCAAATATTATTGGGACATCTTCTCCCTTTATCAAGCCTTGAAAGAAGGCCTTGTTGCTTGCGCCAAGGAGGGTGTACATCCCGACTCGATAGGCATTGACACGTGGGGCGTTGATTTTGTGGCCGTAGCTGAAGACGGCACGCTGTTAAGTCTGCCGCGCGCATACCGCGACCCCTACACCGACGGAGCTCCCGAAGCATTTTTCAAAATAGTGCCCAAAGAGAAAGTATATGAGCTAACAGGCATCCAGATTATGAATTTCAACAGTTTGTACCAGCTGTTTGCAGGCGTGCGCGAGCAATTTGCGCCGATGCTGAAAGCATCCAAGTTTCTCTTTGTGCCTGACGCATTATCGTATCTGCTTACTGGTCAGATGGTTTGCGAATATACCATTGCATCTACCTCGCAGATACTGAACCCGCGCAGCCGCAAGTTTGAAGGCTCGTTGCTACAGGCCGCCGGTGTGCGTCCCGACACCTTCTTGCCGCCCGTAGAGCCCGGCACCAAGGTGGGCGAACTTACCGACGCCCTCGCCCAAGAGACTGGCATTGGCAAAGTGCCCGTAGTGACTGTGGCTGGCCATGACACAGCATCGGCTGTAGTAGCCGTACCTGCTGAGAATGAGAAGTTTGCATACCTCAGCTCCGGCACATGGTCGCTGATGGGCATTGAAGTGGAAGAGCCCATCATCACACCACAATCGTACGACATGAACTTCACCAACGAAGGCGGCATTGAAGGTACCACCCGCTTCCTGAAGAACATAACTGGCATGTGGTTGCTCGAACAGTGCCGCAAGGAGTGGTCGAAGAGCGGCCGCGACTACAGCTATCCCGAAATCGTGAAGATGGCTGGCGAAGCCGAGGCCTTCCGCAGTTTGATTAACCCCGATGACGCCACCTTCGCCAACCCCGCCAGCATGACGCAAGCCATTGCCGACTACTGCCGACGCACTGGACAGCCGACGCCAGAAAACGACGCCCAGTACATCCGCTGCATCTTCGAAAGTCTGGCCCTGCGTTATCACCAAGTGCTCGATATGCTGAAGTCAGTGGCTCCGTTTGCTATCGAGAAACTACACGTCATCGGTGGTGGCTCGCAGAACAAACTGCTCAACCAGTGGACCGCCAACGCCATCGGCATGCCCGTGGTGGCCGGACCATCGGAAGCTACCGCCATCGGCAACTGCATGATGCAGGCCAAAGCCGCCGGCGTGGTCGCCTCACGCCAGGAGATGCGCCGCATTATTGCCCAATCGGTATCACTCGAAACCTTCGAACCGAAAGAGAAAGAGTTGTGGGAGAAGGCGTACGAGAGATTCTGTGTAATCTCGAAATAAAGAACAAAGAACAGAGAACAAATAAAATTCAGAATTCAAAAAACAGAAAAAAAGTACAGACGCACGGCCGTGCGTCTCTTCTACAACAATTCAACACCTAACAATACATGAAACGCCTCCTTTTCTTCCTAACCCTCCTTATCGTTTGCGGCGGTTGCAGCAAATACAAATCCCCCGAACCTGTGGCCTTGCGATGCGAATACCGCTACAACCCCATCGGCATTGACGTTACTACGCCGCGACTGACCTGGGAGATGAGCGACACCGTGCGCGGTGCATGCCAGACGGCCTATCAGATTATGGTGGCCACCACCCCCGAACTGTTGGAAAAAGAGAGACCAAACATCTGGAATTCGGGCAAAGTGCGCTCAGCACAATCAGTATTAGTACCTTACGGCGGTCCCGCCCTCGAATCGGGCAAACGCTACTACTGGACCGTGCGCGTATGGAATGAGGACAATGTAAAAACAGACTACAGCCAACCCGCTTTCTGGGAAATGGGCAAGCTGTCGCGCGGCGACTGGCAAGCGCAATGGATCGGCCTTCGTGACACAATTTCCGACATGACCGTCCGCTTCCCGTCATGCCGCTCGCTCTCGTATTACAAGCGATTCACCGTGCCTGCGGACAAGAAAGTGCAGTCGGCCCGCGCCTACATGACTGCTCTAGGTGGCTACACCTTCGACATGAACGGCGAACGCGTCAACCGCGAATTTTTCAGTCCCGGCTGGACAAACTACGCCAAACGCATCCAATATGTGACTTACGACATCTCCGACCGCATCCAAAATGGAGAGAATATTATCTCGGGTATGTTGGGCAACCTGTGGACCTACGGCTTCAAGAAGAACTTCGATAACGAAATGACACTCAGGATGTTCGGTCAGGTAGAAATAACATACACCGACGGCAGCAAGCAGGTCATCGCCACCGACACCTCGTGGAAAATGGCGCCTTCGGCCATCACTTTTAACACTTTCTACGACGGCGAAACTTACGATGCCCGCATCGACATGACCGACTACGACAACGACATCAAGTGGGTCAACGCCCGCTATTTGCCCAACTTCAATGTGGAACTGGACGCCCAGAACGACGAGCCCGTAAAGGCTCACGAGGAACTGAAACCCGTAGAAATCAACAAGTTGCCTAATGGCGATTATGTGCTGAACATCGGTCAGAACATTGCCGGTGTTTATCGACTGAAAGTCAAAGGCACTGCTGGCCAGATGATTACGCTGCGCTTTGCCGAGGTACTGCATGAGGATGGAAGCGTGGCCCAAGAGAATCTGCGTTACGCCAAAGCCACCGACAACTACATCTGCAAAGGCACGGGCGAACTAGAAGAGTATGTGCCCACCTTCACCTTCCACGGCTACCAATATGTGCAGATTTCGGGGCTAAAAGAAGCGCCGACGGCGGAGACTTTCACCGCCATCGCCACCTACTCGGACATGGAGTTCTTAGGCGAGTTTGAATGCTCTAACAATCTGATTAACAAGTTTTACCAAAATACTAAATGGGGACATAAGGGCAACTTCATCAGCGTGGCCACCGACTGTCCGCAGCGCGACGAGCGCCTTGGCTGGCTGGGTGATGCACAAGTCTTTATGCCCACGGCCAACTACAACGCACGCACAGGCGGCTTCCTCACCAAGTGGACGCGTGATATGCGCGACTCGCAAACGCCTGAGGGCTATGTAACGGACATCGCACCTCCAATGGATTGGGTCAGCGTGGCCGCACCCGCCTGGGGCGACGCCGTCACCCTGATTCCGTGGGAACTCTATCGCTCAACCGGCGATAAAGGCATTTTGGAACAGAACTACAACCTAATGAAAGGCTGGGTGGACTTTATGATTCACGAAAGCAAGGATAACCTATACATTTTCGAAAGCCGCAAGCGGCCTGGCGACTACGGCTATGGTGACTGGGTACCTGTGGACATGTCGCCCTCACGCCCGCTGAGCCAGATTTACTTCCACGTATCGACCGAAATCCTGTCGAAAGCGGCTGACATTTTGGGCAAGCGCGACGATGCCGCCTACTACAAGGCCTTGCTGCCCAAGATTGCCGAGATGTTCCATAAAACCTACTTCGAAGAGGAAGCCCAGAACTATGTAGGCCACACGCAATGCGCCAATGTGCTGCCCTACTGGTTTGGCCTCGTGCCCGACGAGTGGAAAGAGAAGACCTTGCAGAACATCATCGACAATGTGGTGGCCAAGAACTACCATCCCACCACAGGCTTCTACGCCACAGCATACCTGCTGCCCATCCTGAGCGAGACAGGGCATCACGACATGGCATGGAAACTGGCCAGTCAGCGCACCTACCCATCGTGGCTCTATATGGTTGAGCACGGAGCCACCACCATCTGGGAGCTCTGGAACAGCGACCAGGAGCCACCTGAAAGCATGAACTCGCGTAACCACTACGCCTACGGCACCGTCGTAGCGTGGTACTATGGTTACCTCGCCGGCATCCGCCCGATAGAGAAAACACCTGGCTATAAGAAGTTTACCATCGACCCCATGCCAGCCGACGGACTGCAGTATGTCAAAGCCACCGTACCCAGCGAATATGGCCTTATCAAGTCGGCGTGGACACACGACGGCAAGCAATATACCTTCGATATGACCATTCCTGCCAACACCACCGCCAACGTCAGCGTACCTGTAACCGAGAAATCGCAAGTGAGCGAAAGCGGTAAGGTTCTCATTGACAACGGAAAGCGTAAGAGCGGCAACAAATATGTGAAACCGCTGAAAATCGAAAACGGGCGAGCCTATTTCGAAGTAGCAGCAGGGGAATATCAATTTACAATTAATAATTAACAATGTATAATTAGAAGAGAACAAATTCAAAATTCAGAGAACAAAGAACAAATAAAATTCAATGCCGATTCAACAATTCAACAAACCAACCTTATGAAAAACCGATTCATCATCTCTGGCGGCGGCACTGGCGGACACATTTTCCCCGCATTAGCCATTGCCAATCGTATCAAGAAAGAGATTCCCGAAGCCGACATCCTCTTCATCGGCGCAGATAACAAAATGGAAATGAGACGAGTACCCGAGGCGGGCTATCCCATCGAAGGGCTCACTATTTATGGTATCAGCCGCGACTTTTCCGCCAAGGGCATTATGCGCAACTTGAAGTTGCCCTTTGTACTGCTGAAGAGTTACAACAAAGCCAAGAAAATAATTAAACACTTTGACCCTGAGTTGGTTATCGGTGTCGGCGGCTTTGCCAGCGGTCCCGCTCTACGAGCAGCCAATGCCCTCAAGATACCCACGCTCATCCAAGAGCAGAACTCCTACCCTGGCGTGACCAACAAGATGCTGGCCAAGCAGGTGCGCAAGATTTGCGTGGCTTACGACGGCCTGGAGCAGTATTTCCCCGCCGACAAGATTGTCAAGACCGGCAACCCCGTGCGAGATGAGATTATCCATATTGTGAAAAAGACCGATGAAGCCTACCAGTTCTTCGGCTTCAGCAAGGAGAAGAAGACCATCCTGGTAGTAGGCGGCAGTCTGGGCTGCCAGACCTTCAACCGCTGCATGGCCGCCCATTTGGACGAGATTGAGCAGATGGGCGTACAGTTGCTGTGGCAGACGGGCGAGAGCTTCTACAAAAACATCGACCCGGCATTGTTGGCACGACAGAACGACAATATCAAGATTGTGCCGTTCATCAAAAACATGAACCACGCTTACGGTGTGGCCGACCTAATTGTGTCGCGCGCCGGTGCACTGGCCATCTCCGAACTCACTATCGTCGGCTCGCCCACCATTCTGGTACCGTTCCCCTACGCCGCCGAAGACCATCAGACCAAGAACGCCTACGCCCTCTCATCGCGCAAAGCAGCCTACCTCATCCCCGACAACAAAGCCAAAGACGAACTGATGCCACTGATCAAGAAGCTGATGGCCGACGAAGACGAGTGCCGCACATTGAGCGAAAACATCAAAGCCATGGCCCAACCTGATGCGATTGATGCGATAATGGAAGAAATCACCAAAATTATACACTAATTTTGCAGACGCACGCGGTGCGTTTCCACACGGGACATTTGCATAATTATTCTCATTGATTTTCCCAATTCACCGGATTATTTTCGATGTATTTGGCTATGCGATTCCTTTCATTTCTGTCACGAATAATATGGTCATGATATCGTGATTGCCATCCAAAATTGATGTTGTTGTCATTGGCAAAATGAGTAACGGATGATTTAATCCCGCGAATTATAGACCCCAATGTGTAGGATTGAGGTCCGAATTTTTGTAGGGACGCACCGCGTGCGTCCGCTTTATGATTACCTGAAAATATAATGACAATCAAATGAACATGATTCGGCATGATAACATATAGTGGTATTGCAACACGAGATTCCCTGATTATTTCGGTATTTTCTATTTGTTTTTTAAGAAATTCGCCAATGGGTGTCAACCGCATTTGTCCTTCCTGGATTTTCCCAAAATAATGTGCTCTGTTTTTTGTGCAAAATGTCACAAAATATTCGCCACCAATGTATTCATGCCATTGTGCTCGCGGTGTTTTTCGGTTTGGATAATTCATCATTCATTATATTTTATTGACGGCAAACATACAAAAAAAATATTTATTAATTAATAAATAAATGAAATATTTCTTCTAAAATTATACGGACGCACGCGGTGCGTCCCTGCTTTTTCCTCTGCACGGACGCATCGAATGCGTCCGCCATAAATATCACCCACTGGCACGAAAATTTTTGGAACAAACGAAATGGACGCACGCGGTGCGTTTCCACATAGAAAACGGAAAAATGGACTGATATACCGTTACCGGCGGCGTTTCAGAAATGACACCTGTATCGTAAAACGATTGTCGCTTTGCGATACGGGGGCTTCTAACTCCACCTTCATCTGGTTGTTGGCAATGGTGTAATCGCTGTTGCTGCGACTGTAGGTGGTTCCCATCAGCACGCACAACTGGTCGCGCAGTTCTTTCAGCAACCGCGGAGCCACCGACAGATAGTCGTCGGCCAACTCGAACGAGAAGGTCATATTGCGCAGACGGAGCTCATCTTCGGTGTACTCTATCTGCAGACTGTCGTTAGTGTGGTTAAAGCCGTCTTGATAATTGAATGTCAGATTCTTATTGATGGTCATGATAGGCTCGTCAAAGCCGTAGGCCGTCTCAATTAAAGTCACAAACGGAGCCAAACGCGTCTTCGATGGCCTTATCAGCGCCTGCGCCTCCACCTTGTAATTGCCCTTGTCGAGCAACTTCTGCAGTGTCATGGCTGCCGAATATCCCTTGAAGTGGTTGCCGTTAGTGCCCTGTAGGAAACGCACCGCAAAGCCGTGCAGGTCGAGCGTATCCTTGCCTATCGATGTAACCGCCTGACACTGAGGATAGCTGGCTTCGTAGCGAGGTTCAATAACCCACTCTCCTTTACGGTTCACAAAGCCCACCCGTCCGTTTTGCGCCACAGCGGCGATATGATTACGAAAGCCGGCCGCAGCGTCGTAAGCCGGCGCAATGACAAACCGCCCGGTCGAGTCGGCATAGCCGTAGCGCCCATCTTTGTCGGCCGTCGGCGTCGGGCCGTTGCCCACCTGCGGGTCAAACACGGGCATATCGTACTCGGCGGGAGCAGGACAAGTCTCGCCAACCTCATTCACATAGCGCACCTCACCATTCGACAGCACCTGTGCCGCCCCATGACGGAAGACAGAACAGCCGTCGGCATTATGCAAAGTAAAGAGTATCTGATTGTTATGGTCAATGCAAACGATTTTCCCCTGACTATTAAGGGCGAAAGCCTTGCCCTCGCTGAAAATCGTCACCTCGCGGTACTGCGGCTCGATGAGCTGGCGTCCCAGCGTATCGATGAAGCCCCATTGCTCACCTTCGCACACAGCGGCCATGCCATCCGAAAAAGGCATCACATCGCTAAACTTAGGATAAATCAGATAATTACCTTCGCTATTGATAAAGCCCCACGTGCCGTTAATCTTGACGGGCAGATAGTTATACTCGGGATTGATAGAGATGGTCTCCTTAGACTTGCATTGCCATAGCAGACAAGCTAACATCAAGACTCCCAGTATTTTAATAATATTTTTCATCATAAGAGATTATTTTCGGCCAAAGTCTGCGGGAATCTCACCCCACACGGGCGTGTTCCACTTAATGATAGGATTGGAAAAAGTGTTCTCGCGGAGCCACTTCTCAGCGCGCTCCAGCATATCGAACACCACGGCATTCTCTTCGGTGGGGAGCACTATCGTCTTGTACTTCTTGTTGCGCACCCAAGCGATGGCGGTCATGCTGTCGGAATAGATAGGCAGTTTGCTACCTTGCTGCTTCAGCAGCGCCAGCGCATGCACGATAGCCAGAAACTCGCCAATATTGTTGCTGGCGCCTGGGAACGGCCCACGATGGAAGATCTCCCGCTTGGTCTGAGTATCCACACAGCGATACTCCATCACCTTGGTCACCATATTGCAGGCGGCATCGACGGCAATGCTTGGATAGACAGGCTGCGGGTCGTTGGAGCTAATGAAGCGCACCTCCTTCTTCTGTACGGGATGCTCACGATAATAGCCTTCGTACCCTTGCGCAAAAGCACGCAAGGCCTCCTCCTCCGTCTCAAACGACTTGTACTTGGCGTTCTGATAGCCTTCTATCTGCAATTTGCACACATTCCAGCTGTCGTATACGCCTGGCTCCACACCATTCCAAACCACATAATACTTTTTTTTACCCGGCATCTCGTTTTTAGTTTTATCTTTGCTTGAAAATTTCTCGGTAAAAATAGGAAAATAAATTAAGCTGAACACAATGAAAAGACAAAACTTCTCCACCGTCGTCATCTTAATATTAGTCAGCATTTTATTATGCGGATGCGGCGGTTCTCACAAAGAAAAGACCATCCTCGAACACAAACATGTTTTTCCCGAACAGAAATGGAATCGCTTTCAGGAATTTAAACACCAGGTGGATATCAAAGATACCGAAACCCTGTATGGCATTTCGCTCGAAGTGGTCTGCACACCCGACATCCAAACCGATAACATTCCCATCGTATTTTCCATCTACTCGCCCGGTGGCGGTGAAGCACACACCCTTTCCACCATATATCTGAATGAAAAATCCTCATTCACCGGCGACGAAAACAGCAGCAGCGACCGCATTATCCTGCACACAATCTACCCCGCCCGAAGCTTCACCGAAGAAGGCACCTACACGCTGAAGTTCTATCAGAAAGTGCCCAAATACGACCTCATCGGAGTTAAATCAGTGAAAATCAGAATGTACACGGTACCGGAATAATTCACAATTCATAATTCACAATTCATAATTAAAAGTTTCAGGTTTCAAGTTTCAAGTCTTAACTCCTTAACTTCTTAGTTTCTTAACTTTTCTCACTGCTCACTATTCACTTCTCACTTCTAAAATCTAACAACTATTATCTAATGTCTAAAGTCTATAAAATCGTTTTAGGGATAATTCTCGTATTGTGCATTTCTTGCGGCAACCGCAACGATAACGGCGACAAGATGATATTCCGCTACAACGAGTCGGCTGGCATACAAACGCTCGACCCCGCCTACTCGTCGGGACAGTCGGTGATCTGGGCATGCAACCAGCTGTACAACGGGTTGGTAGATTTGGACGACTCATTGAATGTGGTGCCCTGCATTGCCAAGCGGTGGGAGATTAGCGACGGCGGCAAGGTTTACACCTTCACGCTGCGCGACGATGTCTATTTCCACAACACCAACTTCTTCAAATTCAATGGCAAACGAAAAGTCACCGCCGATGACTTTGTCTATAGCTTCTCACGCATCCTTGATGGATCCGTAGCTTCACCTGGAGCATGGATTTTTCAGAAAGTGGCACGCCAAGCCGACGGTACGCCCTGTTTCTTCGCTCTCAATGACAGCACTTTCCAAATACGGCTGACCGAGTTTTTCCCGCCCTTCATCGGCATTCTGACCATGAAATACTGCTCGGTAGTGCCCCGTGAGGTGGTGGAACACTTCGGCAAGGAGTTCCGCGACCATCCTGTCGGCACCGGCCCCTTCCAGTTCCAAATGTGGGAGGAAGGCGTCAAGCTGGTGCTGCGCAAGAATCCCGACTACTTTGAAAAAGACGAACAAGGCAACCCACTGCCCTATCTTGACGCCGTGGCCATCTCGTTCATCGTGGATAAACAGTCTGTGTTTATGGAGTTTATGAAGGGCTCGCTCGACTTCATGTCGGGCATTGAGGCCTGCTACAAGGATGCCCTGCTCACCAAGGATGGCCAACTTAATCCCGAGCACAAAGACAACATCCAAATGCTCACTTCGCCCTACCTCAATACCGAATATTTGGGCTTTCTGGTTAAAGACGACGCCAAAGATAACCCACTGCGCGACAAGCGAATACGTCAAGCTATCAACTATGGATTTGACCGTGAGAAGATGATGCGCTACTTGCGTAACAACATCGGCTATGCCGGCACCTCGGGCTTCATCCCGATGGGCATGCCCTCGTTCAACCCGCAGCGCGTGAAGGGCTACAACTACAACCCCGCCAAGGCACTGCAACTGCTCGCCGAAGCAGGCTACCCGCAAGGCAAGGGACTGCCACCCATCCCGCTGTCAGTATCGGCCTCCTACCTCGACTTATGCCAATATATCCAGCACGAGCTCAACGACATAGGCATCCAGCTAACCTTGGATGTGCAACAGGCCGCACAACAACGCCAGATGATGCGCAACTACCAACTACCCTTCTTCCGCGCCTCATGGATCTGCGACTACCCCGACGCCGAGAACTATCTCGCCCTCTTCTACTCGAAAAACATGCAGCCCATAGGCTCAAACTACACGGGCTACGCCAATCCCAAGTTCGACAAGCTCTTTGTGCACTCGCAGCGTATCATTGACGACGACCAGCGCAACGACTGCTACACACGACTCGACTCGATGCTGATGGAAGACGCCCCCGTGGTGGTGCTCTACTACGACAAGGCCGTGCGCTTCGTCCGCGCCAATGTACACAACGCACAACCCAATCCCGTGAATATGCTCGATTTGAGAAGAGTGTACATTGGGGAATAATAACTTTTTTTCAACAGCGGCGGAATTCCCCATTTTATGCGGGAAATGTTGATATTATTGGCTTTTCTGCGACTTCTTTTTTACATAAAAGTACACACAATTAACTACTGGATGTAACTTTTTTTGGAATTTTTTTTGGAAATATTGTTTTTATAAAGAAAATGTCGTAGTTTTGGCCTTCTTATATTTAACTATTTGTGTACTAGACGACGAGCATTGATTATCTGACGAACTTCTTTCGCAAACCTTAGAGTAATCAACAAAAATTGAACATTTCTCAATCTGCTTAAACACAAAAATCAAACTTTCTCAATTTCAACTCATTAGTGTAACATTCTTCCTTTTTCTTCGTAAAGAGACTATATATAATTGGATTTTTTAGGCATTCTGAAGAAATAAACACATTATCAACTCACGCAAAAGCTCTTTTGAACGCCATTTTCGATTATTAATAAAAACAAAATAAAACACTATGAAGAAATTCTACGTACTACTTTTCACTGCCTTGCTACTCCCGACGGCGCTATGGTCACAGACGGTGACGATGAGCGGTTTCACGACGGGCGGCAATACGCAGAACAACACCTATGTGGTGCTGGGTCAGCTCTTCGCCTATCAGGCGCTGGGCGGCGAGTATGAGGTCTTTGCCGGTTTGGCACAGGCACAGCGCATTGAAGTGGAAATTGCCGACGATCATTGCGCTCAGAGCGAGTACAACAATTACGACTTCGTGATTGGTGAC
>JAEEGG010014668.1_pt1 | contig 16562 bp, 7 predicted proteins | sample 9134161 | NCBI WGS metagenome assembly JAEEGG01 (sample SAMN16246543, study PRJNA631951) | gut metagenome | biome: gut microbiome; feature: rumen; material: CR-attached | host: Bos | place: Iran: Karaj | collected 2018-10
AATATAAAGAATTTTCCTCAAAATTCAAACAATTAATTGCTCTTCATCATTTTGAAAACAAGAAAGCAGAAGGTGAAGACGAATATATTCATAAGTGGAGCATTTTGAGTACACGAGTGGAACCTTACTCATACCGATTCTTTTGCCACTACTGTGGACATACTCCCAATATCATTCCAGAGGATATTGGTCGTACTATCGTAGAAGAGATTCTTAATCCAAAAAAATACAGAGACACTTATGCAGACAAGAATTTATTCCCACGCATTATTGGAGAGCAATTTGTGCCACGAACCATTATCTGCAGAATCAACGGAAGGATGTTGCTTGATAGCAATTACAACGCGGCGGATAAAGATCTTGAAACATACATAGGGGACGCCACTTCTTTAATACTAAAACCCACTATTGATACACATTCTGGACAGGGTATCATCAAGTTTGACAAAAAAGAAAACACTTTTGTATCTCCTGGTCAGAAAGACATTCTTTCAAAAGAATTCCTAATGACGTATGGAAGGGATTTTTGCCTACAAGAGGCTGTAAAACAGCATCACTTCATGGATTCCCTCTGTTCAACCTCTGTTAATACGATTCGTCTTTGCCTCTATCGTTCAGTCATCAACAATGAACCTATTGTAACAGCGAGTCTCATTCGGATAGGGAAAAAAGGCTCTTTCGTTGACAACGCCTTAAGTGGCGGTGTTTTAATTGGTGTAGATTTAGCAACAGGTGAATTGGGAAAGTTCGTAGTTGATCAGTATGGCAACAAACAGAACACATGGAATAATGTGGATTTCTCCAATAACACTTTCGTTGTACCCAATTGGGACAAAGTAATTGATTTTGCCAAATATATTGGAGGCAGGATTCTCCACCACCGTTTGATTGCTCTCGATATTGCATTGAAAGAGGATGGCAATCCTATCATGATAGAATACAATATCAATGCCTTTGGTTACTGGGCTTTTATGCTCGTAAACCAGGAAGTACTTGGAAAATACACAGACGAAGTAATAGATTATTGTAAGATGATGAAATAGACCTACCTTTATTATACATCATCTCATTTTGTTCTATTGCCAACTGCTCTTTTCCTATGCAAATAGAACATCCTGTCATTCATGAACGATTTTAGACTGTCAATGCATGTGTAGCCAGGAATAATGGGACAGTTGTCATTAGAAATGAGGAAATCGACAAGTCTTTGTTTGACAACCCTTTCCTGGTCCTCGTACTTACCAGGGATGTCATTATTAAAATCACAATAAAAGCGGTTAATAGGAAGAATGCCAGTAACCGCGAAAACTCCCTGATCCTGGCAATGGTAATTCATTAATGTCGGATTCTCCTCTTTCATTATTGTCTTTGCAAAACGAAACTGCACATACTCATCTTTCGGCAAGAACATATAATTAAGATTATTGGTACCACACAAAATCAAAGCAAATCCCGCAGCAGATAATGTGACGACAAAAACTTTGTTCCAAAGAGAACAAACCTTTTTGGAGCGAAATTGAATATTAAAGAAAGGCAGGATGCCAAACGGAATAAAAACAGCTAATAAAAAAGGATAATAAACAAATACAACATATTTAACAAAAACAAGGATAAACACAGCCAATTCGAGAAGAGCCAACAAAAAGAAACAACGTTTATCGGTCTTATAGTAAGCAAACAATCCCAGTATCAGCATAACAAACAAGGGCATATTATGAATTGCATGGCCTGAAATATTACCAAACAGATTCAACAGGTAAGATGTGTTTTCATTGTTTACATCATCTAGTGGTCTCATTAAGAGATATGAGGATAGGTTATCGAGAAAATAGACATCTATCATGGAAGCCAAAGCCCCCGTTGCCGCGTAAAAGACAACAATGGGGAACGTGACTGCAAGAAATCCCCAGAAGACGTTTTTCAACATGCAGAAGAAATGGCGAAGTCTATTCTTCTGGAGCATATCAACCATCAAGAAGAGGAACCAAGGCACATAGAAAAACAACAGGTTGAATTTCGTCCACAATATCACTGACACACAAACACCAATCGCAACTCCAGTGGATGTTGAAAAAGATTTATCGTTCTTCAAATACCTAAATGCCACATAAATGGAATAGGCCATAAATGGAAAGGCCATTTCCTCTGCACTGTCACCAGTATGGTAGGCTTTAATAGTATAAGCGCCTACGCAAATTACGGGGAACCATGGTTCAAGTGATTGATTTGTGAATAACCGGATGGTCTTGCGACTATAATAAAAAAAGAAGAAAGCAAAAGGAATCAGCAAAAGATACATACCGAAAAAAGAACGGTAAGAAATAAGTGTGGCGATGGAATGCAAAGCATACATCAGCGGCCCCTTGTGTTCGTAAAGGTCACGATAAGGCATCATTCCACTCCATAAGGATTTTCCAACAGTGTGGTAGCACGCTGGAGAGACCCAAGGGTTTGTGGGATAAAGTGGCGAACACATATTACATATAGTAATTACTGCTACAGCCATAAAGAGACAGATGATGATGTCATTGCGTTTTGTGAGTTTTTGCTCTTCATTATCCCGAGACAATTGTATGGGATTTATTCTTTCCTTGTTATTTCCTGGTTTTTCAACAAAAGCATCTATAATGCTTGCTAAGAAGAAGGAACCAAGAAAAGCCAATAATAAACCAATAAGAGCCGTAATCAGTTGAGCATGTTCAGACAGAGATGGCAACAAAACACTCACATTGTAATTCCAAGCACATGTGAATTTCCAAACCCCTAACGCCAATGCCAAAAGTGAGAAAAAAACACTACTTTTCGAAAGTGTCCATAATCTGCGCAGATGCAATGGATTACGCAACACGACTAACATAAACAGCGCATAAAGCAAAATATAACGCATCATATTGTGCGTAGGCACAATCATAATCAGAAAGCAAAAAGACGATAAAAAGAGAGCGAAGTATTCGCTCCCTTTATTGAGTTGAGTTGAAGAATCAGCTTTTATCATCATATTATGATTTTTATGCAAAGTTACAAAAACACTTGTAATTTACAAAACGAAATCAAAACATATAGATTGAAATGATAGTTTAGTGAGTTTCGTTTTAAGCTAAGACTTATTAGGAGAATTAGGTGAATAAGCAGTATTGTCAAAAAAATCTTGTCGATATATTTGGGCAATGAGATAAAAAAAACTAAATTTGCGCAGTATTTCTCAAGAGCAGGAGTAAAAAGATTACATTCTAAGGCTTAAACATCAATCAATCAACAGACTTGCAATCGTGCATTCACCAAACCCTGCGGTGGAGGAAAGCAGATTGTATCTTTAATAAGTATGGGCAATAAAAAGGTAAGAATCAAGGACATTGCTGAAAGGGCGGGTCTATCCGTCGGCACTGTTGACCGTGTGATACATGGACGTACCAATGTGTCGAAATCGAGTTATGAGATTGTAAAGAAAGTGCTTGCAGAGATGAACTACGAGCCCAATTATGTGGCTAGTGCTCTTGCCAGTAACAAAACCTACAATTTTTGTGCTTTGTTGCCCATGCACGAGAAGGACAGTTACTGGGCAAGAGTAGAAAAAGGTCTGAAAAAGGGTGTGGAGTTCTACAAAGATTTCAAGATAGAGTTCAACATTTTCGAGTACGACCCATTCAACGACAACACCTTCCGTGAGCAATGTAACAAACTGATGGAATCCGGTCCTTTTGCAGTCATCATCGCTCCGATACTCAACGGAAGCATCATGAAGGAATTTGTCACCCAACTCAAGGAAAAAGACATACCGTTCGGACTTATCGACTCGAATTGGCCAGAGTTTGAGCCATTGTGTTTCTACGGTCAGAACTCCATCAAGAGCGGTGAGTTCTCAGCCCGTGTATTGCTAATGTCAGTAGGAGGACACCCCAAGGAGCTCTGCATTTTCAAGGTAATGGGTGAAGGACGAATTGCCACCCGCCAGCAGCTTGACCGAGAAGTGGGTTTTAAGAATTACGTGAAGACCCATTGTCCTGAATGTGAGATTAAAGAACTTCAGCTCTTCGCTTATGACAAGAAAGGAATGCAACAGTCGATGCAGAACTTCTTCACTGAAAACAAGGACATCGAATGCGGTATTACCTTCAATTCCACTATCTCCATCATCGCTGATTTCCTTCACAAGAACATGCCCAAGTATGACATCCGTTTGCTAGGCTACGACACAGTAGGCAAGAATGTGGAATGTCTGAAAAACGGCACAGTAGATTTCATCGTTGCCCAGCATGCCAAGCGCCAAGGTTATAACTGTTTCCGCAACATGTTCAGTTCAAGTGTACTACACAGTGAGCAGGAACGTGACCACTATGTAGCCATAGAACTCTTGATGAAAGAAAACGTGGATTTCTACGAGGACTAATTATAATCGAATCACAACCTAAAAACATTAAGAATGAGAGAGAAATATTTAGGGATGGTAGTCGCTATCCTCATTTTATGCTGTGGTACTACATCCATAGCTCAGACCATTGTAAAGGACAAGGAAGACGGTTCACCGGTGGCATATGCGCATGTGTTCAACCAGAATGTTGAATATATAGGCCAGACGGACGCTGAGGGTAAATTGCCCGACGACCTACAAGGAGCCACCGCCATCTCCATCAGCCACGTCGCCTACCAGCCAGAAAAACGCGATGTAGGCAAACTGGGCAAGGAAATCCTGATGACCCCCGCCACCTTCAACATCGGTGAGGCTGTCGTAAGCATACCCAAGCCCTACTGCATCCGCCTGTCGTGTTTCAAGCGCGACTACGGTATTGCCGATGGAAGAATTTCCAAAAGGAAACAACTGGAAGAACCTATTGGAAGCCTTTCAGAGGGAGTGGGCTGCGCATACATTCTTTTGGACGGTTCGAAAGACGCAAAATGGTACTACCATACTGAACGCGAACTTGTGAAAGAGACGCTGAGAGGAGGCGAGAATTCAACCATTCACTACCTGAAACCGAAATCTGTGGTAGAACGTGCCAAGAGCTCCAAGAACATGACACTGCGAGACAAAGGCAGTTATCAACAGATACTGGAAAAAGGTCATGTGGTGGGGAATGTGGTGACAGACTCAGCCGACCACATTATCCGAGTGGACTATGATGAACTCTATCCTGACACCGTCAAGTCGTACAATCTCCTTTTGGCCAAGATAAAGATATACGAACTGAAAAACAACTGCACCTACCGCCTGGATAACGACGACTACGTCTCACAGGCAGACCTCATCCGCTGCAAGTCTTTCGGGCATATTAATATAAAAGTCATGGGCTCAATTATCGATTTCAATGCAGTCAGCGAACTGTTTGTCATCAAGGCTGAATACTTGTCCAAAGAAGATTACAAAAAAGCGATGACAGAAGAGAAAGCACGCTCCAAGTCGAAACGTGCCTCCATGACCGCCAATGAACTCGACAACTACATTACTGCCCATCAAATTCCCGCCATCACAGAAGAGATGAGACACACTATCGAGGTGACGAAAGAATGGGAGAAGAATAATTCAAAGAAAAAGAAGAAATAAGGCGCACCACCAAAAGCAAGCAAAAACGAAGCCCCGCACATCGGATTGCCACAAGTCGTTCCGATATGCGGGGTTTTCATGTTATAAGGGGTACGAAGGTCGAGGAATATCTGACCCGCTTATTTCACCTTGACAGCTTTCGACTCATTGCTCAACCGGTCGAGAGCCGTGACAAGATATTTGAAGTCGAAAGGATTCTTTCCGTCATCAAGTATGAAGGATGTACTGCGGGTGATTGCAAGGATATTTTCAGCATTGTTGATGTTCATCTTCTCTCCTTTTGGGAAACGATAAACCACATAACTGACAGCCTTGTCCAGTTCTTTTTTCGCTTTGGGAGCTTTCCAATTCAAAGTCACCAGACCGTTAGTCATTTTGAGTTTAGCCTTTCGAGGTTTTCCTGGTGCTTTAGCGTCGATGAATTTCATCTCGGGCTGAAGTGCAGGATAGCGGTGGTATTCCTGTTCCAGTACAGTACGGTAGTTAGCAGGATTGTTGACCACTGCTGCCGCATACCATTGACAACTTCCTTTTACATGATTGAGTGACCTCTGTATGTTGTACTTGGCCCGCATCTGATGTGAGTTAGGGTCGTTGGGGTCAATGCCTTTCACTGTTCTCTCCACATCCTGCCCAATGAACAAGGGTCGTTTGCCGCAATAGTCATTCCACCAATGACACAACACATCATAATCAGCGACTTTGGTGCCGATGTTCCAATATATCTGGGGTATAAGGTAGTCCACCCATCCTTTGTCCGACCACAGCATCACATCAGCATAAAGGTCATCGTAGTTCTGAGTGCCAGCAGTAGCACTGCCTTCACGGCAATTCTCTCCGTTAGGTGAGTTGCGGTAGATGCCAAAAGGCGAGATTCCGAATTTCACCCATGGGCGAGTGCTGCGTATGAGTCGGTGGATGTCTCGGATAAGGAGGTTCACGTTATCGCGTCTCCAGTCGTTGATGTCGGTAAAGCCTCTGGGGTCGGCTTCAAAAAAGGCTCGGTCAGGCAGTTCCATTCCATTCTCCGGATACGGATAAAAGTAGTCGTCCATATGAATACCATCTACATCATAGCGCGTGATGATATCCTCAATAACCATACAAGTATACATACGGTTGCTTTCCAGAGCCGGATTGAAGATATAAAGATCTCCATATTGGAAATAGCGGTCGGGATGCTTCACACAATAATGTCCTTTCGCCATCTCGCGTGTGCCTTTGGTCTTAGCGCGATAAGGATTGATCCAGGCATGCAGTTCCATACCCCGGTTATGGCACTGCTCCACCATCCACGCTAAAGGATCCCATCCGTCAGCTGGAGCTACTCCCTGTTGGCCAGTCAGATAACGGCTCCAAGGCTCGTATTTCGACTGATACAACGCATCGCCCTCAGCACGTACTTGGAATAGGATGGCATTGATGCCAGCCTTTTTGAGCACATTGAGTTGTGACGAGAGCATTTCTCTTAACTGAGCAGACGATTTACCAAGATACTGGCCGTTGACACATTGTATCCATGCCCCACGGAACTCCCTTTTGGGATAGTTGTCGGACTGGGCAAAGATTGATGTACAACTTAAAAGCGCTAAAACACTGTACAGGAAGAATTTTCTCATTGTTGCAAATTGTTATTTTATCAAGGGACTCTTATCGTTTGACTATGTGGACTAGGAAATCTATGAAAACCAGGAAAAACAAGTCTATCCTTACAGGACAGGTGTGAGCAGGTTGGCGAACCATCCCTTGAATTTCTGCATGAACTTGCGCTTGCCCCACCATCCAGGATGGATTTCTGTGGAGTTTTTCATGTCCTCATTGAACATGTCGAGCAGCTCTCTCGTGATATCCTGATTCATAATGAGCGTGTTGACCTCGTAGTCGCATCGCAGACTACGGCTGTCGAGATTCGAAGAACCGACAGTGCAGAAAAGGCTATCCACCATCATCGCCTTAGTATGATGGAATCCACCTTCATAAAGATAAAGTTTGGCACCACGCTTCATGAGGTTATTGGCCACATAGTAGGAAGCATCAGGTGTGAGTGGAATGTCGCTTCTCGATGAGAGCATGATTTGCACGTCGATGCCACGGTCGATAGCATGCTTGAGCGCGCTCCTCACACTGTGGGTTGGCACGAAGTAAGGATTAATCAGCACAATCTTATGCTTGGCGTTGTTGATCATCGACGTGTAAAGTTTCCTGATAGACTTGTTGGAATGGTTGGGACAACGGTCGACAACTGCCATGCACATATTCTCCTTCTGCTGTATTGGTTCGGGGAAATACTTGTCCTCATGGAGTAACTCGCCTGTAGCCTTATACCACATGGCACAGAAAATCTCGTGCAACTGGTTGACGGCAGGACCTTCAATGTGCATGTGCATATCGCGCCATGCTCCCACCACAGGAGTGCCTGTGATGTAATAGTCGGCGACGTTCATGCCTCCAGTATAGGCAATACGTCCGTCAATAACCACAATCTTGCGGTGGTCGCGTGGGATGATATGGTTCACCCATGGGAATCGTACGGGGTCGAACTTCACCAGTTTGATACCTAGATTAGCGATGGAGTCGTGACGTGATTTGCTGATGGGCTGGTTGTTCGACAAGTTTCCGAAAGCGTCGTACATGGCCCGTACTTCCACCCCTTGACGCACCTTTTCGGCCAACACGTCGAAAAGGAGATTGGCAATGGAATCGTTTCGGAAATTGAAGTACTCCAAGTGTATGAACGACTTGGCTTCAGCCACAGCCTTGAAGAGGTCTTCAAACTTGTCGTGTCCGCTCTTGAGCAAGTGGATGCTGTTGCCATCGGTGAACTTAATTCCTTCCGCCCGCATTTCCATCGCCACAAGGGAGTCGCTTCGTTGTTTCAAACGCTCCATTCTCTCCAGTTTGTGCTTATAGATATCAGACTGGGCTTCTGCCATCAATGGTGCAAAAACGACCAGCACCAACAACGACACCTTCAATACTTTTTGTTTCATTATATCATTTACCATACAATTTCTGTACCTCCATTCTGAACAATATACTGATTGGCAAGACTGAAATGGTGATTGCCGAAGAATCCTCTATGTGCAGACAGGGGTGAGGGATGAGGAGAGCGCAGCACCAAATGCCTGCTGTTGTCAATGAGAGGGGCCTTGCTTTGAGCGTATGCGCCCCAAAGTATGAACACAACATGGTTTTTCTCACGGCTGACGATGCTGATGACTGCGTCGGTGAATTCCTCCCATCCTTGTCGCTGGTGCGAGCCAGCCTGATGCTCACGCACCGAGAGTGTGGCATTGAGCAAAAGCACTCCTTGCTGTGCCCATCGCGTGAGATTACCGCTGGTTGGGATTTCCGTTCCACAATCATCCTTGATTTCCTTGAATATATTAAGCAAGGATGGTGGGAAAGGCACTCCGTCGTTAACAGAGAAGCATAATCCATGTGCTTGACCTGGCTCGTGATAGGGGTCTTGTCCAAGCAGCACCACTTTCAACTTATCGAAAGGGCAGAGATTGAAGGCATTAAAAACAAGTGGGGCTGGAGGATAACACCTGTGCTGACTGTATTCCTGCTTCACAAAAGACACGAGTCTAGCGAAATATGGCTTGTCGAACTCACCTTGTAAACGCTGTTTCCAACTGTCCTCTATTCTCACTTCCATTTTATTGTAGAACTTACTCTGTAGTTAAAAAATTACAATTTGCAAATTTAATCATATTCTATGAGATAGCGAAAAAAGGATGGAAAAAACAATTAAAAAGGCCGTTCAGCATGAGCGGAACGGCCAGTTTTTTAGAGAACAGAATGTTATCAGCATGGAACTTACCATGCGAGCGTAGCCTCAATCCTTACATCAGGCGTTATTTCACGACTTTCTTGCCGTTGATGATATAAACGCCGTGAGTTGTGGGTCGGTTGACAGGACGACCTTGGAGGTCGTAGGTCTTGCCTTCTTCCTCATCAGTTGTGACACCCTTAATACCTACAGGATCGATAACAGTAAGGGTACCGTTCACATAAACGAGCGTGTAGTTGGGGGCAACTCCTCCCTTCACACGAATCTCATACTCACCACCCGGGCTATCAGCTGTTGCCTCACACTCCACAGTGGGGAGAAGAGTGAATGCTTGGTCCGCTTTCTCACGGTTGCGGAAGCCCTTGTAGGTCAGTTCGAACTCAGGATTCTCCTCACCCTTGTTGCGGGTGTAAGACTTGGCGGTGATGGTGAGTTCAGCAGGTTCTACAGTGAGCGTACCATTGACCAGTTGGAGCCCAGGAGTGGTGATGGTTCCCTCACTGATGACGATAGGATATTGACCTACAGGCATCTGTGCCTCAGCGTACGGTTCACCTGTTTCCTCATTGACTATTGGTTCATACGCGCACACTGGCTCTCCGTCAATGGGCGCTCCACTGACAGTGAAGGTGTATTTGTTGAATGTGCGTCCGTATTCACGGCTTCCGTCATCAGCAGTTACTGTTGGGATACCTGTGTATTCCACGATGGTGTTCTTTCCCCATATCTCAGCTGATTGATAGTCGTCGATGAGTGCGCCGGGAACAAAGACCACAGCGTTGTGTGGGAGTGTTGAACTTGTGTTCTCCACGACTCCTTCTGGCGATAGTACGGCAATGTATTTAAGCGCTGAGCAACCTGTGAAGGCTTTCTCACCGATGGAGCGCACGTTCTCGGGTATGTAGAGGGAGACGAGCGACGATGAGTTGTTGAAAGCATTGTCGGGTATGGAGGTAACCGAAGTGAAGTAACGGAACTCGTCGAACGACTTCAGGCTGACAGCATTGCTGAAGGTGGTTCCAATTTCTTTCACTGCAGCGGCTTCCTCATAAGTCAGTTCTCCGTCATCATCGGTATCCCAATTGTTGGTGCAAAGGGTCTTGGCACGAGAATCATTGAAGTCAATGAAGCCCAACTTCTTACGGAGGGATTCGATGGCACCTTGGATTTGCTCAGCATCGCTGTTGAAGTCATCATAGACAGCTTGTTCCGCTGTGTGCTCAATGGATTTAGCAGTGGCCTTTTCGAGCAGTTTGGCAAGCGAGGCAACGAGCTCATCAAGAGCATTGGCCGCATTCACGTCAGACAGTTTGATGAAAGCCCACTGAATGCGCTCAGGATTATCACCAGGAGTAACATCCCAGTAAATACCGCTGGTGCCCCAAGGTGATGTTTCAGACGCATGGTCTACCTGTGTACCGAAGTATTCACCATCTACGTGTGTAGCGTCATTTTCAGGCACTTGCATGGTGAAAGTAAGGTTCTCCTCGTTCTGGACAATCTTCCAGTATGCAGAGTTACCCTCGCTTCCATCCACGAAACAAGCCTTTACACCTTCTCCTACCTTTGAGTCGGTAGAGGTGCGGAAGAGCACGTGATTGCCACCAGCATCATTGCTGTAAAGGTAGTAAACACCTTCAGGCAGAGAATTGGAACGGCGGAACTGATACACAAAGCCTGAGTAGTCCACAACGGCCTGTGTCCCCCACGCCTCGCCTTGATTGATATACTGGTGTTCGGCAATGTTGTAGATGTAGCCGTTAACATTGGGTTCGATGGGCGAGAACTTCACTTTTGCGTTGGCACGCACCTCGACAATCTTGCCGAATTCTTTCCAGATGTCAGCCATAGCATAGAGTTCCTTGGAACCAGCAGGCACATAGAGTGTGGCATCCTTGAGTGGCACACCATCGAAGAGGCCATCACCAACAGAAATGTCAAACGGATTCGGGTTCATGACTGTCACGCTCTTCAACGAACTACATCCCGCAAAAGCCTTCTCGCCAAGCAATGCGATACTTTGTGGAAGAGAGATGGAAGAGAGTTTCGAACAATTCTGGAAAACCTGATAGTAGATAGCCTGTAAGGATTTGGGCAATATGACACTACTCAAGTTCTTACAATTCTGGAAACTGTTGCCATAGAGGTTGACTACGTTGGGGAAATACTGCAAATCAGAGAGGTCGTTGAACTGATGGTTCTCGAATACTGCATATCCGAAATCGGAGACTTTGTTGGCCTCGGAGAAAGCAACTTCGCCATCACCATCCACATCATAGTATTTGATGCAGACCTGACGCAACTCGGCATCCTTGAACTCAATGAGATGCAGTTTCTTGCGCAGTGTGTGCTGTGCACCCAAGATTTGTTCAAGTGTGCAATCCATATCGTCGTAAACGGCTTGCTCAAAACCATAGTCAACATGTTTCTTCTTAGCCGACAGAAGCAGGTTCTCGAGTTCCTTGATGGCCTCAAAATAGATGGTCTTCTCCTTGTCGTAGAGAACGAAACGCCATTGGCAATTGACGGGGCTTTCAGCATAAGTCACGTCACTGTAAGCGCCGTAGGTAGGTGATACGATATTGCTGGCGTGGTCGAGTTGGATGCCCCAGAACTTATCAGCCTTGTAGCCGTTCTGTCCCGATGGAATCTGGATGGAATACACATTGTCTCCTACGGACTGAATTTTCCAGTAAGCAGTCCTGTCGGTCAAGTGTGTATTGTCTCCATCCACAAAGCATGCTGCCACACCAACACCAACATTGTTGTCATTGGATGTGCGGAAGAGAATGTGACCGTTTTGGCTGTTGTCGATACAATAGATGTAATAGACACCCTCAGGCATATTGTCACTACGTCTTAATTGGAAACGCATTGGGCTATCGCTCACGATGGCTTGTGTGCCCCAGGCTTCACCCATTGACAAGTAACGTCCTGTACCTTCGTTAAAGATGTAGAGGGACTTGTTTGTTGCCAATTCAGCGAATTGTCCACCCGAGAGTGTGCGCTCCTCAAAGATGTTGCCGAACTCTTGCCATTGCGGTGTGGATTGGTAATATGACTTTGTGCCTTGCATCACATTGAGTGTTGCCTCTGAGAGGTCGACATTTTCAAAAACGTTATCGCCCATTGCAATATTCTGTGGTGAGAAAGTCTTCACCGAGAAGCTGGCCAGTTTGGTACATCCAGCGAAAGACTGTGTGCCAATGGACTGTACTGTCAGTGGCAAATCTACAGAAGTGAAGGCTGCGCATCCTGCAAAAGTGCTGTCTGCGATGGCAGTGAGTCCAGTGGGTAGCGTGAGGTTGTCGAGTGTACGGCAGCCAGCGAAGGCACCCTTGCCGATGGTAGTCAAGCCATCAGGCACTTTGAATGACTTCAGGGCGCGGCAACCGTTGAAAGCATGTGCACCTATGCTCTTCAGAGCCTTTGGCAATTTGATGGAAGCCAATGTTGTACATCCATAGAACGCTGAGTCAGAGATGGTTGTAAGACCTGTGAAATAATAGAGTTCGGTGAAAGCGTTTATACGCTGTCCCTTGAATACAGTGCCAAGGTCTGTGACCTCAGCAGCCTCACCGTAAGTGAACACACCATCGCCATCTGCGTCAAAATTAGCCACACAGAGGCGTTTTGCTGTGTTATTGGCGATAGGAATCTCTTTCTCTCCGTAGTTCTCAGGTTCGCAACCGATAACGGCTTCAGGATATTGAGAGTAACCATCGCCAGAGCCACCGATGCCTTGTGAACTTGGGTTGAGGCTTGACAAGAGGAAGAATCCGTCGCTCATACCACCCCATCCCCAGTTGATGTGGAAGCAGTGGTTACCATCGTAGCCGTCGGTGACAAAAGCATGGCCTGCATCGCTGTTGGCACCGCTCAGATAGACCACCCTACCCTGTTCCAGTTCACTGTATATGATGGCGTCCCAGTCGGTGTCGGAATAAGTGCTACCGTTGAGATAGCGTACTGACGAGCCATAACCGAAATATGCCTTCATGGCATCAGCCACTTTGTAGGAATTTGCACCAGACGCAGAATTGGTATAGTCCATTTCGACCGACACACCGCAATAGTGCATCAACTGAGCTACAGCGAGCTGTTGTTTGGCCGTTGAGCCCTTTCCATAGTCATCAATCATGTTATCCCAGTCTATGGGTGAACCTGCTGGAATACCTTCAACGCTCAGTCTGCCGTAGGTGGAATGTTCTGTCCAAGTGGTGTAGCTTGGTATGTCTTTCTGTATTTCCCTAACAGACTTGTCGCGCTGGAAATAAAGCACTTGAGCCATAGCTGTAGCCACACATCCCGTCACAGAACGACCAAGTGTGAAGTACATAGGGCATTCATTGTTGTAGGGTGCGCCTTGACTCCACTTAGTGGTCATCATAGGTTGGATGGCAGGATGGGTAGGAACTTGTTTCCTGACGGGTTCGGATGTTTTCTGAAGATAAGCAATGTAGTTGGCATAACCATCAAGCCATGCACGCATATTGTCGGGGATGGTTTGGTAGTCGAACTCACCCTGGTCCGTATAGCCCAGCACAGTTTCTATCTGGTCGTCGGCAGCCACCAAGACATAGCCTTGGTTGAAACCTCTGTTGAACGCATAGTATTGCACATTGTCTGAGGATGTGGTTTCCTGTCCTGGAGCCAGTTTCAGTTTGTTGGTCACTGGAGACAACACGAAATTGCCCTTACGGTTTTTCAGAAATTGTTCTGCCTTCTGTCGTGCTTGTTCCCTGGTGATAGGGTTCGACATCACACTGAGCGAAAAAAGCAGGCACAGTGTTGTCAGAATTAATTTGCTGGTACCACGAATGAATCGTGGACAGCCAATCGGGATGTAGTTTAAATTCATAAGGTTATAATTTAGTTAGTTATTGAATCAAATCGTTATATCATTAGAGAAAGTGTAGTTAGTTAATGTTAGTTTTCTCCTTTTAATTCGGCAAATATATCACTTTTCTGCGAATAATAGCAGATTTAAATGATTATTTGTTTCAAGTATGAGAAAATAACCCGATAAATGACGATGCTTAGAAGACGATATAACTTGAGACGGTGGTTCTGCTCAAAATGCAAAACCACCGTCTCAACATCTAGACAATAGCAGTCAGAATTGCTATTTGTACAATACTTTCTTCCCGTTGACGATATATATACCTTTTTGAGGAGCAGTCACCTTACGTCCAGTCAAGTCGTAGATTTCGTCAGAATCCTTTTGGAAGGACATATTCAATTGATTGATGTCAGTGGTAGTGTCGCTGTAAACATTGAAGAAATTGACCTGGCTCGCATTGCTGAAAGGCAGGTAAGCCTTGTTGGCAGGAATGGTTGTCACTGCACCATTGGCGACCACCCTCTTGAAACCGATATATTCCTTGATACCACGGCTCAGCACATAGATGGACTTGCCTTCCTGTGCAATCAGCGTCTCGACAGGGGTGTCCTCAAGCACACCATGCAGGAGACTCACGACGTTCTCTGTGGATGAGGTAGTAGCGAGCGGAAGTGTATATGTGCCCTCATTGGCGTATATCATCACACCCGTTTTGGCTGGGATGATGTCGTGCACTTCCTTCAGGTGGGCTGTCGTGCCGGATATTTCCTTCACAGCCACCACAACGAAGAAGTCGGCATTGGGAATCTCGGCGTCGAAAGGCAGATAGAGTGTGGACAGACCCGTGCTGGGGATAGTCAACTCATGCGTGAGTGTGGTGCTCTCCGAGATGTACTTGATGCCTGTGACGTTCGCAATATACCAGTTACCGGACACTTGCAGGTTTTTGATACCGTATTTCAGCGTTCCGTCGGTGACAGATGCGTAAAGGGTTATCGGTGTGACGGAACCTACCCCTTGCCTGTCAACCACCTCCAAGTTTGTCTGCGAACCGTTGGCGAATGCCACGGAAAGTCCGTCGCCTGTGGGGCAGTTGAATCCTCGGCCAGAGGTGAAGGAAGCCGCCAGTTCGAGTGTCACGGCATAGACACCATTCTTCAAGTCAGTGAGTGTCTGTGTGAGTACATCACCAGCACCGTTGTCGCCACCATGTTTGTAGCGTTCGCTGACTGTGTATCCCAGTCCGGCGTATGTACCTGTCTGACCTTCCCAATCGGTAGGTGCCAAGGCCACGATATCATCATCTACATGGTAGCCGAGAGAGAAGTTGGCTGTAGCGGTGACATCGGCAGCCGGCATAACGAAGGTGTTGCCGTTCACTGTGACGTTCTCCCCCGTGCAGGTGGTGACGGTGAAGGAGTCGAGTTGGTAGAGCGCATCGGGAGTGGCACTGAGTGTCACCGTGGTGCCAGCGGCTGTTTTGGCCGTGCTTGCCGTGATGGTTCCATGCTGTGCCGACGTGTTGATGTTGAAAGTGTTGTCGGTATTTGCCGAGACGTATTTGATGCTTGTGACATTGGCCACATACCAGTTGCCGCCGTTGGCGATGTTGTAGATGCCGTATTTAAGTGTTTTATCATCACCTACGGTGCAGGAAATCGTGATGGGTTGCACAGATGACACCCAGTCTCGTCTGACGACCTCGAGGTCTCGGTATTGGTTGTTGGCGAAAGCCAAAGAATAACCAGTTCCTGTGGGACACTCAAAGCCACGGTCGGGGGTGAATGAGCCCGCCAGTTCGAGGGTGACATCGTAGGTACCGCTTTTCACGCCTGTGAGCGTTTGTGTCAACACATCGCCCTTTCCGATTGAACCGGATTGGTAGCGTTCGTAAGCAGTGTGTCCCAATCCGCCGTATGTATTGCTTTGACCTTCCCAAGCCTTTGGTATGTAGTTGACGATATCGTCACCCACTTCAGCTTCAAGAAAATGATTGTTGTCGATTGTGAAGATTAAAGTAGCGAGACTTTGTGCTGGCAGTGAGACAACCAGTTCCTTTGTGGGTTCAGCAATGCTGATGGGTGATTCGACACACAGCGATTCATTGGACGTTGACAACAAGCGTACTCCACTCTTAACCATGTAGGGCAGTTTGACATCCAGATTGTATGCGTTGCCTGTGGTGTTAATGGCCATGACGATGATTGAATCGCCCTTGATATAGGCCGAAAACTCGTATTCGCTTTCGGTGCCGGTTGTCACGCTGGCAGTGGTGCCAAGTCGTGTGGATCCGGTGACATGCTTAGAGAAATGCGACATGACGTATGCGCGTGGCAGCAGTTGGTTCTTGTTGTTCCCGGGGTTGTACTGTGTCTCACCCGTCC
>JAEEGG010014669.1_pt1 | contig 16561 bp, 11 predicted proteins | sample 9134161 | NCBI WGS metagenome assembly JAEEGG01 (sample SAMN16246543, study PRJNA631951) | gut metagenome | biome: gut microbiome; feature: rumen; material: CR-attached | host: Bos | place: Iran: Karaj | collected 2018-10
ACTGCGGCGTGCCGGTTGTCGTTGGTGCAAACGGTGTCGAAAAGATTCTCGAAGTCAAGATGAGCGCCGAAGAAAAGGCTGCTTTCGACAAGTCTGTCGAAGCTTGCAAGAAGAACGCTGAATGGGTCGACGCACATACCTAACCGTTCGCGTCAGAATCAAATAGAAATATGTGAGCGACGCTCACTCTCGCGAAAACGCCTGGCTAATGCCAGGCGTTTCTCGCTCACACGTAATCAGACCGCTCGGCTCTTGTGCAAGGCGGGGACTCCGTCTTCGCCTCGCTCTCGCAACCACGCCTCGTTAATACGAGGCGTTTGTTGCTCACGGGAGAACAGTGCGTGGATGCTCATTAACGAAAACAGCCCACGGGTAGTAAACCCGTGGGCGTTTTCTTTTACCCCAGACGCTATTATGGGGCTGCTATCATGTATTGTTTTACTTCAATATAATCTTCTTTGCGAAATTGACGTTTTTCCCGTTGACGTGAATCATGTAGACCCCTGCGTCGAGTGAAGCTAGGTCGAGCGAAGCTGTTGTGATATCGATTGTTCCCCTGACGACAGTTTGACCTTGAGTGTTAATGATATCGACTGCCGCTTTGGATTTGATTCCCATAAAGTTTAGAGTGCGGCCGGCAAGGGTTGCCTTGGCTAAAGACTCTCCGCGAATAGCCTTGATGGCATTGCTTCCTTCTGGATCGCAGTCTGTATATGGCCCGATTTTTTTGATGTTGAACTTGTAGTCACCATTAGTTGCTTGAAGCTTGAATTTTACTGCAACCAGTTGCTTCGCGGCTTCTGTACCGGAAATTTTTGTAGCGCCGGTATACCAACTGGGCTGTGCAAATTTAGCCCAGGGAACGGCCTTGGTTACAGGGGTTGTGCTAGCTTTAGCTAGCTTGAATACCGGGTTTGCGTATTCAATGGTGGCATCGTAAGCTCCGAGACCAAGCTCGAGATCGGCTGCAATGTCTGATGTGTATGTGATGCAGAGCCCGCCCCAAGCCGTCGCGTCTCCGGCTTCAGGGTCTCCGTCAGCACCTTCTCCGACAATGTTAAAGCCGATACCTACAAAGGGGTTGTATTTTAATGTACCCTTAGATAGCGTGGCGGTACCACAGACGCCTTTGCAACTATCAATAACTGCGTCTAGCGACACCCCGGTTTCGGTTTGTATATCTGCAGGCCATTCAACTTTTGATTGTCCTCCGTCTCCATCATCGGCATAACTGAACCAATAACCTGAAGTTTCGGAACCGTTGTCAAGTCCGGTATTGACCTGTGATATTCCATCTTCGCCGTTCCATGTTTGAAATGTTCCGGCGTATGCTGCGGATACAGCAAAAATGGCTGTTGCCAGCGTGATTGCGTGTTTCATGATGTTTCCTCCCTAGTCCAAAAATGGAACTATAAATAAGATATACTCGTTTTGTATAAATGTTCTGAGGAAATGTCAGATAAAATGAAAAAGTATGAATTTATTACGAATTGTATTCTTATGATACGTATCATATGTATAACAAAGTCTGTTTATGATACGTTGTGTGCTATATAGAAAATTGTTGAATTATTTTAATACAATCTTCTTTGCGAAATTCACGTTTTTCCCGCTCACACGCACCATATAAATTCCTGCGTTAAGCGTGGCTAGGTTAAGCTTTGCGTCATTATTCGTGATGCTGTTAATGGCGCCCTTCATCACGACTTGCCCAAGGGAATTCAAAACCTCGGTAGTTGCTGTGGACTTGATTCCCGTGAATCCGAGCGTGCGCCCGTTCAAAACAGCGCTGACTGTGGATGTTCTACGAGTGACCTTGATATCGTCTGGCGGGGTGGGGATGCCGCATTTTTCAGGGCACGTGCCGTCTTTTGGCCCGACGGCGCAAATTCTGAATTCGTAATCACCTGGTTCCGCCTGAATCTTAAAATGAATTCCGACAAGTTGCTTTGCTGCTGTTTCTCCGTCAAATTTGACAGAGCCATCGTACCATGAAGGTTGCTTAAAGTCGGACCACGACACTACAATTTTCTTGTCGGTTTTTGATGCCGGAAGGTTTACTGCTGGGTTTGCGTAATTTATCGTTGAATCGATGGTATCGCCAAGACCGAGTTCTAAGGATATGTCTGTATCCGATGTGTAGGTCACGCAGAGACCTTCCCAAGCAGAGGCGTCACCTGCGACTAATGTTTTGTCGGTGGAGGATGCTTCTCCGACGATGTTGAATCCCATACCGGAGAACGGTTTTTGGGTCGATGAACCTCTAAAGAGAGTGGCTGTTCCGCATACTCCTTCGCAATCCGCAATAACCGCATCCATAAAATGAGGTTCGCATGAATAATATTCGTGACATGGTTGAACAGGATAAACGATTTTTGATTCACCGCCATTGAAGGAATCGTTAAAATCGTACCATAATCCGTAAGTATTGGTTTCGTTGCCTAGTCCGGTTTCTACTGCGGGGACTCCGTCGGCTCCGTTCCATGTTTCGAACGGCCCTGCAAAAGTTGCCGATGCTGCGCAAAGTGCTGCTAACGTAATCTTTTTCATCGTAGCCTCCTGAGTCACCCCGGACTGTCTAATCTTTCATGTCATTCCACTTCGTGGCTTGACTGCTGCGGGTATCAAATGCGAGTTCACAAGTGACCTCTCGCTTGATACCCTTGCATGTCATTCCCGGCTTGACCGGGAATCTCCATCTCGTATAGCTTTACCTCAGTACAATCTTCTTTGCAAAATTGACGTTTTTCCCGCTCACGCGCACCATATAAATTCCTGCGTCAAGTGAGGCGAGGTTCAGCGTTGCTGCGTTACTCGTGGCGTTGTTAATTACGCCTTTCATCACGACTTGCCCAAGGGAATTCAAAACCTCGGTAGTTGCTGTGGACTTGATTCCCGTGAATCCAAGCGTGCGCCCGTTCAAAATTGCATTGACAGCGGATGTTCCTCGAGCAATTTGAATCCCTGCACTTGGTGTTCCGCATTGTTCCGGGCATGTCCCGTCTTTGGGGCCGACCGCGCAAATATTAAAACGGTAATTGCCGTCTTCTGCCTGTATCTTGAATTTGACCGTGGCGAGTTGCTTTGCTGCTGTTTCGCCGTCAATTTTGACATCTCCGTCGTATGATGAAGGTTGCTTAAAATCGGACCAACTGAAAACCATTCTATTGCTAGTCTTGGAGGCGGGGAGATTGACTGCCGGATTTGCGTAATTGATTGTGGAATCGGTAACTTCGCCAAGGCCGAGTTCTAGAGCTATGTCCGTATCCGATGTGTAGGTCACGCAGAGTCCGCCCCAAGAAGAGGCATCGCCTGTGACTAGTGTCCAATCTTTTTCTGAAAGTTGTCCGACGACATTGAAACCTATACCCGTAAATGCTGTATGGGGTGAATTCCATTTGTTGAGAATAGCTGTCCCGCACATCCCTTTGCAATCATCGATGATGGGTTCAAGCCAGTATATTGAACAATCTGGGCATGGATCGACATCCCAATAGACTTTGGACGCGCCTCCCTCACCGTCATCTCCATAGGTGAACCAGAATCCGCTCATTTCTGTTTCGTTGAGAAGCCCGGTTTCAACTCGGCAGATATTGTAAGCGTTTTCGTCTGCACCGTTCCATGTGATAAACGGCCCTGCAAAAGTTGATGTTGCTGCGCAAAGTGCTGTCAATAAAAATTTTTTCATCGTAGCCTCCTGAGTCACCCCGGACACTGTTCCGGGGTCAGTATCTCGTATAGCTTTACCTCAGTACAATCTTCTTTGCAAAATTGACGTTTTTCCCGCTCACGCGCACCATATAAATTCCCGCTTTAAGCGATGCAAGGCTAATCGTTGTGGCGTTATTCGTGGCGTTGTTAATGGCGCCCTTCATCACGACTTGCCCAAGGGAATTCATCACTTCAGCTGTTGCGGTGGACTTGATTCCCGTGAATCCAAGCGTGCGCCCGTTCAAAATTGCTTTGACTGCGGATGTCCCACGAGCAATTTGAATCCCGGCACTTGGCGTTCCGCATTTTTCCGGGCATGTCCCGTCTTTCGGGCCGACCGCGCAAATGTTAAAATGGTAATCGCCGTCCTCTGCCTGTATCTTGAATTTGACCATGGCGAGTTGCTTTGCTGCGGCTTCACCTTCGATTTTGACGGCCCCGTCGTATGACGAAGGTTGCTTAAAGTCGGACCAACTGAAAACCATTCTGTTGCTTGTCTTGGATGCGGGGAGATTGACAGCCGGATTTGCGTAATTGATTGTGGAATCGGTAGCTTTGCCAAGGCCGAGTTCAAGTTGTATGTCTGCGTCGGATGTGTAGGTTACGCAGAGTCCGCCCCAAGAAGAAGCGTCGCCTGTGGCATAGGAAAAATCTTCATATGAAGTTTGTCCGACAACACTGAAGCCTAAACCTATGAAAGGTGTGTAGGTTAAAATGCCTTTACCGAGTCGGGCTGTTCCGCATATTCCTTTGCACTCCAAGACAACGGGTTCTAGTACATTTGGTGGCTCTGGGCTTGGTTCAACCTCCCAATAAATACTGGACACGCCTCCATCACCATCGTCTCCGTAGGAGAACCAGAATCCGCTTGTTTCTGTTTCGTTGCCGAGTCCTGTTTGAACTTGGTCGTTAGCATATTCATCGGCTCCGTTCCATGTGATAAACTGTCCTGCAAAAGTTGATGTTGCAGCACAAAGTGCTGTCAATAAAAATTTTTTCATCATCGACTCCTAAGTCACCCCGGACTCTGTTCCGGGGTCAGTATCTCGTATTTATTTACCTCAGTACTATTTTCTTTGCAAAATTCACGTTTTTCCCGCTCACGCGCACCATGTAAATGCCTGCGTTAAGCGATGTAAGGTTAAGCGTGGCTGCGTTGTTAATGGCACCCTTCATCACGACTTGCCCAAGAGAATTCATCACTTCAGCTGTTGCGGTGGACTTGATTCCCGTGAATCCAAGCGTGCGCCCGTTCAAAATTGCTTTGACTGCGGATGTCCCACGAGCAATTTGAATCCCTGCACTTGGTGTTCCGCATTTTTCCGGGCATGTCCCGTCTTTCGGGCCGATGGCACAGATGTTGAAATTGTATTCGCCTGGTTCCGCCTGAATTTTAAAGTGTACGGCGGCAAGCTGTTTTGCTGCCGTCTCGCCGTCGATTTTAACGGCTCCATCGTACCATGAAGGCTGTTTAAAGTCGGACCAGTTGACGACGACTTTGTTTCCGTATTTTCCGTTGGGCGATAGAATGTTTGGAGCTTTTGCGGCGGGAAGTGTTATTGCTGGATTCGCGTAATTGATTGTAGAATCGACGGTTTCACCAAGGCCGAGTTCCAAGGCTATATCTGTGTCTGACATGTAGGTCACGCAGAGCCCGCCCCAGGCTGATGCATCACCAATATCTGGCGCTGGATTTGTTACTGAGGTTTCGCCGACAACATTGAAGCCCACAGCGACATACGGGTCGTATTCATAAGATCCTTTGCTTAGAATCGCTGTGCCAGCAAGGCCTTTGCTTTCCATGATGACGGGATCTAAAGATTCATTTGAGTAAAACACATCTGTCGATACAGGCCAAACGATTACAGATGATCCCGAATTGTTGTTGTCATTGTAAGAATACCAGTAGCCTTCTGTTTCAAGTCCGTTGCCAAGCCCTGTATGGATCTGAAAGTTTGGAAGGAATTCTTCAAAAATTTTGGCTGCATCCCAGGTTTCGAATGAACCTGCGTAAATGACTGACGTTGCGCAAAGTGCGATCAACAAAGATCTTTTCATAATCCACTCTCCTAAATCAAATAGACCCAACATAAAATATAATTAATTTGGGTGCGTTTTATATTAGAAAAATATTTCAAATAAATGAATAATTTCGCGTGAATAAACTGCGTAAAATCTAAATGATACGTTTTGTATTATATGGCTGTTGCTGATTGTTTAAACTGTTGACTTTTAATTCATAGAAATGTGGATTATTTTCTGTTTTATCTCTAAAAATACGCAATGTCATAAATAAATATGTGGACTTTTTATAATTTTTGATATATATTTAAGAAAGTTGCTGGTGTGGATACGGAGATGTTTATGAGGACTAGGGGTTCTGGATTTTTTACGACGTTGGAATGGGCCTTTTTTGGCCTCTTTTGCCTATTTGGTGCTTTTGGGGTGCAATCGGCTTTTGCCACAAATCCGTTGACGACGGACTTTTATTCTGCGGATGCCGCAGCCCTCGTGCATAACGACTCGCTCTTTATTTTTGCGGGGCATGACGAGCAGGGGCCGCAGGGCAATAACAATAAAGCTTTCATCATGAACGACTGGCACGTGCTCGTGACCGACGATATGGAACATTATCACGATTACGGGGCGGTTTTGAGCGTCAAGACGTTCAAATGGGCGAATGCGAGCGCTTTTGCGGGCCACTGTGAATACCGAAATGGCAAATTTTACTGGTATGTGGCGGTCCATCATGGAACCATCAAGGAAAATGGGAGCGAAGGTTTTGCGATTGGCGTTGCCGTCGCGGATCATCCGTCCGGCCCCTGGAAAGACGCGATTGGGCAGGCGCTTATCACCGACAATACGCCGAACGATGTGAAATTGAACATTGACCCCGCGATTTTTTACGATGGTGACGATATCTGGATGTATTGGGGCTCGTGGAATGCTGGCCGCCGCGTGAAGCTCAAGGATGATATGATTGAGCTTGCAAGTACGCCCGAAGATATCAAGATCAAGGACTTTTTCGAAGCTCCGTGGATGCACTATTTCCGTGGCAATTACTACTTCAGCTATGCTTCGGGTTACCCCTCGACGACTAATTATTCCATGGCTCCGAGCCTGAACGGACCGTGGACGCAAAAAGGCGTTATCAACGATAAAATGGACAATTCCGAGACGAACCATCAGGCAATTTTCAAGTATCTCGGACACTGGTATTTCATGTACCATGGTGCAAATTCTCCGGGTGGTTGGACGTACCGCCGTTCCGTGAATATCGATTACCTCTATTACGACCGCGATGGCTTAATCCAGAAGATCAAGCATACGGATGGCGTGGATCCGGTCAACAATGCGCTTCTCGAAGAGGGCGGTTACCGCTTGACGGTTTCGCACAGCAATTTGGCACTCGAAGATAACGATGGTATCGTGGTGCAGCAAACCGCAGACGAAAAGAACGAAACGCAACTTTGGGTGCTTGCGCATGGCGATTCGGCACGTTATTACACGCTCAAGAATTTTGCAACGGGCCGTTACTATTGCCCGCCCAAGGCATTGTTGGATACGGTGAAAACTTCTGAAACATCTTGTGAAATTCGCATTGAAAATGCATCGGCAAAGAAGGGTTACTTCTTGTTCGCGGATTACGATAGCGATTACCTCGGCGATGTGCTGAACATTTCGAAGGAAGTCGGTATGCCTGTCATCACGTGGGTTCGTACGGGAACGGACAACCAGAAAGTGCAATTTGCAAAAGCTGAATTGCCGAAAGTTGAACCGCCGACGGACTCCGGCAATGGTGGGACGACGGGGATTGCATGCGGTACTTTGAATGCGCCTACTTTGCAACAGGTTCACTACGATGCGAGTGCTCGCGTAATTCGTTTGGGCGCTGAAACGTCTTGGGCTTTGCTTGATGTAAATGGTGTTGTTGTGCGTCGTGGCTATGGTCGTGAAATCCAAGTGCGTTCCGTTCGTTCGGGAATGTACTTTGTTCGCGCAACCCGTACTACAGCAAAGGTTTTGGTGAAATAATTTTAAGGAGTATGGAAATGAAGGTTTTGAATTTTGCGAATTTTGTGAAGCGCGCGACTCTCGCAACGATTGGCGCTTTTGGCGTCTCCGCTGTGTCGGCTGCCGATTGGTACGCCAAGGACAACTTGCAGCCGGGTCATGACCCGAGCATGATTCGCTTTGAGGACGGTTACGCCCTCATGAGCACGAATAATAATTTGCAACTGTGGACATCCGAAGATGCTTACACATGGCAAAACCACAAGTCAACGGTGAGCAAAATCCCGCAGTGGGCTTACACGTATGCGCCAACAACCGAAGGTATCTGGGCGCCTGACATTTATTACATGAACGGCGAATACCGCGTGTATTACTGCGTTTCCGTTTTCGGCAAGCGCACGTCTGCCATTGGCTATCAGTCCACGAAGTCGATTGTGCCGGGCACAACGGGCTACGGCTGGACGGACCATGGCCACGTTTTCCATACGGTGGCATCGGACAAGTACAATGCGATTGATGCCGATGTCGTTCGTGATACCGAAGGTAATTACTGGATGGCTTTTGGCTCGTTTGGTCTTGGAATTCAGTTAATTAAGTTGGATGCAAAGACGGGCTATCAGGCGAGCGATGACAAGACCGTCTATAACATTGCACGACGCACGAGCAAGGCTAGTAACGGTGCCGAAGAAGGTCCGAGCTTGATTGAACATGGCGGCCAGTATTTCTTGTTTACCGCATGGGATATCTGCTGCCAGCAGGGCAACGATATTGAAAAGACGACTTACAAAACTGCTTATGGCCGTGCTGATAAAGTAACCGGTCCGTATAAAGACCGTGCAGGTTACGATATGGCTAATGGCGGTGGCACAATCCTTATGGAGCGTTACGGACGTTATGTCGGTCCGGGCGGCGGCGAAGCTTTCCAAGACTTGAACCGCGTACGTTTTGTGCATCACTATTATGATCTCAATGGCGACAAGTTTAATCACATTCACATTCGTGATGTTGTGTTTACCGAGGATAACTGGGCTGAGATGGGACAGCCCTTCCTCGGACGTTATTTGAGCGCCGAAGTCGAACACGGCGCTTTGACGCGTGCAGTCTCGGGTGACCTCGCAATTACGCGCAGCAATACGGCTTCGAACGGCGAATATCTCGCTTACATCAATACGGCTGGCTCCAAGATTCGTTTGCCTGTGAACATCATGCAGGCGGGCGAGTACCTGTTGCGTTACCGCTATGCTAACGGTGGTGAAGGCGATGCTACGCACAAAGTCACCGTCAATGGCAAGTCGCAAACCGTGACGCTCCCGCCGACAGGTTCCTGGGGCACGTTCCCGGAAAAGTCTATTGTGATGATTCCGGCAACGCTCAAGCGCGGCGGCAACTTTATCGAAATTGAACCGCAACCGAACGGATTCTTCTCGGAACTGGACCGCATCGACTTCTTGCGCGTGATTCGCGATACGATTCCGGCAAACGGCTTTGATAATGGTATCCGCGTGCGCCTCACGGACAAGGATGAATTTGCTATCAAGGATGGCGGCTACGCGATTTTCGAAAACGTCGTGACGGATTCCATCATGAGTGACGAAGTTTCTATCCAAGTGAAAAATGCAACCGCAGGCAAGCTCGCCATTCGTGATGGTGCAAAGAACGGAATCGTCCTTGCCGAATGTGACCTTTCAATGGCTAAGGCAGCCGCAAATGGCTGGTTTGAGGCAAACTGCGGAACGCTCAAAAGCAAAACGGGCATCAAGGACTTTTATTTGACCGCTTCGGGCGTCTCTGGCGAAGCGATTGTCGGAAACATTCTCTTCAAGAGTGCCCCCTTGCCGGAATCAAGTTCTAGCAGTGCTGTTACGGAATCTAGCTCCAGCGAAATGATTGTGAGCAGTTCGAGCGAATCTCCTGTGACGCTCCCGATAGTCCGTCCGTCATTGAACTACTCGATTGCCAAAATTCCTAACGGCTACCGCGTACACTTTGAAGATGCCGGCGTTCATCAGGCTTACCTCTTGAATCCGATGGGGCAAATTGTCTCCCACCAAAAAACTAATGGTACTGACATTGAATTTAATAACCTTCCCAAAGGCAGATTCATTGTCAAGGTGAAATAAGCTTATCGCGCTATCCTAGATTTTCTGGGATGGCGTTTTTTTTGCAAATAAATTGTACCGAAAAATCTTTTCGGAATATAGATTAAATAGTGTATGCTGGTGTGTGGTTGAAGGAGTCTTATGATTCGTTGTTCTAAAATTTGCACCGCTGCATTCCTCTTTGCAGGCCTCTCGTTTGAGGCCGCGTTTGCCGCTGATTGGTACGCCAAGGAAACCCGTTGGGCGGGCCATGATCCGGACATTATCCGCTACGAGGATGGCTATGTGCTTGCGACAACGGACAACCACATGCTTATGCAGTTTTCCGAAGACGCGTTGAACTGGAAAAATGGCGAGCCCGCCATGCCTGAATTTTCGAAGTGGCTTTATAAATACGCTCCGAACATGATTGACATCTGGGCGCCGGATATTCATTATATCGGCGGGGAATACCGCATGTACTATTGCGGTTCCGAAATGGGCATCCGCTCGTCGGGCATGGGCTTCATGTCGAGTAAGGAAATCGACCCGACAAAGCCAGGCTATGGCTGGACGGATATGGGCGAGGTAATTCACACGGTCAAGAGTGATTCGTACAATGCCATTGACGCAGCGGTGCTAAAGGACAACGATGGCAAGGTCTGGATGGCTTTTGGCTCTTGGGGCACGGGCATCCATATTCTCGAACTGGACGAAAAAACGGGCAAGGTAAAAGACGGCGCAAAAATGCAGAACATCGCAAACCGCGGTGGCGCAGGCGTCGAAGGCGCAAGCCTCATTGAACACAATGGCAAATATTTCCTCTTTACTGCTTGGGATAACTGCTGTAAAAAAGGTGCAGACCTCGAAAACAATTCTTACAAGACAACGGTCGGGCGCTCCAATCGCATTAACGGCGGCTATGTAGACCGCTCGGGCAAGGCGCTTTTGGATGGCGGTGGCACTATTCTATTGAGCCGTTATGGTCGTTATTACGGACCCGCTGGCGGTGAAGCTTTTGAGGACGTGAACCGTCAGCGTTTTGTGAATCACTATTACGACAAGAACGATGGCGGTAATTCTTACATACAAGTGCGCGATATCGTGTGGACCGACGACAATTGGCCGGAACTTGGTCAACCGTTTATGGGGCGTTATTTGAGCGCTGAAGCGGAACACGGCATCTTGACGCATGTCGATATTTCGAGCAGCTCTAAGGCTTCGAACGGAGAATTTTGCGCTTACATCAATTACGATGACAGCAAGATTCGCTTGCCGATGATTATCCCGCAGGCGGGCGATTACCTTATCCGTTACCGTTACGATAACAACTGGACCGAAGATGGCGCAAACGGCAGCTCGCATTTTGTGGACATCAATGGCAAGACGCAAGAAGTGCAGTTGCCGCTGACGGGCGCTTGGAGCGAATTCCCTGAAAAGTCCGTCGTGTACATCCCGACAAAGCTTAAACGCGGATCAAACTTCATTGAAATCACGAAGGGCAAACATTACGCAGAACTCGACCGTCTCGATTTTTTGCGCATCATCCGCGATACGATTCCGGCAAACGGCTTTGATAACGGCATCCGCGTGCGTCTTACGGACAAGGATGAATTTGCCATCAAGGACGGCGGCTACGCGATTTTCGAGAACGTGGTTACCGACTCCATTGTTGGCGTAGGCGTAACCGTTCAGGTGAAAAACAGCGCCGGCGGTACTCTCTCGCTCCGCACCGAAAGCAAAAAAGGCGACGTGATTTCTAAATGCGAATTGCCCTCCGCGGGCGATTCCAAGTGGACTGACGTGCAATGCTCAAACTTGCCGAAAATCAAGGGCGTGCAGGACTTTTACCTCACAGCTGAAGGGCTCGGTGGCGAAACTCTCGTTGGGAACATCAAGTTCGGGAAGGCGGCGGACTCAAGTTCAGTCGGACTTTACGACAATCCTCGCGTAGCTTCTGCGGCGCATTCTGGACTCAACATCACTTTTGATCGCGGTTCCCAAACGATTTATCTCTCGATGGATGCCCCTTGGTCGCTGTTTGACATGAACGGCGTTGTAATCAAGTCTGGTTTTGGTCGCGAAATTCATGCAAATGCTATGCCTCGTGGTTTGTATTTTATTCGTTCCGGCAACCAAGGTCTGCGCTTTAGGCTGTAATTTTCATAGAAAACTCTAGCTAGAATACGCTTTTTCCCAATTTTTAGTTTTATTTGGGCTTAATTATACTTTTTATATTCTTTTTGACATAAAAATGATATATTTGATTGTAAAAGAAAATTTTCTAGTGGAGTTTTATCATGAACATAAAATGGAAATTAAGTCTGGCGACAGCGTTTCTTTTTGCGTTGGGCGCATGCTCTAGCTCGTCTTCGTCATCTGCAGAAGACGATACTGAATATTCGTCCGCAGGAGGATCTTCCAAAGATGCAAAATCTTCCTCATCCAATTCTAAGATTTGTAAGTCTGTTTCTGAAACTTTAGCCGCACCTACAAATTTGCAGGTGGTCGAGAACGGCGAAAACAAGTGGGTCCTTATTTGGGATTATACCCCCAATGACGAACGTCTCGAGTCCGGCTTCCTTATTGAAGTTCTCAATATGTCGGATAAGCAGCCTAAGTGGAAAACTTTTGACTCAACCAATGCAGAAGTGGTCATGTATAACTTGTCTGGTGCATCTAATGCCGATAAGTACTATCGCGTATCTGCTATGGATGAATGTGGCGTTTCCAAGGCAAGCGACATGGTTGAAATTATTGGAGATAGCTCAACGGCTACGACTAACGCAAACCTTGCAGTCCCGTCGAATCTTAAGCTTGAAAACCTCGGCGACAATATGTGGCAGCTCTCCTGGAGCTATACAAATAATGAAAATCGTCCGGAACAGGGTTTTAAGCTCCAGAGCTTGAATCTCGATGACAAGAGCCCGAAGTGGTCTGACGACGGAACGACTAACAAGGGAGTTCATGTCGTAAAGATTGATGGTAATAAGAAGGGCGGCTTGCTTTACCATGTGGCTGCTAAGGATGATAAGGGTGTTTCCGAATACTCTGAAGAAATTACGATTCCTCGTGTCTCCGATAGCACAAGTACTTCGAACAGTATGGATCTGGCGGTCCCCACAAATCTGAAGCTGGACTCTATCGATGTTAGTAAGTACAAACTTTCTTGGAGCTATACGGACAATACGAATCGTCCTGAAAATGGTTTCAAGTTGCAGAGCCTTAATTTGGAAGACAAGAAACCGTCCTGGGCTGTCATGGATTCGACAAACAAGGGCGTGTACATGATTATTATCGATGCCACGAAGAAGGGTGGCTACTATGTTCGTGTTGCCGCTAAGGATTCCAAGGGTGTTTCGAAATATTCCTCTGAAATAGAAATTCCTAAGATTAGCAAGAAAACAAACGTTGCTGAACCCCCGGCTGATATTGCTCTTACTCGTATTGCGCCGAGCGTTTGGGAATTGAGCTGGAGCTACAGTGCATCCGATGAAAATCCGGATCGTAAATTCATCATCCAGAGCTCAAAGCTTAAGGATTTCAAGTGGGTGAGTGTCGCTTCTAACATCAAGGGCAATGTGCGTAACTACTATATTCAGGGACGCGACAAGATTGAAAGCTATTACCGTATGGCTGTTGTCAATGACGGTGATACGTCTGCCTATAGCGATGTTATCCAGCTGACTCCGGAAATCAAGTACCGCGATTACATGGCTCTTGAAGTTCCTGTGCCGTCTGAAAAATTTGTTTTGGGCTACACCACAGCATACGAAGCGGATAAGGACACTGCAACGAAGGATGATATCACTTTTATTAATGCAAGGGCTACTTATACCATAACGGATAATTTTATCAGTAAGTATATCGTTGAATCGGAATATACGGATACGGCTTATTACGAAGCTCGTTGGTTTACTTCTCTTGAACAGTATAATTACTACAAGGGTTCTTGCGAAGGAAAGAAGAAAGGCGACAAGTGTGACAGCTGCTACTGGGTAGAATCGTTCCCGTACGAGGAACCGTCTATCACGAAGCGATTTGATGAAAACGATTATGCTGATGCTGCTAAGAAGACGACCATCTATGCTTCTTGCAAGAGCGGTTATGATTATGTAGCTAAAGATCATTCCAAATTGTATAGTGAATCCACGCCTTCTGATGAATGGGAGAAGATCATAGAAAGTGAATATGGTATGTCGATGTGCATTCCTAACTATGTTCGTGGTATTTGCGACTACTACGTACAAATCCGTATTGTCTGGAAGGACGTTAATGGAGAAACCGACTGGAGTGAATGGACGCAACCGTTTAACATTTCGGACATCTCTGGTGCGGATGATCTCTGCAACCCGAGCAAATAAATCGTAACTGATAAAAATGTAAAAGGCACCGATGAAAATCGGTGCTTTTTGTTGTTTAGATTTATTTGACTTGAAAGTTTACTTCAAGAAAGCAAAGAAAACAGCTGCAATGATGAACAAGAAAGCGACAATGTGATTCCATTGGAGTGTTTCCGTATGGAACACCGTGACTGCAATTGTTGTGAACACTGTAAGCGAAATGGCTTCCTGAATGATTTTCAACTGCATCAAGCTGAACGGACCACCGTTGATGCGGCTCCCGATGTTATTCGCGGGAATCATGAAACTGTACTCCAGAAGTGCGATGCCCCACGAAGCAAGAATCACGAGAATCAGCGGCCAATCGGTGCTGATGTGCATTTCTTTAAGTTTGAGATTGCCGTACCAAGCGAACGTCATGAAGATGTTGGAACAGCAGAGAAGGAGAATTGTAAAAATACCAGCTTTCATAGTTTATTTCTTGTTTCTTTGACTATACGGTCTTCCTGTGGTCATTTGGTAGGCGAGGCGCTTGCGCACCTCTTCGAGATACTTGATGTAGTTCTCGCTTTGGTAGTCGCGATACGTCCAATCGAAAGCGTGAAAGTGCCCGTCCTGGAAATAAAGCGTCGGCTCCACGAAAATCCCGCGCTGCATGTAAACGCGTTGGCGTTGATCCTTGGTCGTTGCCAGAAAGAACTGCCCAAGCGTCATGTAGCCCGGATCGAGATTCACGGGGCGCAGTCCCGGAGTCCCGTTTGCTTTTGCAATTTCAAGTTCAATGTCATTTGTCCAAAGCTTGATGTCGACAATCGTTTCGCGGTCAACGAGGTTCTCGTAGCTAAAGAACGCGCGTACCGGCGCTTCGCCAATTTCCTCTTTGTAGTAGTTGGTGAATGTGAACGGGAACGGTTCCAAGTTCAGGTCTTCTTCGCCGAAACGCGATTTGAGCACTCCGCGGACCGCTTCTACGGATTCGGCATCTTTTGCGAGAATGCCAACGATGATTTTCACTTTGGCAGGAGTTCTTATTTCACCCATGCGCGCAAATTTAGTAAAAGGCGAGTGACGCGGCAAAACATTTATGTTTTGACATGTCCGAGCCGTACTAAATGCGTCCGTAAGGACGCCAATTTAGTAATTTTACGATATGTTTAGAAGTATATCTTTTTGTGCTTTTCTCGTCTTTGATCTCTTGTCTGCCTATGCCGAGGCTCCGCGTGTTGTGCCGACGATTCTCGATTCTGTGCCACACGAAATGTCTCATTTTACGCAGGGGCTATCGTTTGATGGCAAGGATTTGATTGAAACTACGGGGCAGTATGGGCAATCGGGGCTGTATCGTCGTACACTCGATGGAAAAATCTTAGATTCCGCTCGCATTGAAGATCGCTATTTTGGCGAGGGCTCCGTTGTGCTTGGTGACGAGATTTACTACCTCACATGGAAATCGCACAAGGCTTTTATTTATTCTCGCAAGCCGTTCAAAAAGAAGGGGGAGTTCCGTATTCCGACCGAAGGCTGGGGACTTACGCTTTGGTGTGACCAGCTTTTGATGAGTAATGGTTCCGATGAACTTTTGCAAATTGCTCCGGGTGGCTTTGCGGTGTCGGGAATCATTAAAGTAACTGACGGTCGTTATTCAATCAAGCTCTTGAATGAACTTGAAGTCGTTGGAAATTTTTTGTACGCAAACATCTGGCAGACGGGCTTGATTGCAGAAATCGAGCTCCCAAGTGGGAATGTGCTCCGCTACATCGATTTTTCGAAAAAAGCGGGGGAGATTCGAGAAAATTTCCCCAACGCCGATGTCTTGAACGGCATTGCCTATGATGGCAAGGATTTCTGGATCACAGGCAAGCTCTGGCCGCAGATTTATAAAGTCAAGTTTTAGATGATTCTTGTCATTCCCCTAACGGGGCTTGACTTGTTCGCCTCGGATATAGAAACATGCAAGCATGTTTCTGCATCGCTCGGCTCCGTTGTCATTCCCGCCGGAGCCTGTGCTGAGCGGAGTCGAAGTAAGCGGGAATCTCCATCTCGAATCACTTTCCAAGTGCAATGGAATTTTATATATTTGCGTTGAATCGGGGGTACTCTGGTTTGCTTCGAATAACGCTATGCGCGTTATTCTTACCCTTCGGGCTTTTCGAACGCACGGCGTTCTCAAAGGCTTAAACGCTCCTTAAGGTCGCGTTTAATCGACGAGTCTCAACCAGATTATAATTTGAACATACCTTTGCATTTTAACCTGATGTTTGTTATATTTGTGTTCAACCACTAATATACGGGGGTGCTCTGGTTTCGACAGGGTTACCGAAGTGTTAGTTGCAAGTCGAGGTCTCAGACGAGGGCAACTCGTTAAAAAGTCTGAAAAAAAATAAGTGCTGACGAAAACTACGCACTCGCTGCCTA
>JAEEGG010014674.1_pt1 | contig 16558 bp, 15 predicted proteins | sample 9134161 | NCBI WGS metagenome assembly JAEEGG01 (sample SAMN16246543, study PRJNA631951) | gut metagenome | biome: gut microbiome; feature: rumen; material: CR-attached | host: Bos | place: Iran: Karaj | collected 2018-10
ACCGTCCCGACGGACTGCTGGACGCTGCCGCCACGAAGAATGTTTCCGACAATTACGTGGGGGCTTACAGCCTGCCGGTGGAATGCGGAGTGAACAGGGTGCTGGTGCGCTCCACGGTGAATGCCGGCGAAATCCGTCTGTCGGCCTACGCCGAAGGAGTGAAACCGGCCTATCTTACCGTGAAGACCAGTCCCGTGGAAGTGAAGGACGGACTGTCGGAATATCTGCCACAGCTCACGCTCAAGCCATGTCTCGACCGTGGTGCCACGCCCTCCACACCTTCCTATACCGAGCATTTTGCGGGTGTTGACATTGCCAGTGCCACGGCCGGATACAATGAAGGACATGCCTCCAACAGTTTCGACGACAATGAACTCTCGGAATGGAAGAACGACGGACGGCTGTCAACGGCCTGGATTACCTACCGGCTGGCGCGCAAGGCCGTGGTTTCCGATATTTGCCTGAAACTGACGGGATGGCGTTTGCGCAGCTATCCGCTTGAAATCTATGCCGGAAAGAAACTCATCTGGAGCGGCGAGACGGAAAGAAGTCTGGGGTATGTACACTTGAAACCTGCCAAACCCGTGGCTACCAACGAGATAACCATCCGATTGAAAGGTGCCGGCAAGGACAAGGATGCCTTTGGCGGTATCGTGGAGGTGGCCGAGCCTGCCGCAGGCGAACTCGACCTCTTCAAGGCCAAGAACGGTGGCGACACCAAGAGCGAGCTACGCATTGTGGAGGCAGAGTTCCTGGAGCGTGTGAAGTAGTTATTTCGCTTTCGGGCAGCGACTGCGGATATAATCTAGCACGAAGTCGAAGTCCTCGGGGGTGGTATATATCTGGTTCTTGGCGAAGGGCTCGTTCACCTTGATGGTGTGCCATCTCCTGAGGGGTTTGATGCTTCTCACCACCTTGAAGTCCGACGCCAGCGAGGTGTGCGTGGCAATAAGCAGTCCCTGGCCTATGCGTCCGGGACTTCCCGCCAATGCACCTGCTGCGGCCAGTGAACCACCCATTTTCACGGCTTTCTTATGCTGGCTGGGAAGCTGTTCGTGAACGATGCCGTTCTCGTCCATGGTAAACCTCACGATGTACTTCCATCCATACTGTGCGGCCACGATGAGATAGGCCAGACCGCTGATGGCAAGAAACACCAGCACGGCCACGCCCCACCATTTCAGGTCGCTGGCTATTTGGGCGAACTCGCCGCGAAACAGCTGACGGATGTAGGCCAGGATGAAGGCTATGGCAAACATACTGCCAAAGATTTTGCAGACCGTTATATAGACGGAGGGATTGGTGAGCATGTTCATCGGATAGGTCCAGCGGTACTTCCCGTCCGTACACAGGCGTACTTCCTTTCCCTCATATTTCGTGCTTTCCAGGGGCTTGGCGTCGGGTTTCATAGTTGATACGTTTGTATTTATCAGATTTATTTTGCAAATTTACAAAAAGTAGCCAACACATCCAAACTTTTCATTCCCTTTCCTGTCTTTTCTTTTGTTTTTTCCGCGGATATTTTTTATTTTTGCACCATGAATCAGCAGCAAATAGATGAAATGTACATGCGCCGGTGCCTGCAACTGGCGCGTAACGGCATGCAGAACGCCAAGCCCAACCCCATGGTAGGGGCAGTCATCGTAGTACCCTCCCCCTATCGGGGGGAGACGGAGGGGGGCTCCATCATCGGCGAGGGCTATCATGTGCGCTGCGGCGAAGGACATGCCGAGGTGAACGCCTTTGCCTCGGTACGCCCCGAAGACGAACACTTGCTGAAAGATGCCACCATCTATGTGTCGCTTGAACCCTGTGCCCACTATGGCAAGACGCCGCCCTGCTGCGACCTGATTATCCGCAAGGGTGTGAAGCGGTGCGTGGTGGGCTGCGTCGACCCCTTTGCCAAGGTGCAGGGGCGTGGCATCCAGAAAATCCGCGAGGCGGGCATCGAGGTGACCGTGGGCGTGCTGGAAAAGGAATGCCAACAGCTGAACAAGCGTTTCTTCACCTACCATCAGCATCATCGGCCCTATATCCTGCTGAAATGGGCACAGACCGCCAATGGGTTTATCGACGACCTTGGTCAGGCCCTTGCCCTTTCCACTCCCTACACCAAAATGCTGGTCCACAAGCTGCGCAGCGAGTACGATGCCATCCTCGTGGGGCGCGTTACCGACGAGCGCGAGCATCCGCAGCTGAACGTCCGCGAGTGGTACGGGAAAGACCCCGTGCGCATAGTCTTAGGAAAGAATACCCAGGGAGAATCCAGCATGTCATCCCCCCTTTGGGGGGACCGAGAGGGGCTCCAGAGTCTTATGGTCGAAGGTGGCCGGCAAACATTGCAGTCGTTCATCGATGCCGGACTGTGGGACGAGATTCGCATCGAGACCTCGCCGAAAACCGTCACCGGTGGCACTTCTGCCCCCCAGTTGCCTGTGGGAATTCAGCTTCAGCAAGAGCAGTTTGTGGATGGCAATATTATCCGAACCTACAGTAAGTGACCCCCTCCAACCTAGACCCTCCCCCCAGCCCCTCCCTATAGGGCGGGGAGTAGATAGCGATATAGCCGATAGGGGACTCCCCTCCCATCGTAGGGGAGGGGCAAGGGGTGGGGTCAGTATTCAAGAATAGAGGCAGATAACGAACATTACACTCCCCACCCCTAACCCCTCCCCTTCAGGGGCGGGGAGTTCGGAAAAACCGCTCTGTATCTCTGTACCTCTGTGTTAAGAAAAAACGCTATATCATCTTCCTATAATAAGTTCTTAAATAATCCGATTAATTATCCGGCTTACACTGAATTTGCAAACTGAAGATTTCAATCGTTCTCCTATAATATTAAAAAAGATTAAGAGAGAAAGACAACCTGCTTTTTATTGCCTTTTTCTTTTTATCTTTGCATCGTTTAGAAAAAGATTGTATACTAAATGTAATTTTGCAAACTTATAAACTCATATAATCATAAACTTAAAGAAATTATGAAGATTCAGAAAATTCATGCAAGAGAAATCCTCGACTCTCGTGGCAACCCCACCGTTGAGGTAGACGTAGTGTTGGAAAATGGTGTATTGGGCCGCGCTGCCGTTCCTTCTGGTGCTTCTACCGGTGAGAACGAAGCTCTCGAGCTCCGCGATGGCGACAAGAACCGCTATCTGGGTAAGGGTACCCTGAAGGCTGTTGAGAACGTGAATACCGTTATCGCTCCCGCTTTGCAGGGCGACTGCGTGTTCGATCAGCGCGCACTCGACTACAAGATGCTGGCTCTCGACGGCACTCCCACCAAGAGCAAGCTCGGTGCCAACGCTATCCTCGGCGTTTCTCTGGCTGCTGCCAAGGCTGCTGCCAACGCCCTGGGTCTGCCTCTCTACCGTTACATCGGTGGTTGCAACACCTATACCATGCCTGTTCCTATGATGAACATCATCAACGGCGGTTCTCACTCCGACGCTCCTATCGCATTCCAGGAGTTCATGATTCGTCCGGTTTCTGCTCCTTCTATCAAGGAGTCTATCCGCATGGGTGCTGAGGTGTTCCACAACCTCGCCAAGCTGCTGAAGGCCCGTGGCCTCTCTACCGCTGTAGGTGATGAGGGTGGTTTCGCTCCTGCACTGGATGGTATCGAGGACGCTCTGCAGATTATCTGCGACGCCATCAAGGCCGCTGGCTACGAGCCGGGAAAGGACGTTAAGATTGCTATGGACTGCGCTGCTTCTGAGTTCGCTACACAGGACGAGAACGGTAACTGGTGGTACGACTACAGCCAGCTGAAGAACGGCAAGAAGAAGGATCCTAACGGCAAGAAGCTTTCTGCCGACGAGCAGATCAAGTTCCTCGAGAAGCTCATCACCGACTTCCCCATCGACTCTATCGAGGACGGTCTCGACGAGAACGACTGGGACAACTGGGTGAAGCTGACCGCTGCCATCGGCGACCGCTGCCAGCTGGTAGGCGACGACCTGTTCGTTACCAACACCAAGTTCCTGCAGAAGGGTATCCAGATGGGTGCTGCCAATTCTATCCTGATCAAGGTTAACCAGATTGGTTCGCTCACCGAGACCCTCGAGGCTATCGAGATGGCTCACCGTCATGGCTACACCACCGTTACCTCACACCGCTCTGGTGAGACTGAGGACGCCACCATCGCCGACATCGCCGTGGCTACCAACAGTGGTCAGATCAAGACCGGTTCTATGAGCCGCACCGACCGTATGGCTAAGTACAACCAGCTCATCCGCATCGAGGAAGAGCTCGGCGATACCGCTGTCTATGGTTACAAGAAGCTGAAGTAATCCATTACTTCCCATAGAAGAAGCCGCACCTGTTCAAGATGCGGCTTCTTTCTTTAGTCTGAACAAAATCCGCTTGCCTGGCATCCATGAATCTGCGAGTACATCCATTGCAAACCGACATCGAGCCGCCCTCACAGCTGAACAATCCTTTCAACTATGAGCCGCATCCCCTGTGCCTGTTGGCTGCCGAGGAGGTAAAGAAATATGTACGCGCACATGAGGAATTGTTGGAAGATGCGGAAAAGGGGGAAATGTTTGGAGTACTGATAGTAAAACCCACCCTCAACTCAGGACCCACCCCAGCCCTCCCTATGAGGGAGAGAGCAATTACCTCTGAAGCGGATAATAACTCCCTCCCTAAACAGGGAGGGTCGGGGTGGGTCTCTCCCCGCCCTATAGGGAGGGGTAAGGGGGAGGGTCCGTTTGGTTTCCTCGCCGCCTACGCCGGTCTGCTGGCAGGCCGCAACGATTGGGACTGGTTCGTTCCTCCCATATATGATGCGCAGCAGCCCGACGGCCATTTCAAACAGACCGAAGCAAAAATCTCCGCACTAAACAAAGAAATCGAATCATTAGAAGCACAGCTTCAATCCTCCGAATCCCCGAATAAAACTCCCTCCCTAAACAGGGAGGGTCGGGGTGGGTCTCCTCTTCTTTCTCTCAAACACCAGCGCAAGCAGATGTCGAACGACCTTCTGCTCTGGCTTTTCGAGCAATACAACTTTATAAATTATAAAGGAGAGGTGCGCAACGTGGTGGATATCTGGCGCGATTATCATAATTCGCCGAAGTTGTTGCGCAAGTTCCCGTTGCCGCCAGGCGGTACGGGCGAATGCTGTGCGCCCAAGTTGTTCCAGTATGCCTTCCAACACGGCCTGAAACCGCTGGCTATTGCCGAATTCTGGTGGGGAGAAAGTCCGAAGCGCGAAATCCGCCATCATTTCCAGTTCTATCCCGCCTGCAACGGCAAGTGCAAGCCGATACTGACGTGGCAATTACAAACACACACACCCAACTCAGGACCCACCCCCGCCCTCCCTATGAAGGAGGGAGCAATTACCTCTGAAGCGGAAAAGAACTCCCTCCCTAAGCAGGGAGGGCAGGGGTGGGTCTCCCCCCTCCCTTCGGGAGGGGCAGGGGTGGGTATTTACGTCCCAACCCTTTTTGCCGACGACCAGATAGCCGTAGTGGTGAAACCCGAAGGACTGCTCTCCGTTCCAGGCAATACAGGGGAAATATCGCTCTACGACATCATGCGCCAGCGTTTCCCGAATGCCACAGGCCCCATGATGGTTCACCGGCTCGACCAGGCCACCAGCGGCATTATCGTGGTAGCCAAGACCGAATTTGCCTATAAACAACTCCAGCGGCAGTTCGAGCAGCGCGAAGTGAAAAAACGGTATGTGGCTATGATAGAGGAGAGAGGAGAGAGGAAAGAGGAGAGTACTTATGCTGTTGGGGATAAAGGGATGATCTCCTTGCCTTTGGCCCCCGACTATCTCGACCGTCCGCGGCAAGTTGTGGATTATGATGAGGGAAAACCTGCGGTGACCGATTATGAATTTATCGGACAGGAAGGACCGTATTACCGTGTTTTGCTCACGCCCCACACTGGCCGTACCCACCAGTTGCGTGTGCACTGTGCCCACCAAGACGGTCTGGGTATGCCTATCGTGGGCGATGACCTCTACGGTTTCCATTCCGACCGCCTTTACCTCCATGCCGAATACCTCTCTTTCACCCATCCGTTGACGGGTGAAAAGATGGAGTTCCAGAAGTCCCCCGATTTTTAGCCTTTCCCCAAAAGTAACTTTCTATCTATTCCCGTAGCTGCCAATACTTATATTATGGTCGCTTCGCTTGAAATTATTTTTAAAATTTTATTTAGAATTATTCAGGTTGAATTTTCGTGCTATTCGAATGCAAAGAAACTTGCTTCATTTACTGAGACGCAGCCAAAAATCATGATCAAATCATCATTTTAAACTTAATTTTAAATTCAATTTCGAGGGCGAAGCCCGACCATCTTCAATCATTCTGATTACTGACCCCACCCCTTGCCCCTCCCCTACGATGGGAGGGGAGTTTGTTAGCCGCTAAAAAGAAAAATTATAGTTAGATTTTTGAAGATTTTTGTTTTAATTGTAAGAGGCCTGTTATCAACAAAATTCTTTTGATGGGAACAATATAGAACAAATATTACATTCTTATTTCTAGTACAAGATTGATGAATCCCGCTTAAGGCAAAGAGCAGAAAGCGAAGGTTGAGTTTTATATATAACATGTCAGTTATTTGGTTTATTTTGGTTGCAATCTTGCTGACATAATAAATCTGCGTAACAACATTCTGTCTTAAGTTAAAAAGTGGTAATTATTTAGTTAGCTATTCCCATATTTGGGAATTTTGTCTTATTTTTGCAAACAAAAACACGGCATAATATGAAGATAGTCTTTGAAGACAGGGACTTGGAAGAACTGATTACAACGGGGCGTAACAGCAAATATAAAAAGTACACCCGTAATGGTAAGTTCATGAAGGCGCTCGCCACGGCATACAACTATATGCGACTAGTTGACGTTGCAAGTGAACTGCGAGCAATCTCGTTTCTTCATTATGAACAACTGGCAGGAACCAAAGGAATGAGTTCCATCAGAGTGGTCAACGGAATGGTGGAGCGCATCCTTTTTAGAGAATTTGACGGTGGAATAAGTATTACGGTTTTAAGTTTAGACGATACACATTATGGAAACAAAAAATGAGAGCCCTGCACCTTTCATGGCAGTGCACCCTGGTATGATGATTAAACCTGAACTGAAGGAGCGCGGAATCAGTCAGAAGGATTTCGCTAAGACGGTTGGCGTTCAGGCTTCGCATCTGAGTGAGGTGCTGAACGGCAAGCGTGCGCTTACAACAGACTTGGCCGTAAAGATAGAATCGGCCATCGGACTGCCCGCAAAGGTTCTGTTGTCTGCACAGACGCAGTATGAGTTGGAATCTGCTAATGCAGTAACTAGCAGTAAGGAGAAAGAGACTATCGCTATCACTATTCCGGTTAGCGACCGCAATCTTCTACGTGAAATAGTACGCAGATTCGGTTGGGTAGGTGTGTTTTGAAATTCCTTGTTTCAGATTTCCTACAGCAGCCTCAGCCATTGTTCCACGGGGATGCCGCGGTTTTTGTCGTCGTTGTCTTTGTTGGCGTCAATCAGGCGGTAGAGGGCGTCCATGGCCTCGCGCGTGCTCTTGCGCAACGACTCGCCATTGAGCAGATGACCGATGAGAATGGCAGAGAACAGATCGCCGGGGCCGGGGAAGTGCACGGGAATCTCTTCGTAGGGCAGCTGGAAGTAGGTTCCCTTGAAATGGTTGTAGCCCACCACCGACGGCTGTCCGTCGACAAGAATGCTGGTTATCAGCGCACTCTTGGTTCCTATCTGACGCAGCTTGTCGAGCAGCACCTGGGCCTCTTCTGCGTTCACGCCCTCGCTTCGGTATTCCGTGTTCGTCAGGTAGGCTGCCTCGGTGTAGTTGGGGAAAATCAGATCGGCCACCGTCAGCATCTCGCGCATGCACTCCACGCGTTCGGGAGTGACACCGTTGTACAGCTTTCCCTCGTCACCCATGATGGGGTCCACGAAAATGGTTGTGCCCTGCTGTGCCTGTTCTTTGCAGTATTCGGCCACCATCCGGGCCTGCCGTTCGCTGCAGATGAAGCCCGTGGCGATGGCGTCGAACGAGAATCCCAGTTCTTTCCACACCGGGAACACGCCCTTCATGTAGTCGGTGGTTTCCATGATGTTGAACTTCCCGTAGTCGAGCGTATTGCTCACCAGGGCCGTCGGCATGTTATACACGGGGTAGCCCATATAGCTTAATATGGGGAGCATGGCGGCCGTTGCCACCTTGCCGTAGCCCGCCAGGTCGTTAATCAGTAATATCTGTTTCTTTACCATTTCGGCTGCAAAGGTAGTGCAAAATTTCGATTGAGTGAAAAGAAAGACTTTCTTTTTTGGTATTTGAAAAAAAATTGTATCTTTGCAACGTCGAATTATCATCAAAAAGAAAACAATATGAGTACAAAAGCATTATCTGGTCTGCTTGAATATCTCTATGGCACACTCAGCATAAACAATATGCGATGGGTGGGCGAGCACTTGATAGAGCATGCCAAGAAAGAGGAGGAAGAACGGCTACGACCTTACACAATGGAGGAGATTGACGACATGCTTGACGAGGCAGAAGCGGCATTCGAGGCTGGTGAATACCTTTCTCAGGACGAAGTATTTCACCATGAAAAGGGCACCATGGCTGAGAATGCAAAATGAAAAAGCTATGTTGGAAATAATTCGGGCCATGAAGATTCTTCACGGCCCGAATTTTCTTAATAAGTATCTGCTACCATCTTGGATTAAATGGAAAGAAATTTTCGTAAATTCCTTTAATTCTCAAGGCATCTGCCGAGTATTCTTAATACTGACCCCACCCCTGCCCCTCCCCTACGATGGGAGGGGAGTCCCCTATCGGCTATATCGCTATCTACTCCCCGCCCTATAGGGAGGGGCTGGGGGAGGGTCTCTTTCCCTTAGGGAGGGGCTGGGGGAGGGTCTTTTTCTACGGCTCCAGCGTGACCGCCATCAGCCCTACTACGACGTCGTTCGACAGTGTGCGCACCGTAATCGTCTTTAGTTTCTTCTTCGGGTTCAGCGGCATCTTCAGCATCTGCGCTGCACCGCCGGGAATCTCGCGGCCATAGACGCCCTCTATGCCCAGTGTCTTGCCAAGGTCGCGACTGGCATCGCCCGTGCCCAGGCAGAGCCGGTAGGGGCGGGGCTCCACCGTTGAGAAGGCATGACCGTCCACATAGTAGTCCTGTTCTATCGGACACCAGTTGTAGGGTGGCACCAGATGCAGCGTGTCTGTGGTGTGGTCCTTATAGGTGGCCACCACCACCGCATTGTCAATCCGCGTCTGCATGTGGTTGGTGCTCCCCGCCATCAGCAGGTAGGCATAGCTGAAGCCTCCCTTCACACCGTTGACCGGCTTCTCTTTCGGCATTCCCTTCAGCTTGAACGTTATTTCGTCGGGATAGTTCTCCCAGAGCGACGTGTAGGCAATGTTCTTCCCCTTGGGCGTCATCTCAAACGGCACGCCCGCCACGTAAATTCTGTTGTTCCTCACCTTCGTGCGCAGCACGCTGTCGTTGATGGCCGGACAATACTCAGGATGGCACCATTCGCCCACGCCCTGCGACGGAATCTGCAAGGTGGTCACCTGGGGCCTTGGGTTCAAATACCGCTGCTTGAAGATATCGCCCACGCTGGCGTTCAGCTGCTTGGCGATGGCTATTGGGAAGCGCTTTGCCGACTTGCCGTCGGTGGGCTCGTCCAGTCCCAGCTGCCTGGCTGTGTACGGGCATCGGCTGGCCGTTGGCTCATACTTATAATCCTTCTCCGACAACTGGCGGATGTCGTGCTTCAGTCCCATCTTCGCGTAGGCCGACTCATAGCCGTACTCCTCCAGGATGGCTGCTGGCAGACGGAACTCCTGCACCTTGCGGTCGGTTCCTTCGTGGTCCACGTATTTTCCGTTGCCTATGTTCAGGCGGAGGATGATTTTCAGCGGCTGGCGGAAGTTCTGCTTTATCTCGTAGATGTCCTCGCCGGCCTCCCTGCGATAGGTGTACGACAGGTAGGGCGTGCTGATGGTGGCGTGGTCCCATTCTATGGGGAATCCCGGACGTATGATGCACACGCTGTCAAGCGCATGGGGCACGATGCCGAACAGTCCCTGTATCAATGCGCGTGCCGCCGTTCCCGTACAGTCCGAGAAGTCGCGGTAGCATTCGCCCCTTGCCGCGTCCAGATGGCTTATCTGTCCGAAGTTGGCCGGACTGCTGCCCAGGTACATCTGGTCCAGCACCGTTGCCTTCAGCAGTTGGAAGCCCTCTCGCGGACGACCCGCCTTGAAGTAGGCCAGCGACATGTTCAGGTCTTCGGCCGTTGCCACATTGTTGATACTCCAGGCGTAGGGCATCCAGTCGCTCGTGCTCACCATCGAGAACTGCTGGTCGCGGAAGGTCTCCGTCAGCGCCGCCGTCTGCCAGTTGTATTTCTTCGGCACGGTGTAGCGCAGCGGCACGTGCGGAATCATCGAGTCCACATATTGGGTAGCCTCGAAGGCCTGCTGCTCCGTACAGGCGCCGCAGTCGATGGGCGTGTAGATGCTCCACAGCGCCGCGTCTTCATGCACCCGTTTCAGTCCCATCAGGTCCTGGTATTCCGCCCAGTGGTTCTTCCCCTTTATCCATAGCCGGCTGTTCATAGCCTTCAGCGTCAGCTCCGCCTCCTTCTCGTAGCGGCTGCCGTCTTCGCCAATCAGCCTTGCAATCTTTGCCGCCAGACGGTTGGCGCGGTAGTTGTAGGCCGACGAGTGGGTGACGGCCCCGCCTCCGTAATACAGCGCATCGCTGGCCCAGATGCAGCAGTAGGCATCGTAGAGCCCGTCGCCGTCGGGGTCGTAATTGCGCTTCTCCCATTCCAGGTGACGGGTGATGACCGGCCACATCTTCCTCATATACGCCGTGTCGGCATCGTATTCGAAGTGCCACAGCAGCTCGTCGATGTAGTTCAGGTTCATGTCGTAGTGATGCATCTGGTCGTTGCGGTTCGGGTTGCGGCAGATATATCCGTTGCTGTACATCTGCGTTCCCCATTTCTTCTCGGCCCTGGCCATGTTCATTGCCGTGTCCTGCGCGGGGTGGGGAATGGTTGCCGGAACGCTGGTCACCTGACTGTTGGCGTAGGCATCGAAGTGGCTGCGTGCCCGTTCGTTCCATCCCAGTACGTCGGCCAGATAGCCGGCTCGCCATCCGGCCAGCGGCATTCGCCATCCCACGGCTCCGTGCAGCCACGTCTCACCGTCCCAGGCGCCGTCGGCAGCCGCCACTATGGCCGAGCCCAGCGGGTTGAAAAAGGCATCGGGCGTGTGCATCGTGATCTGCCTCCCATAGTCCTCTATCTTCTCCTCGGTGGCCTTCATCCTCTGGCAGAACGTTTTCCAGTCCACGTTCTCCAGCCTCAGACTGTCGCTCATCACCTGTGCGAATCCCCTTTTCTCCCAGTTCACCCTGAGCCGTTGCAGTTCCACGCCGTCGCTCTCCAGGCATCCCGGCTTGTCCACGCCGATGTCACCGTTGCGCGACAGCCTTTTCTCCCTCACGCCCGTCACGATGGCATCTATCTGCGGCATCTGCGTGAAGCCCACCGTCCAGAAGTGCCAGGCGGCACGGTCGGCATCGGCCAGACAGCACACGTCGAGCAGCAGACTGGCGCCTCCCCAGCTGCGGTCCTCAATCCTGTACCAGCGCTGTCCCCTTGCATAGCGGGCCTCGCATGCGGTAGTGCTGTCCAGCGCCACCGTATGTCCCTTGTATGTCACCTTGAAACTGATGTTCCGGCAGTTGCGCGAATCCTGGAACAGGGCGAACACCGGGCGGTCGCTCGTCTCCAGGCGGTAGGCCGAAGTGGCGCCGTAGAGCGCCCTCGTGTATCGGTTATTGCCGTTCTGGCACACCACCACGTCGTAGTGCGGCACATACTGCATTTCCCTTGCTGCCAGATGCCCCTTGTCCGAGTTGCCCTTGTTGTCCTCCGCGTGTGCCGTCAGCACCGCCGTTAAAGCCATCAGAAACCCTAAAACTATTCTTCCCATGATGCAATTCTGTCGTTTTGTGCACAAATTTACACAAAATTCCCGAATAACAAGTCGCCGCCCCAAGTTTTTTGCACAAAACAGCCTCAGCTAGCTCTGCACTCCAAATCAGCCGACTTAGTTCTTCTGCATCAGCTCCACCAGATAACGATAGCGGTGGATGCTAAGCGTCGTGGGACATTTTTATGACATCCCTCAAATCTTTTTGTATTCAACAGGGTCGGAATTCTCATATTTTTCGTACCTTTGCGTCCAAACAACCATTCATCTACAATTGAAAAAATGGCAAAAAAGAAAAAGAACACAGACTCTGTCTTTGAAAGACTAAAGCAGGAAATGCCCGGAGACCTGAAAAAAAAGCTTGAGGAAGAAGGCATCAACAGCATGGAAGACATGTTCCTGTATTTTGTTGCTATGGGCTATGACCCGGTGAAAATAACAACCCCGCCTGAGGATGGAAAGGGGAACGAGGATTTCAATCCTGCCGACTATGCCATAGACAAAGGCAGTGAGATGGATGAAATCCGGAATATGCTGTTTGAAGAGGATGACGAGGATTTTGAGGATGTGTACAAAATGCCTGACGTGCTGCTAATCGAAGGAGAGTGTAAGGAATATCACATCCGCGTAAAGCTGAACAATGCCCCTGTGAAGATATGGCGCGAATTGCTAGTGCCGTCGAATGTTTCACTTGAACTGCTGGCGCTGTTGCTGATTGAGGCAATGGGATGGAACAACAGCCATCTGCATCAGTTCCGCAAGGGCGACGTTCTTTTCAAGAGCACGGAGGATTTGCAGGCATCACGAGATTTCATCGGTTTCGGTATGCCCAGAATGATTCATGATGCCAATCAGATATCGCTGGGCAATGTGCTGAAGGAAAAGGGCGACCGGATGAAGTTTGAGTACGACTTCGGCGACTCATGGGAGCATGAGGTCTGGGTGAAGGGCATCCGTGAATACGAAAAGGATGAAGAGCCGGAGGCTGTACTGGTGAAAGGTGCTGGAGCATGCCCACCTGACGACTGCGGTGGCGTCTGGGGGTATGAGGAACTATTGAATATCAGACAGAAAAAGCGCAAGAAGAAAGAAGAAAAGGAAATGCTGGAATGGTTCGGTATCGACCACTATTTCGACCCTTGTTTCTTCGGTCATGAATTGGCAGAAGAGGCTATTGAGGATATCTGGAGATTTGTTAAGGACGAACCATGGAAATACAACCAATAGGATATTTCCGGTCGCCGTTTGCCCAGAAATTCGGGATTCCACGACAGAGCGGACTGGTGGAACAGCTGGAGGGGGAGATTGTGCTGGTGCCGGAATGGCACAAGGCCGAAGCGCTGCGCGGACTAGAAGACTTCGACTATGTGTGGATAATCTGGGGATTCTCGGAGAATGTGGAGGCCAGGAAATCGGCCACGGTGCGGCCTCCGCTGCTGGGCGGCAACCGCCGCATGGGCGTCTTTGCCACACGGTCGCCCTTCCGTCCGAACAACCTAGGGCTTTCGTCGGTACGGCTCTCGGGCATCGACTATGAGGCAGCCGACGGTCCGGTGGTGAAGGTACTGGGGGCAGACCTGATGGACGGAACCCCTATCTACGACCTGAAGCCCTACCTGGCCTACGTGGACAGTCATGCGGAAGCCCGCGGAGGCTTCACAGACGACCATCAGTGGCAGAAGCTAAAAGTGGAAATTCCCGATGAAATCGGCGAAAAATTCACCTCTGCGCAACTTTCTGCGCTCAGGAAAGTGCTGGAACTGGACCCCCGTCCGCATTATCACGACGATGCCGAAAAAGTATATGCCATATCATTTTATGATAAAGACATCCGCTTCCGTGTGGAAGGAGACCGTCTGGAAGTGATTGAATCCCTACCCTAAACCCTCCAGGAATCAACCACCCTTAGCCCCTCCTTTCGAAGGAGGGGGGAGTGGATTGCTGTTGAGAATTTCAATTATTTGTAATTTCTTTGTAACAAATTCGCTGGAATACACGTATTAACAGATAGAAGCGTTTATCGATGACACTTTGAAAGTAAAGAAATCAACAAATAACAACCTAAAAGATGAAGAATTTATCTGAAATGTTTAGTCCTTTACAGACTATGAGAAAGTGGGCCGTTTGTGCCGTGTTAGTATTCGTGTGTGCCAATGCCCATGCCCAAAGCACGAACTTCGAAGAGTTGGCTAAGATTAAGGGCGTGGAATATGTGCAGGTCAATAAGGACATGATTAAACTCGCAGGCCTGGAGGGAGAATGTTTGCATGTGGGTGACATCGTCAACCTCGGCGGCAATGATTTAGGAGGAACATACCTCCATCAGTTAGACGACGTGAAATTGTTCTCGTGCGAAGAGAAAGGCAGTATCAGGAAATTCACGAAAACCGCCCTGAATTTGCTGAAAGGCGAGCAATGGGAACCGCTGATCGACACGAAAGATGAAGATGGCGGAATCATAAAGATCTATCTCTCGAAGAACGGCGAGCATTCCACTAACGCCTTCCTTATAGTTGAGGATGAAGAGGCTCACCTGGTAGTTCTCAACGGAACGTACGATTTAGCCAAAATGATGCAGGAGGGCATGAAGGGAAAGAGCGAAGAGAATAACTAAAAAGCATAGAGAGATGAAAAAGATATTATTGTCATTGGCATTGTTGCTCTGCGTGGGCAGTTCGTTCGGACAGACCGCAGAGAAACTGATGGAGAAATACAAGGCGTTCCCGGGTGCCGAGTATAAAGAGAAGACGGAAGAAGCACTCAAGGACATTAAAGAGGAAGGACCTGGTGAGATGAGCCAGGAAGACTTTGACTTTATCATCAAGAACTTCAAGAAGTCAGAGCAAGTTCAACTGACTCTGGATGATGCCCAGAAAGAACAACTGGACAAAGACATCAAGGCGCTGAAAGGCTACGAGATGATCTTCACGCAGAATGATAACAAGGAACCTGAAGATGGAAAGAATATTATTCAGGACATGCTCAACCAGGCGTTCAGCCCTAGTTACCAGATTCGTGCATACGCCAAGATGAAAGGTAACATCCTTACCGGAACCCTCCTTCGTTTGGATATGTGGGGCAAGGTGGTACTTTCCTACACGGTGGGGAAATGGAAGAAAGACGACTTCCTGAAATCCCTTTGCAACGGCGATGCTGTCAGTTTTAGCGAAGATGAGGATGAGGGGAATGTGACGGACATGAAAGATGTAGTAAAGGATGCGAAAGAAGGGAACGTGCTCTTTGTCATCGACGGGAAGGAACATCCTGAACTCCACTCCTTGGATGAGGCTAAGGAATATATGGAGAAGAACGGCTTCCACTTTAATCATGAAACATGGGTGGTAGGCGGATCCGTGAAGAAGAAATATCCGCACACCGACAAGAAGGTGGTCATTGAATATACGGACGAGCCGAAAAAATAACTGAATGGACGCACGGGAGTTCAAGCAGCGGTTCATGCCTCACTACAGGTTGCTCTATCGGGTGGCTTACCACTTGACGGGCAATGCGCAGGATGCCGAAGACCTGCTTCAGGACTTGTACCTGAAGCTATGGCAGAAGCGTGACGACCTGCCCGACGAGGCCATGAGGGATGCTTATCTCGTGACCATGATGCGAAACCTTTTTGTTGACCAGCGGCGACTGAAACGGCTTGATGCCTCGGCGGAACTGAAGAACGGCGACGACCCGCCCGACGAACGGAGCCTCGACCACCAGATAGATGCGAAAGACGAGGTCAGACAACTGGAAGGACTCATCAGAGAACTATCCGAAAGAGATGCCAAAATCATCCAGATGCACGTGGTGGACGACCGCTCCTACGAAGAGATAGAGCGCGACACCGGACTCTCGCAAGGCAATATCCGCATCATCGTGATGCGAACGAAAAAGAAACTGAAAGAACAATTTGATAAAATCACTAAGACATGGACGAACTGAATCTGAAAACGTTGGAACAAATCCCCATACCGGAAGGTTTGGAGGAACGACTATCGGCCAAGATTGACGAATGGGAGCGTGAGGAGAAAAAGCCCAGACGCCGCATCAGCGTGCTGCGCTACGTGGCTGCCGCTGCCTGCTTCGCCCTTGTCTTTGGCGTGGGATATCATCTGATGAACAAAAATGAGAACACGAACCTGGCCGAACAGGACACTTACCAAGATCCTGTAAAGGCACAACAGGAGGCCGAACGTGCGCTTAATATGCTGGCCATGAACCTGAACAAGGGCATGGGACATCTGGAAAAGGCAAAAGCCCTGAGTGACAAGACGGAACGATCTTTCTACGAGAAACTAAAAGTAATGAAATAACATGAAACAGATTATCATAAAAACCCTGCTCGGCATAGTGGTCGCCTTATGCAGTCTCAATGCTAATGCCCAAGTAAAGGCATTCGAGAAATATGCCGACACTAAGAACGTGACCTACGTTTACATCTCGAAATACATGCTTGGAATGGCGGGTAAGAACGCCACGCCCTCGGTGCCTGGCGTAGACATCAAGACTCTGGCTGGCAAACTGACTGGCATTCAGATTGTTAGTACCGAGAATAAAGCTG
>JAEEGG010014680.1_pt1 | contig 16554 bp, 13 predicted proteins | sample 9134161 | NCBI WGS metagenome assembly JAEEGG01 (sample SAMN16246543, study PRJNA631951) | gut metagenome | biome: gut microbiome; feature: rumen; material: CR-attached | host: Bos | place: Iran: Karaj | collected 2018-10
TGGAGACAGGGGCGCCTCGTGGGCGTTGTGCACAGTCGCTGACCTTGACGTTCCCGTTCATCCCCTGCTGCACGATGCTCAACTGCTGTTGCGGAGTCCAGTGTTTGCTATGTGTCGTGAAGGCCGCTCCTTGGAAGGGCTTACTTGGAAGGGCCTGCTTAATTTGGCTGATTTTTTCAAGGGCATAATATGCTATTATTATGATTAAGGTATATGAGAATCATTGTTGCCGGATGACTCTTACGCAATATCCTATCTGATAACAGTTCCATTATCAGTTTGAGTTCATCTAAATACATTTCCCCAATTCGATATTATACATTAAAGTTTTTTAGGCAAATTAACTTGTTGAATAGGAAATTGGCACGCTTGATGCTTCTATAAAAGACGTTGGAATTGCCGTTCGGCAGTTCCGACCAGATGAGGACAGAACAAAAAAGGAGATGAAAAGAAAGACATTCACACTGAATCGTATCCGTGATTAAATCAATAATAGGGAACTTGGCTTCTAGTATCAATAATCAAAATAATTATTAGAAAAAAGAGTAAGACATAATGAATAAAATTTGCACATTGATATTTTCTTACGGCTGTAATCTGAACTGCATCTACTGCTTTGAAAAGTGCAAAAGCACAAGTCCGGATAAGCAGATGTCTCTCGAAACTGCGCAAAAAGCAATATCGAAAGAGGCCGAATTGGTTCGCAATTCGACGGTGTTCGATGGTCTGAAACTTGATATCTTCGGCGGTGAGCCATTCCTCCGTTTCGATATGATACAGGACTTGTGTGCCTGGGCCTGGTCAACGATTACTGACATTCCGGTAGAGACTTACATTACTACGAATGGAACGCTTCTGACACCAAAATGCAGGGAATGGATCATTCAAAACAAAGAACGTCTTAACATTTGCATGAGTGTTGATGGTGATTCTGACATGCAATTGCGCAATCGAGGCGTATCAGAAGAAAAGCTGCCATTGGAATTCATTCATGAGGTGTTTCCAAAACAGCCTTTTAAAATGACGATTTCCAACCAAACACTCAAGGATTATTCACGAGGATTTCTTGCTTTGATCAAGCGTGGGTATCTTGTGGACGCTCGTCCAGCGACTGAGGAGGAGTGGTCCGACGATGCTCATTTACTATATCGTAAGGAATTGACAAAGATTGCCAGTTTTTACCTTCACCATCTTGAATATGAACCATGCCAGTTGCTGATGAAAGTGTTTCCCGCCCCTGATGAAAAACTCGACAAATACTGCGGCGCTGGGACTCACATGAGTGCTTATGACTACGATGGAATGGAATACCCGTGCCATATGTTCACAAGGATAGTCCATGGTGAGCATCCTGTTGATTTCTACAAGCAATATGACTTTGAACATCCTTTGAAGAAGGCCCAAGGTCCTTGTGTCAAATGTGCACTTCTGAATTATTGCCCGACCTGTATAGGTTGTAATTTCCAGCATCGAGGGACTTTAATTAACCGTGACCTGAGAAAATGTAAAATGGTCCTTGCGGAAATGAAGGTTGTCAGCGCTTTTCAGATTCTGTACATGACAAACCTCTCGGACAAGCGTCCTTTGGATGACAAGGAGAAAATGATTTTGCAAAGGGCGTTGTCCACATATACTCTTGTCAAGAATCGAAGGTTTACTGATCTCTAATCAATATAAATAATATTTTGAATCCAAGCAGGTGCTTGGAATAATAAAACAAACAAAACAAGGAGAAGACAACATGATTGTCAGAAAAGAACTGTTGATGAAAGCCCAGGGTATCGTTGCGTCGTTCACCCCAGAAATCGCCTTTGCCGCCGCCTCCTGCGGTTGCTTCGGGTGCGGTTACGGCTGCAGTGGCACCGTAGGCATGTAAAACGCAAAGCGTTGTGGCCCGGTTTCAGCCTCAGGAGCTGTCGCATGACGGCGGAGAGCCGCAACCGCTCCTTGAAATCGAGCCACACACCTAACCCCAACAAACAAAATAAGGAGAAGACAACATGACTGTCAGAAAAGACCTGTTGATGAAGGCACGTGATCTCGTTGCGTCGTTCACCCCAGAAACCGCCATTGCCGCCGCCTCCTGCGGCTGCTTCGGGTGCGGTTACGGTTGCAGTGGCACTGTAGGCATGTAACATGCAAACCGTCGTGGCTCGGTTTCAGCCTCAGGAACTGTCGCATGACGGCAGCGAGTCGCAGCTGCTCCCTGAAATCGAGCTACACACCTAAAACTAACAAACAAGGAAAAGCTGACTTATAGCTTCCATCAATTAGCGATGAAAACAAATATTATTAGTTTTCATGTCTGGCTAAATGACCGAGGAACAATCCTGATCAGAAAACCAGCTTAAAATGAAAGGAGATTGGATATGGATAATGGAAAACTACGCTTTGTCTTTCGAATGGCTCTTGGACTTGTTGTGGCGGCTGTCTCGTTTATTCTTGGCATCCATTGGATACGAGAGACAGTCCAGGATGCTTCGACCATTCTCCGGGAAACAGGCACGCAAGTTGATCTCCTGGAAATGATACAGGACATTTGCTTCATTCCTATGAAAGTGATGTGCGCTACAATTGCATGCTATTTTGGTTTGCTTCTGGCAGCCGTCAATGTGCTGGATTACATATTTCACAAGGGAAGCGCCCCTGTTAGCAGAGGACATCAAACTGACGTTGACTCGGTTGTTTGCGCCCAGGACAACGAGCTGTGTCAAATCGGGACTTTGAATGAAGAGGTTTTCTTATACCATTATTTCAATCAATATCGTTACGACCATTATAATTTCAACATGGCCTCCCCAGTTTGGGACGACCCCTATATGGCAGATCCATATATTGGGCTTCCTGATAAAATGGCTTGCCTGGAGGATTACCCGTACATGGACACTCCTGACGTGGCCGCCCCAAGTTCGGATTCATCATATACAGATATTCCCATGTCTCTTTCCTGTCTTTATCTTCCTGCCATAAGTGGCCAATATGTGGCGGACAAGTAACACCTATGGGAAGGAGTTTGCCCGTATATTTCATGAATATCGCCATGAAATATACGGACTGATGTGGGGGAGCTCTGTTTATCTGAACAATGTTGGATTCCCCGCAGAAGGAATAACGCCATCTTCATCCCCGGGAAGTTGTGATAGCAGGCCGTAGGCTTCTTCTTTTGATAAGTCTGATAAAATTCCCTTTGTTAATCCAAATGGAGTCAGGCGCTCTTCCAAGTGATTCCAGATGATTTTGTTAGTGATACATTCATCTTCAAACCATCCGAAAAGCTTTGAATGTGGGCAACCTGCCACACAAAGGGATTTCCACTTGCAGGTGATACATTCGGCTATTTTGGAGTGATTTCCCTGTAAATGCGCTATGCTCTTTTTTTTGTCTAACACTTGTTCTATTGTGTCGGTATAAATATTACCAATTGAATATGAATCTGAATCAAAACGGCCACATGGCAATAACGTACCATTGGAAGCTATGCACAGAAAAGAATCAGCACACTTGCCATCCAAGCTACATAATTTCGAGATATTTCTTATATAGGCTAAAACAGCGCCCTGCACGGTTTCAATTGATGCAGGGTGCGGGTCATTCAACCAAATATCGAACAATTCACATATCCCATTTGCGTATTGTTCTGCCGTAACAGATTTAGCCATGCCATTCGTTTCTTCTGAAGATGTAGGGAAAATTCTATTTAGTCTAAATGGAATTCCCAAAGCCTTGAACCAGTTATACAATTCATTCATCTTTCCCAAATTGTCTGCCGTCATCATTGATATAGCAGCAATTTTTAGTCCAGCATTTTTTAATGTCATTGCTCGTTCAATAATTGCGTCTGTTGCATCTTTGCCATTTGGAAACAAACGATAGTGTGATTGATAGTCTAATGAGAAGCCTATTCTCGATTCAAAATGTTTTTTGAGCAATGGGATATAATCATCTGTTGCTAAAGTCAGATTTGTCTGAATTTGATTTCTGACGGTAATTGAGAGTTCATTAAGTATTTTGGTGTAGTATTCGACACAATCATTTATAAATTGAATGCCCATTAATAAGGGTTCACCACCATGCCAAATCACTGTAACGTTTTTAACATGCAACTTTTCACAATATACCTTTATCCAATCAAATGACCTTTTGGCTTCATCAATACTCATTGTGCCATCAAACTCATTTCGTTCACGGGCAGCATAACAGTAACGGCATCTCAGGTTACAACGGGTTGTAGGTTTGAAAATAATCGACAATTGTTCTGTCATTTTTCTTACTCCTTTCAATAATATCTTTGTATTACTTACAAGTCTTCTATTTTCTTTATGCCTTTTGCTTGAAGGTATTGTTGCACATAAGAAATAGTTTCTTTGGTATATTCATTGCGATAACCACAGTCAGATTCATGACAATCCATATTAGGTTCACCTAAACATGGTCCAGAACAAATTTTGTTTATGAAACTATCACATTTACGACATGAATTTGGTATCAACTCTGGGCATGATTCTCTTTTATACTTCTTTATGATAGTTTCAGGAGGACTTGAGTAATAATTCCCAAGGATAACATTTCTCTTACGGCAATAGCTTGAGATTTCTCCATTCCCTGCAATGGACAGTTTCCAATGAGGCTCTATAATGTCTGTGCAATTCAATGGACGTTTCAAAAGAATCGAATGGACAATAGTAACAAAATTAGAAAATTGTGTTTCAATTGTTTCGTCTTTTGTATATATATTAAATAAATCAATTATATATTCATTATATTCTTCTAATGATAAATATTTCTCTTTAAACAAACCATCTGGAGAATGCGCTCGATTAACACGAAAAGCATCAACCCGTTGTTTAAACCAATTATACAATTCAATAGGACTTCGTAAATTTTTTTTGGTTAGCGTACATACAACACCAATTCGTAGTCCCATATTATGAAGGAATTCAATATTTTGCTCTACGTCAGCTACGGTAGTCTTCCCATTTTTATATTTTCGATCTGTGCCAAAGGGCTCAAAGGACCCTCCTATAAAGCCTCCAAAATAATCCTTGATTATTCCACATGTTCGCGCACTAACCAATGAAAGATTACTTTGCATTCTATTTACATATTTTATTCCTGTCTTATCAAAATAATGAGATTGCTCCTTTAAAGCATATTCCAGTTTTTCTTCTCCATAGAGCAAAGGCTCGCCACCAAACCAAGTAAAATCAACAATTTTAACATCCAGATATCTGCAGTATTCTAATATCCATTCATATGCGGCCTTGATATCGGAAAGACTCATGTCGTCATGTTGACCGCTGGAAACATAACAGTACTCGCAACGCATATTACAGCGATGCGTTGGAGATATGAGTATTGTCAGTTTTTCTGTTGACATTGTGACCTCAATTAAATACCAGGTAATTCCCCAGCTTGGGCGGGGGGGGGACTAACAGGGCTAGACCGTTACGGAAATGGATTCTGCATTTGCATCGGCCCGCTAGAGCTTGAAACAACGGAGCATGCCATGACCGTGACAGAGAATTGTCTGGCATATACCCGATGGGAATGCAAATGCCGTGTGGGATTTATCCCGAAATACAAGAAGAAGGCAATATTCAGCAATCCAGGAAACGTACAAGACGAACGGTTCCGCGAGTTCGCCACCCAGAAGGAGGACGAGATTCCCGTGGCGCATGCCGTGAGGGGCCATGTCCGCATGCTGGCGTGCATACCGCCCAAGTACAGCGTCTCGCAAGTCGTGAGGTGCATAAAGGGGAGGTGCGCAATTTGGATTGCGCGGAATTATTACGGGAGACAGCAGAACTACATGGGACGGCACTTCCGGGCGCACTGCTTGCATGTGAGCGCCGCGGGCGCGGCGAAAAGGTGATTGCGGAGTACATCCGCAACCAGGAGAGGATGGATATCCAGGGGGACTGCCAGCCGGGGCTGGGGGTCTGAAGTCGGACTGGGCGCGCCTTCAGGCGCGCCCAATAACTAAGAAACAGCCAATGTCCACTTTGGGCGGGCAATCAGGCCGCCGCTTTTAGGCGGTGGTATATGGCTAGGCCTGGACAGTCCAGCCACCGCAGTCAATGTATTCTTTGTACGAAACTGCAGAACTGTTAAGGGAAATGCCCTTCAGAACCATTCCGACAATTCTTCGCAGTGCCGGATTCGTGGTTGCAACCATCATCGCATACTTCTGTTTCATTTTTTGATTCCTTATATTTGTGCCCGCATTTGTTTCACACGATTGGGGATTTGGGCGTATCCGCCACCGTGCCCATGTTCGTCTGGCCATGGAAGAAAAGGTATTCATCATTGATGGCAATCAATGGGCATTAATCTGCCATTAGTCAAATTGATGGACTCGCAAAAAGCATATCTTTTTGTAAATGACAAGAGGGTGACATAGCTTAAGTCTATGTACTAAAGTGCTTGAATAATGCATATAGATCATGGATACCTCCGATCAAAAACCAAATAGTTGTAATTACCCCCAAGGTCACATGAGATATAATAAAGACTTTCCATAAATAAATCCACTGAATTGTATTCCAGTTGAAATAGAAATGTCCAAGAAGACCTAGTACAAAAACCATAAACCATGTCAATGTCCAAATAACGCTAGAAAGAAAGACAAGACGGTCAAAAAGAGTAAACTCATTTGTTACACCAATCATGTGCCACAATGAGGAGGTTTCTGTTTTGGATACATGCTCTTTGGCATTATCATATTCTCCACGATGCAGAAGTTTTTGCAGATTATAGAATGGCGAACGCCTAATCAAATGCTCCATGTAGGACAAAAGAAAATAGACGCAGAACCCAATTATGATGATGTAAAAAGCCATGATTTGGCCATTCAGTGGAAACCTCTTGCTGTGAGCAAGCAACCATTCAGAGATTGCTCCAAAGTCAAAAACTGAGTTTTGAATATGCCTGACAATGAATGGCACTAGAGTCCGCCAAGTTTGTTGTAGCGTGATGCCCACCAATGACAAGGTCGAACCAGTAATCATGCCCCCCCATGCCCCAAGTGCAGTCCCGCCACGTGTGTACAGACCACCGATAATGGCTGCACTGGCACCGCCCGCAAAAATAGCACCAGAAATCTGGACAAACAGAATGATATACTCGGTATGCTTGAAGACAAAGCTCATGCAGAAGGTCAGAATCCCGACTGCGACAATTGCACTTCTCAACAACCATAGTTGTTGTTTGTCAGAAAGCGGTTCCTTCAAAAGCGGTTTGACAATGTCATTCACAAGAATGCTTCCCCAACTGTGCATGCATGTGTCATCCGTGGATATCATGGATACCATCATGATTGAGGCAAAGATACCGATCAAGCCATGTGGCAGGACTTGTATCAAGAACAATGGAATCCTTGCCTGGGAAACACTTCCAGGATTCATGTTTTCCAGTACCTTGTTGGCATCGGCAGCCAAATCTGAAAATGCCGGCAATGTGAAAAACGCCACAGCACAAATCGGAATGAAAACAAACAATGACTTCAGTGCAAGGCCTCGCCATGTTCCAAGGCAACGAGCCATTTTAGCTTCATGGGGAGATTTAGCAGCCGCTGCGTAAGCACTTGTATTTTGCCATGTCCCCGTGCGAATAAACATGAGAATGATCCCGATTATGAAGAAACTGTAATTGAAATCGACAATACCCTTTGTGGCAAATGGATTTACCAGTGAGCCATTAGGATTTGAGATTGAATGTTGCACCAATGCAGAGGATATAGTATCCCATCTGAATCTACTGGCGAGAAAGGTAAAAATCGCAATAAAGGATATGTTGCAAAAGATGCCTTGTGCAAAGTCAGTAACCATTATTGATATTTGTCCTCCAAATATGGCAAAGCATATACCAAGTGTTACGATTCCGAATAGCACACAGAAATAAGTGTCAAACTGTAAACCAAACACTTGAAATTTAGCGGGCCATTGGCAGAAAGTGATAAAGAAGTTAGCCGATACCGAGGGGAAAATGGAGTATCCTACCATTCCAGCAAGCCAGCCGATACATCCACTGAACAGACCAAACTTTTTGCCATATCGTTTTTGAAAGAACTCGGATAGTGTAACACATCTCGTTTCCCTGAAACGATACGCAACCCATCCAGACAAGACAAGAAGCATTCCAACTGGGTCAGACAAGAAGTCCCAGTATATACCTGAAAAGCCCGATGCATAAATCTGTTCAAAATAAGCGATAACAGTTATTGCTCCTAACCCAGCCATGCCACGTGAAATCGTAAGAAGATATCGTCCTGCGCATCTATTGGCAACAAGAAAATCAATAGCATTATGCGTAAGCCTTTGAGTCAGACAAAGAGTGACTGTAAGGAGAAGCAAAATGCCCAAAACAATTGAATAGTCCAAATTATTCATATTGAAACTCGCTTGCCGTTATTATGAGTTATCCCAACGAGCGTGACTATTTAGTCCCACTCGTTGGGTATGCAATAGTCATTTTACCATATAAGGAATAGAAACACCATTTTCCCAGACAAATGCCTGTTTTTTGCCCGTTACCATAAAGAAGGATTCTGCCATTTCGAATCCTGACATGGCACTCACATGGCCATCTTCAAAAAGTTGATTCCCTTTTCCAAGATGACGGGTGCAAAAGCTATCTTCATTATGCTCAGTTGAATAAACATATCGTCTGCCTCTCGTGGGATCCATGAAAAACGCGGAGTCGGATTGAATCCAAATTTTGGAAGGTTCAATGTCACAATTCTCCATACGCAGGATACAATACCTGTCATTCTTGTAGGCTACAGCTTTTTCATTTGCGCCATACAAGGCAGATGACAAAGGCATTGCGTATGTATATCCCATGGAGTTCCATTGAGAAAGATTTGTTTTGGCAGCTGGGCATTCGTCAACACCGCTTCTGTAATATCCTAAACGGAACCCCTCTCCAAGAATATCATATGCAGCATCATCACTGTATACTCCTCTATACGGGATGCTATTCCCATGGTTTTCTCCCTCTCCCCAATACACACCCTGAGTAATCAAATATCCATCATAATCTGTTTCATACATGTTGAAGGCTATTGCGCACTGTTTCATGTTATGCGTGCAGTTAATGGCAATTGCTTTTTGTTTTGCCTTGCTCAACGATGGCAAAAGCATAGCCGCCAAGATGGCAATGATGGCCATCACCACAAGAAGTTCAATTAGAGTAAAAGTTCTTCTCATTTTGTGATTCTCCTTTTGAGTTGGATGGAATGCGCTTTGCGGAATGTGGAACCAGCAACCTTCGCCGCTCATCCATTCGTCCTTCATCGAGGCGGGATTGGCGGTGGTCGCGGCAACGGCGACGGGCTTCTTGTAGTTTGTCATCTTGGTTCTCCTTGTTTGTAGGTTGGTCCGTTTGTTGACTTGCTTGCGTTTTCTAATGTTACCACACCAATATTATAATTATTGCTATTTTTTTCTTTATTTGATTTTTATGTGATACCTTATGGCTTCACCAAACCCATAGCGGTCCGAAAAGTTCCCTCCCCCCCCTTGGAAAAGCTCTAGCTTCTGTTTTCAAGAAGTATGTCTGTCATTTTGCCTGACAGTTTTCATAATAGCAGATGCCATGCCAACTTTTTTGAAAGCCGTTTCCCATGCGTGTTTCCAACTTTCTTTTCATTGACTTGACTGAATCAGTTCGTATGTTGGGATGCTGTGAATGCTTATAATAATATAAAAAATATGGATGTGTAGATGCAATTTCTTTGAATGGCATTAGATGAGAAGTGGGAAACGCAGGAGGAGCACTGGGGCAACTGGCGCCCGTCCGTTGGGGTGGTCATGTGAACGAACCTACATTTGACCATTACAATATATTTTATCAAAACACCATTATATTATATCATAACCTATTTGTTGAATTGCTGGGCATCATTGTGCTGGACATTAAAACGTCTCGCCAGATACAAAGGTTATTCCTGTTGTAATAAACCCCTTTAGTCAAGGTACGTCATTACATAGCCTGTGTTTTTAATCTCTAGACAAAATCAAAGATTCCTTTCGCAGGATTTTCTTGGTCCTTGTGTTCTGGGGGGCCATTCCTTTATGCCAGCGTTCCTCATATTTTCACCAGCGTACAGTTTTCAACGAGGAGTACGGGAAGACGTGGTTGTAGTCATGCTGCCATTTCCTGAGTCCATTCTTGAGTTCGTCCAAATTATTGTAGTCGTATATTCAAATCAGCTCCTCTTTGACGATACGGATTAAGCGCTCGGCGTCCGTGTCGCCCTTCGGGTTACAGTAGTTTGTGAAGACTTGCCTGAGACCAAGGGCCTTCGCATAATCCGCGTACATCTTCACGGATGGCTGGCATCCGTTGTTGCTAACGTCGGACAGAATCAAGAGATATGGGGCTTTTCGGTCTATGCCGTCCGGGAACTGCATGTTCACGGCACCTTAGTGCATTGACCAAGAACGACATTTACGCATGCACGACCTTGCGCTGTCCTAGCCATGTACGTCCTCCCCACATATGGCGTCCTGCATGTTGATGACTAACTTCCTCGTCTTCGGATCCCATTTCGAGCGGAACTTCCGCCTGCGGGGGACGGTCATTGCGTTGTTTTTCACCAGAAGGGCTATCCCTTGTGAGTTGCCCTGAAACATACTTTCTCAAGTAGGCCATGATCCGGCGCACGCCCCGTGCCAGATGCACGGCCCTCAGCCTCTCCCCTTCGGAAGCAGGGCCAAGCGGAACTGGCTCTGGCGGTGCTTCTGCCACGCCCACGCTACCATTCGTTTGAGGGGCGGCATGGATGGAGCTCACCTATCGTCTCCTTCAACTCACGAACCACCACTTTCAAGGCGTTCGTACTCATGGCCCACGTCCCCTCACGCGAGGTACCGCGCCCCGCTTGCCGACAGCAGGTTCTTCTTTTCATAGCACACGGACAGGGGCACCTCGTTGGCGTTGCATAGTTGCTAACCTTGACGTTCCCGTTCATCCGCTGCACGATGCTCAACTGCTGTTGCGGTGTCCAGTGTTTGCGATGTGTCGTGAAGTCTGCTCCTTGGGAGGGGTTACTTGATTTAGTTTAGGATTTAAAAAGGGGCAATATAATTCTCTATGAAACTATTTGAAATTTTATTTACTTCATCAATGTCAAGTTGCTGTGCTTGGGGGCTAGTTGGAGGTAATGACACAATATACTCGTTTAATGACTTGAGGGACATTTTATCTTCTTTCTTTGTCAATACGATCACTGTTTGGCATTGTTCTTGCCAGCATTCCCTCATGTCTTCTTCATTGATAATTGTACAGTCTTGAGGTATTACAACGATTGAATCAATTGTGATATCCTGTAGTGAATGCTGAAAAAAAGCACAGGACTTCATTGCTTGAAAGACTGGTGAAACCCTATGGTCAACCTCAGAAAACCACAGGGGAGGTTCCCCATTAAACGCTTCTTCATCTGCAAGCCAATTTCCAGAGAAACCTGCATAGACAATCATAAAGAATCTATTACTTATCATAACAAAGTCAAAATTGTAAAGCTGGTTGTTACCAGATCTGAATCTAGCATAGACATACCCTCCTTGTTCGTTGATTACTGTGTCCACTACTTTTTGAATCTCATTAATGCAAGTACATGGCAACACAAGAGATTCAGTCGTTTGTTTTTCGACTTCTTTGACATCTCTTATAGATATCGTTTCCCCATCCAGATTAGACAAACTATTGTCTCTGAATCCATCTTCAGATTCAATTTCAGCATCAATCATCTGAGATATCATTGACAACGCATCGAGATAAACAGGTATGCCACTCTCTGTCTTTGAACAGAAAGGCTTACTGGCATTGCAAAAACTGGCAAATCTAGACTTGAACAACAGTTCGCGGATGTCTTTATTATCGTCATCATTGTTTGGGACTTTCACAAAACAATCAAAACTGGCACGAAATATCAAAATATCTGGTGATGAACCAAACAGAAATGCAGCTTGATCTTTTACAAAACTAAAATCAATAACACTGTTAATTATGACACCAATTTCATCATTTGACATATATAAGTCTATGGAATCTTCATCAATGACTGTGATAGCTTTTTCCCTTGCTTCCCATGCCGAAATAAATCGAACCGTTTTTGGGGCAACATTCACTTTCTTTTTATTATTCATGATTAATGCCTCTTTCTTTATGAAACTCTCTACGCAGTTCTTTCAATTCATCTTGAAAGACAATTTTCTTCTTGAGAAGGAGGACTGTTAGTTTTTGCAAGATAACCTTCTCTTTAGACAGTTGATTTTTAACATATTTATATCTATCATCCAGAATTTTCCTGACAATTGGAGAAATTTCTATCCATTCAAATCCCTCTGGAGGAATACCGAATCCATACTCTGAAAAACCCGATTTAACATATTGAAGAGCTGTGCTTGTGGCATGTTCTATGTCATTAATTGCTCCATCTGTCGGTTGCTTCAAAAGAATATCTTGTGCTGCACGTCCAGCCAGAAAGATATCTATCGTGGCCAAAAGTCCATTCTTTGTACGAGAAAGCAAACCAGGATTACGTTGTTCAAGGAAGCCCAACTGCTCACCTCTCGAAACAATTGATGTCTGGACGAAACTCCGATTGTTCAGTTCAGCACAGAGAGCATGTCCGGCTTCATGACACGCGACTGCATAGACTTCCTCTTCAGACAATGACGCTTGTTGAGTAAAGACGCCCCCCATAATAGTATGACGAGCTTTGAGGTATTCTTCACGGGATGATTCGGAAATGGTTGCTCCAAATGCCATCTCACGCACAATTGCTTTAACAGTCGCAGGAGTCATTCCTTCCAATGTTTCAACCATGAAATCCTCAAGACTCTGACTGATATTTGTTTTATATTCTTTTGCAGCGAGTTTTAAAAGGTCATGCAATTCATTTTTCCCCAATGGAGAAAATGCAATAGTCTGTCCAAAACGTCCAGAGCGAACAATCGCATTATCAAGAGATGAGAACCTGTTTGTTGCTCCAATATAAAAAATTTTTGCTGTAGAATCTTGTTTGAAGCCATCAATCTGCTGTAGAAGGATATTGAGTCTTTCGACATACTCTTCTGATTTTCCTTCTCGTTCTCCTCCAACACTGTCAAGCTCATCCAGAAAGACAAGCAACCCATCTTGTGCATATTTCCGTATGGTAGAAAAAGCTTTCAGGATAGAGTATGGAGTTCCAAGATCATTACAGTTTAGGATAACATAAGGTTTTCTAAGGTCTTGAGCCAAAGCTCGAACAAATGATGTCTTGCCACATCCGGGAGGACCGGCAAGAATCAGATGTTCTGGTTTGATCTCAGATTCTCCTGTGAAATAACGCTTCCATCTTTTCGCATATAATAATGGGGCTGAAATACCGACCAAACTATCAAATGAGTCGGTAGCGGATGGCGGTGTTACTGAGATGATGCCGTCTGTGATAGCTGGAAGCATGACATATCCATTTGTCATAATATGCAGAGATGCCTCTTTATCTTTAACATCAACCGATGTCTTGATTGTCATTCGCTTGCGCATGCGCAGGTTGTCAGAAATACGCTGAAGGTCTAACTTCTCGGCTCCATCAACAACGACATTGAGTTTTTTCAAATTGTTCCAGACTTCTGGAGAATTTAACATAAGATTATGCAGAGGCTCTATGACAGAATTTACTATTGTAGAAATTCCACGAGGGTCAAGCGATTCAATAGTCTGAACAAGTAAATCTGAAACCACATCTTTTTCGATATCGATATGCTTGATTGTTTTTTTGAAGTTCATAAATTCATATTCAATGGCATTTGCTATTAGAATACGTATTCCGGAAATATCAAGAGGCTTCAGGACCACTGACAGAGATGTCTGCTCAACCATTGCCCTGACATTGCGTTGCACCTCGGGAGACGCGATTCCAGCGCAAAGTTCTTCAGCAAGTCGATTTTTCAATGAAAATGTGCCAGTCGTATTTGTTTGCTCAGACACATTTTCTCCTCCTGCAGACGAGATGAAAATGCATATTGCATTCCTAAAGTCAATTTGTTTGCCAAGGTATTCATCTTTTAGCCGTCCAGTTGTAATTGCTCTCAAAACATGGTTAAGGCCAATTTGATGAAGGGTATCAATATTGTCCAGACAAATGACACCGTCAGGATTCTCCAAAATTGGAAGTGTATAGGCTCCTGCTTTCGGACCTTTCCAAGAATGATCCAACCCAACAATATCTCGTGATGTATCGACAGTTGAGAACATTCCTGCATTTAGAGTCTCAATTTGATTTGTACCAGTCAGTTTTGCAATCAAGGACTTCAGCGTGTCAGCAAGCAAAGATTTTCCTGAACCAGGCCCCCCTGTAATGAATATTGACAATGGACGATTATGATCTTCTGGCGGCATACTCCAGAAATTGAGGAGGAAGGTGCAAATTTGGTCTATGACACTATTTTGCCCAACAAGTTTGCATTGTAGAGCTTTACGAATACTACTGACTTTTGAAAGTGCTTTCTTGGCAAGTTCATTCTTCCTAGGGCAACACATACATTTGACAACTTCGATTATAGCAGTTTTCTCCGAGCTTGGATCAATACCATTGGCATATAGCAATTCCTTCCCGGGGCCTTGTTCATCGGTATCAAACAAAAGTGCAGCGGCAATATGCTGTATATCAATGGGGCATATGCCTACTGATTCCACGACTTCTCCTAAATAACCGCCATGGAGCGTCAAGACCCTATATGCATTCTCGGAGAATGACAACTTTCCACTAAATGTATCCTCTATATCATCAAAGGGAAATATTTGGGGATAGATAAGGTCTTTTCGATTCAAAAGGCGATTGAACATCTTAGGTGACATTTTGTAAATTGCACCAAATAAATGCCGCCTTTCAATCACCTCTATACCTTCATGTTTTGCGATAGCTGCTGCCGTTCTTAACAAGGCCGTGTAATGTTTAGTAAATTGGATTGACATAGTTTACTCTCTTTTTTGCTGAATAATAAAAGCTGGTGTCCCTACCTCCTTAAGGAGATGCCTAATGCTATAGAAAGAGGATTGAAAGCGTAGATGCATGTAAGAGGAAACGTTTGGGGCAGGAGGGCACACCAGGGTATCAGTTTATCAATGATATCTGATATACCCATAAAAAATTCGATTTGCACATTATCTAGATGTCCAATTCTTGTGAATGGTCGTATATTTGAGGGCCTGCTCATGTCCGTCCAAGAATGTTGCATTCAGCCTGCCGAGGTGGATGAATTTGAGTCGTGAGTTCGTATCGCTTACGGTGTAAGCACTTCCTAATACAGGCTGATCGCGATGGAGACGCATATGACGAGCATTTCGACGGCCGCTTGATGATGTCTTCCTTCTTGACATCGTAGCCGACACCAATGATTGAGCCGTAGCAATCGGTGGTCGATGTGCCCCGTAGATAAACTCAAGGACCGGGGGATAGTAGTCCGACGGCTGCAAGAAGCTCCAATCAAAATGAGAATCGGAGTATTTGTACATCCAGTGTTCTGACGAATAGCGGTAGATTTGGGTAGCGAACCAGTACACCGATGAGAAGTTTTTGTCAATGGTGTATCTGGGGGGGCAATACGCCTCGTAGTTCTGGCTGTACATCACGGAGACGAGCGAGAGCTGCCTCAGGTTGTTCAAGCATTGGATGGAATGCGCCTTGTCTCGCGTCTTGCTAAGCAAGGGCAGGAGCATGGCGGCTAGGATGGCTATCATTGCCATCACAAACAGAAATTTAGTAAACGTGAAGGGCTTTGTTTTCATTGTTTCTTCTCCTTTGCAACTTGAGGTTTTGTTTTCATCAGGATGGAACTTCCAATATTGACGTCCCAATAAAGCATCCATCATGCCAAAAATGAATTGTAGGATCAAAAAAAATCAGGCTCAAAACCATTTCAAAGCAAAGGTAATCAATAGCAGTACATATTGTTTGGACAAAATTAATAACAGAAATATTACTTGGTAGGATATTTTATAAGAGCTACCAGTCAATAATGGTGTAAAGCCCCCGCCAAGGGCGGCATTACAAGGGCCCGTGTTTTTGATTGTCGCCACAAGTCAAGGATTCCTTAGACGGATATCCCTGGCCCTTGTGTTCTGTGGTTCCATCTCGTTTTGCCCGCGCTCATCGTATTTTGCCGGCGTGCAGTCTCCCAACGAGAGGGGCGGTAGGAGCTGGTTGCAGTTATGCTGGCATTCCCTGGGGCATCCCTTGCGGAACTGGCTCTGGCGGTGCTTCCGCCACGCCCGCGCAACAATTCGTTTGAGGGGCCGGCATGGATGGAGCTCACCTATCGTCTCCTTCAACTCACGAACCACCACTTTCAAGGCGTTCGCGCCATGGCCCACGTCCCCTCACGCGAGATACCGCGCCCCGCTTGCCGGCAGCAGGTTCTTCCTTTCATAGCACATGGAGACAGGGGCGCCTCGTGGGCGTTGTGCACAGTCGCTGACCTTGACGTTCCCGTTCATCCCCTGCTGCACGATGCTCAACTGCTGTTGCGGAGTCCAGTGTTTGCTATGTGTCGTGAAGGCCGC
>JAEEGG010014684.1_pt1 | contig 16551 bp, 16 predicted proteins | sample 9134161 | NCBI WGS metagenome assembly JAEEGG01 (sample SAMN16246543, study PRJNA631951) | gut metagenome | biome: gut microbiome; feature: rumen; material: CR-attached | host: Bos | place: Iran: Karaj | collected 2018-10
CTGACCTTAGTACGAGAGGACCGGGTCGGACCAACCTCTGGCATACCGGTTGTGGCGCCAGCTGCACCGCCGGGTATCCACGTTGGGTCAGGATAAGCGCTGAAAGCATCTAAGCGCGAAGCCGTCTCCAAGATGAGTTTTCCTTATAGGGTCGTGGGAGACTACCACGTTGATAGGCAGGATGTGTAAGGTCGGTGACGGCCTCAGCAGACCTGTACTAATTGCCCGATAAACTTTCCTGAGAAGAAAGATAAGCCTAAAGAATCAAATCGAAAAGCGATACTATCTGGGACTGAGTCTCTAAGATATTCTCTCAAGTAATATATTGCCGTGGTTATAGCGGTGAGGAACCACCTCTTCCCATTCCGAACAGAGAAGTTAAGCTCACCATCGCCGATGGTACTGCCCCACCAGGTGGGAGAGTAGGTAGCCGCGGTTCTTCGAGAAGCTCGAGTCCAAAAGACTCGGGCTTCTTTCGTTTTGTGCTCTCCCTTCCGGTCACTGAGTTAGGAGAGAGTGTGGAAGAAAATGATTATATTTGTAAGGTATGACAAAGACGTTGGATAATAATGCCATCTGGAATGAGGCGGCCAAGGGCGGGCTTCTGTTGGGAAGTGTGTCGGTGGGGTGTCTGGCTCTGAAGGAGCTGGCCACTATGTCGGGCTCCAATTTCCTGATGACGGCCGCGGCGGTGATTCTGTGGGTGGTGGAGTTCTTTGGCTGCATCCTTCTGATGAGGGAGCTGATGTTCAAGCTGAAGGACCGCTACGAGAACGTGCAGATGGCCGATACGGCCAAGCTGGGCAGGCGCATTGCGCTCTTTTCCGGCCTTCTGCTGGCTTCGGCCCAGGCTCTTTTTATTATGCAGATGCCTTCGGATCAGATGAACGAGATGGTGAACCAGCTTAGTGAGAGTATGTCCCTGACGGCGGCCGATATGGAGAACGTGAGTGGGATTCTGGACCGGCTCCCGCTGTTTACCTTTATCTTCCAGTGGGCATACTGCTGGCTGTACGGCTCTGTACTGGCCTCCATCCTGTCCCGTTACATTTTTATGAAAGAATTGTTCAATCAATAAGTTATGGACCTTTCCCTGATTATTCCCCTGTACAATGAGGCCGAGTCACTGCCCGAACTCAAGAAATGGATAGACAGTGCCCTCAAGGACTTCAGTTACGAGATTCTCTTTGTGGACGACGGATCCACCGACGATTCCTGGAAAGTCATCCAGGAGTTGGCCGCCAAGGATTCCCAGACCGTGAAGGGCATCCGGTTCCGCCGCAATTATGGCAAATCAGCCGCCCTGTATGAGGGCTTTGCCGCCGCCCAGGGTGAGATTGTGGTAACTATGGACGCAGACCTGCAGGATTCTCCGGAGGAGATTCCCGAGATGGTGCGTATGATCCGGGAAGAAGGTTATGACCTCGTGAGCGGCTGGAAGCAGCACCGCAAGGACAATGCCCTTACCAAGAACCTGCCCTCCAAGCTGTACAACTGGACGGCCCGCAAGGTAACAGGCATCAAGCTCCACGATATGAACTGCGGCCTCAAGGCCTACAAGGCCGATGTGGTCAAGAATATAGAGGTTTACGGCGAGATGCACCGCTATATTCCGTACCTCGCCAAGAATGCCGGTTTTACCAAGATTGGGGAGAAGCCGGTGCACCACCAGAAACGCAAGTATGGCTACTCCAAGTTCGGGATGAACCGCTTTGTGAACGGCTTCCTAGACCTGATGAGCCTGTGGTTCCTGTCCCGTTTCGGCCGCAAGCCTATGCACTTCTTTGGTACCAGCGGCATCCTGATGTTCCTGGTGGGCTTTGTGATGACGGTTTGCATCGTGGCAAACAAGCTGGTTCACCAGGCGCAGGGCGTCAAGTTTCGGCCCGTTACAGACCAGCCCCTCTTTTATCTGGCTCTGCTGGCGGTGGTGCTGGGTGTGATGCTCTTCCTGGCCGGCTTTGTGGGTGAGTTGATCGCGCGCGCTTCGTCGGAGAGGAACAACTACCAAGTGAAAGAAAACTTATAAACCCTATACAATATGCAAAGGCTGATTTTGACTGTAGCGCTTTGGAGTGCCGTTCTTCTTCCGGCAGCCGCTCAGTCAGTCCCCATCAACCCCCAGGCAGGCAAAGTCACCGAGAGCGAGGTGGCTTTTACCGTTTATCAGAAAGATACGTCGGCCGCGGCCGTGGTCCTGCTGGACAACACCCGGGTTTCTGTGCGTACCTCCGACATCATTGAACTTACCAAGGAAGTCCAGGTGTACGAGCGCATCAAGATTCTCAAGGAAGACGGAAAATCCTGGGCCGATTACAAGATCCCCTATCACAAGGATGAGAGTATCAGCGGCATCAAGGTTACCACCTACAACTTGGAAAACGGGAAGGTGGTCAAGAGCACGCTGGACAAGAAACACATCTTCAAGGAAGCCGTTTCCGAGAATGTGTACACCTGCTCTTTTTCGGCCCCTGACGTGCGCGTGGGCTCGGTGATCGAGGTTTCCTACAAGTTGGAAGGAGACCGTTTCTGGGACCTCCCCGATATCACCCTGCAGCGCAGCATCCCCGTGAACATAGCCTATATGGCTATGCTCTATCCCGATTTTGTGAGCATGAACCGTACAACCCGCGGCTATCTGTCTCCGGACTACACCCAGACGAACTATTCCATGTCCCTGTCCAACAGTGTGCTCCCGCAGTGCCGGATGATTACGGACCAGTACTCCATGGTGGACATTCCGGCCATTCCCCGCGAACCCTCCAATATGAGTCCCAGCCACTATCGCTGTGCCGTTTCCTATGAATTGTCGGGCATTACCATTCCCGGCCGCCTGTATAAGAGCTATTCCAAGAAATGGGAAGATATTGACGCCCAGATTCTGGATTCCCGCATTTCCAGCCAGTGCTATGTGAAGGGCAAGTTCCTGGAGCCCTTCCAGTCCAAGGCCCAGGACGAGGTGCAGGCCATTGCCGAGGTGCGTGGCGCCGTGGTGGCCGCCGTCAAGTGGGACGACGTCTTCAGCTGGGTGCCGGACAATGTTCGCAATGTGCTCAAGGCAGGTACCGGCTCATCGGCCTCCATCAATGCCGTGGTGGCCAGCGTCCTTAACCAGATGGGTTACAGGGTCCACCCCGTTGTGCTTCGTCGCAGAAGCGCGGGTCCCCTCAATCCCCAATATGTAAATACGGATGCTTTTACCAGCATGATTCTCTATATCCGGACCCCTTCCGGAGAAGTCCACTTCCTGGATGCAGCTCCGGATTATGGCTACGTGGATGTGCTGGATCCCAATTTCCTGGTAGACGCGGCCCGTGTGGTGGTACACCCGGATTACGGCCAGCCTTTCTGGCAGGACCTCACGTCGCTGGCGCTCGGAACTACCGCCTTTGTCGTGAACGCCCAGCTTGGGACGGACGGCCTCGTGAAGGGAACCATCCAGGCCAGCGTCTTCAAGGAGGCCTCCTACCTGGTGCGGGAGACCCGGGACGATTTGGGAACCGATGAGAAATACTTCCAGATGGTGGAATCCGGGGAAGATTTTGAAATGGTGTCGGGAACGTTTACGGCCGAAGATTATTCTCCTTCGGTGGACTTCTTGATGGAGTTTGAACAGGAAGCCACCACCAGCGGAGAGATGGTTTATATCAAGCCTTTCCTTGTCAGGGAGCATCACCAGGGCGATTTCCCTCCCGGAGAGCGTCATCTGCCGGTAGATCTCCCGTTCAAGGAAACCATTGCCTACACGTACAATCTGCAGATTCCCGAAGGCTATGTGGTGGAACAGCTGCCGGCATCGGCCTCCTTCCGCCCGACCGGTCTCAAGTTGCGCGCTTTGTGCCAGGTGCAGCAGGTGGATGCCAATAACATCCGGATCAACTTCTCTTACAGGAATGACACCCTGCAGATTCCGGCCTCCAGTTATGTAGAGCTGAGGTCCTTCTGGGAGAAGCTCTGCAATATCTATCTGGGAACCATTGTCCTTAAAAAGCAATGAGCCCGCTGATCTCCGTCCTGGCCGCCGTGGTGGCATCGGCCCTGGTAACGGAAAACACGGCCACCTTTACCGTGAATTCGGAAACTACGGGGGAATTGTCTGTTTCCACCACCATTGTGGTGAACGACGAGCGGGGATTGGACGCAGCCCTGTTTTATCTGTATTGTGACAGTTTCCGCACCCTGAAATCGTTCAGCGGTACGGTGACGCCCGCCAATGCCAAGCCCCAGAAGATTCATATGGCCGACCTGGCCCGCGATTCATACAGCCAGGGCCTGGTAGACGACGGGGTAACGTACGCTTTTTCACCGTCGGGCCATTTCCCGCTGACGGTGCACTACGAATATAAGGTAGGATACCGCTCGGGCCTTTCCTCCTTCCCGGCGTTTTTCCCGGTGGAGATGGCCGAAGTGGCCGTAGAGAACGCCAGCTATGTGCTCAACGTGCCGGCTGGGTATGCCGTCAAGTACGCGTCGTCCCGCATGGAGCTTGAAAAGACTTCCAACAAAGGACGGGATGTTTACACTTGGACCCTCAAGGATTTTCCCCCGCTGGTACGGGAAGGGATGATGCCCCCGGTGGATGAACTTGTTCCCTACGTGTACAGCTCGCCGGAATCCATCAACCTGGGCGGCTATCCCGGCATGCAGCGCAACTGGAATGAGCTGGGAAAGTGGCTGTACAGCCTGCAGGAGAACTCCCTGGAGCTCACGCCGGAGGAGGTGAACGAGGTAAAGGCCCTTACGGCCGACTGCTCCACCACCCTTGACAAACTCACCCGTTTATATGCCTACCTCCGGGAGAGAACCCGCTATGTGAGCATCCAGCTGGGGATAGGCGGTCTCAAACCCATTCCCGCCAAGGAGGTTTCCAAGGCCGGTTACGGAGACTGCAAGGGGCTTTCCAATTATCTGCGCGCCCTGCTGGCGGCGGTGGATGTCCCTTCGGATTACTACATCATCAATACCGACCAGGCCCGCCTGCTGGACGGGTATGCCTCCGTGGGGCAGATGAACCATGCCATGCTGGCCGTGCCCGTTCCCGAGTTTTCGGATACCGTATGGGTGGAATGCACCAACCCTTCCTTCCCGCTGGGCTACCGGCACGATGATGCGGCCGGCCATGAGGTGGTGCTGGTGAAGGAGAGCGGGGGAGAGCTCGTGCGTATCCCCGGCTATGCCGATTCCCTTTCCCTGATCCGTCAGGTCTTGGATGTAAGGCTTTCCTCGGGCGGTTCGGCCTTTGTTTCGGCCCGTAGGGAAGTATACCTGGACTATGTGGACAGTTATCTCTCTTTTCCGGACCTGCGCCCGCAGCAGCAAATGCAGGCCCTTACCCGGAATCTGAAGATTCAGGCCGAAAAGATGAAGGTAGACGCCGCCCGGAATAACTTCAACGACTATTCCGACAAGGGGAAGGACTTTGTTCCCCGGATGGAGATTCCTTATACGTTCAGTACGGAGTCCTACGCCACGTCTTCCGGCACGCGCCTGTTTGTTCCCGTGAACCCGTATGCCCAGGCGCTGCCCATCCAGAAAAGCACCCGCGTCAACGAAATCTATCAGGCCCGGGTGAGCCGGTGGGAGGACTGTGTGACCGTTCAGATCCCCCTGGGATACAAGGTGGAGAGCATTCCGGACCCCGTTACGCTGGATACGGAGTGGGGCCGGATGGAATCCAGCGTGACGCTTTCTCCGGGTGGAACCATCATGGAAGTAAGGCAGGTATTTACCCTCAAAGCGTTCCGCGCACCGGCCTCCCGTTACGGAGAATACCGCGACTTTGCCCGTGCGGTGAACCGTGCCTATACGGCCACGGCCGTTTTTGTCAAGGAGTAGTCTCCCGTTTTCTCAGAAAAAATTGTTATCTTTGTAGGCTATCGCGATTTTTCGCAAGCGAGTGAAAGACATTGTAAGTAATAAACTCAAAAGATTATGATCAACATTACGTTCCCCGATGGAAGTGTGCGTCAGTATGAGGCTGGCGTAACCGGTTATGATGTAGCTATGAGCATCAGCCCCCGTTTGGCTGAGCAGATTCTGGCCGTTAACGTGAAGTATCCCGGCGAGCCCGAGACTTCCAAGGGAACCACCATTGACGTTATGCGTCCCATCAACGAGGATGTGGCCATCCGCCTCCTCAAATGGGAAGACGACGAAGCCAAGAAAGTGTTCTGGCACAGCTCCTCCCACCTGATGGCCGAGGCGCTGGAGGCCCTGTTCCCGGGCGTTAAGTTCGGAATTGGCCCTGCCATTGAGAACGGTTTCTATTACGACGTAGATATGAACGGCCGCACCCTCACGGATGCAGACTTCAAGGCCATCGAAGACAAGATGCTGGAGTTTGCCCGTCAGAAGCAGGACTTCTGCCGCATCGAGGTGTCCAAGGCCGATGCTATGAAATACTTCACCGAGAAGGGTGACCAGTACAAGCAGGAGCTCATCTCCGAACTGGAAGACGGTACCATTACTTATTATACCAACGGTCAGTTCACGGACCTGTGCCGCGGACCGCACCTGAAGAACACGGACGTGATCAAGGCCGTGAAGGTTCTCTCCCTGGCCGGTGCCTACTGGCGCGGAGACGAGACCCGTCAGCAGCTCACCCGTATCTATGGTATCACCTTCCCCAAGAAGAGCCTGCTGGACGAGTATCTGGTAGTACTGGAAGAAGCCAAGAAGCGTGATCACCGCAAGATTGGCAAGGAGATGGAGCTCTTCACCTTCTCCCAGCGCGTGGGTGCCGGCCTGCCTCTGTGGCTGCCCCGCGGCGCCGCCCTTCGCAACACCCTGCAGAGTTTCCTGGCCAAGAAGCAGGCCGAATACGGCTACCTGCCCGTGGTAACGCCCCACATTGGCGCCAAGGATCTCTATGTGACTTCCGGTCACTATGCCAAGTACGGCAAGGATTCCTTCCAGCCCATCCATACGCCTCAGGAGGGCGAGGAATACCTCCTCAAACCTATGAACTGCCCGCACCACTGCGAGATTTTCCGCAGCGCTCCCCGCAGCTACCGTGACCTCCCGCTCCGTTTTGCCGAGTTTGGTACGGTATACCGTTACGAGCAGTCCGGAGAGCTGCACGGCCTCACCCGCGTGCGCAGCTTCACCCAGGACGACGCCCACCTCTTCTGCCGCCAGGACCAGCTCCAGGAGGAATTCGAGAAGGTGATTGACCTCATCCTGTACGTGTTCAAGACCCTCAAGTTTGACAAGTTCACCGCCCAGGTTTCCCTGCGCGACCCCAAGAACCCCTCCAAGTACATCGGTTCTGAGGAAAACTGGAACAAGGCCGAACAGGGCATCATCGATGCCGCCAAGAAGAAGGGTCTCCCTTATGTGGTGGAAACCGGCGAAGCCGCTTTCTACGGCCCCAAGCTGGACTTTATGGTGAAAGACGCCATTGGCCGCAGCTGGCAGCTGGGTACCATCCAGGTAGACTACAACCTCCCCGAGCGCTTTGAACTGGAGTATGTGGACTCCGACGGTTCCCGCAAGCGTCCCGTGATGATCCACCGCGCCCCCTTCGGCTCGCTGGAGCGTTTCGTGGCCGTGCTGCTGGAGCACACCGCCGGTCACCTGCCCCTGTGGCTGCACCCGGATCAGGTTAAAGTGCTGCCTGTGAGCGAAAAATATGCAGATTATGCGAAAAAAGTTGTAAATCTGCTAAATAATTCCGAAATTCGCGCCTCCATAGACGACCGTAACGAAACGCTCGGAAAGAGAATTCGTGAGACTTCCCTGATGAGAGTACCGCTGCTGGTTATCGTTGGAGAAAAAGAACAGGCCGAAGAGACCGTGTCTGTGCGCCGTGGAGCCGAGGACCAGGGTTCCATGAGCGTGCCCGCTTTTGTGGAATATGTCCGCAAGGCCGTGGCAGAAGAACTGGCCCAGTAAGTTTAACGTTTTAAAGGAGTAAAACTATCGCAACGCCTTTCAAACCCAGACCCTCGGGTCTGAAGAAGAAGCCCCAGCAGGTGCAGGGTAACCAGAAGGACGAAAACGCCCTTCGGATTAACCGTGAAATCACCGCATCCGAGGTCCGCCTGGTGGGTGAGAACATCCCGGAGCAGGGCATCTACCCGTTCTCCAAGGCCCTCGAAATGGCCGAGGAACAGGAGCTGGACCTGGTAGAAATCAGCGCCAAGGCAGACCCGCCTGTGTGCAAGATTCTGGATTACCAGAAGTACCTGTACCAGCAGCGCAAGAAAGCCAAGGAGATGAAAGCCAACGCTGCCAAGATAGTGATCAAGGAGATTCGCTTTGGCCCCAACACGGACGAGCACGATTTCCAGTTCAAGCTCAAGCACGCCCAGGAGTTCCTCCAGGAGGGCTCCAAGGTAAAAGCCTCCATCTTCTTCCGCGGACGTTCCATCCAGTTCGCCCAGCAGGGAGAGAAGCAGCTCCTGCGCTTTGCCGTAGAGCTGGAGGAGTATGGCCGCGCAGAGAATATGCCCGTACTGGAAGGCAAGCGTATGTCTATGATGATTGCTCCTGTGAAGAAAAAGTAAGGTGTAATCCTTATATTGTATAATTATTTAATTGTTTAACACAATGGCAAAGCTTAAAACCAACTCCGGTGCCAAAAAGCGCTTTACGCTTACCGGATCGGGAAAGATCAAGAGGAAGCACGCTTATCACAGCCACATCCTCACCAAGAAGACCAAGAAACAGAAACGCAACCTGGATCACTTCGCCATCCTGGAGAAGGTGGACATCGCTCGCGTGAAGGAACTTCTTGTAATGTAATTATTGTTTAACTGGAACGCAGTCCGAAAGCACCTTGTTATTTAATAGGTCACTGCCTCCAAAAAGAGTAAAAATTTATGCCTAGATCAGTTAACTCTGTTGCCTCCAGGGCACGCCGCAAGAAGATTCTTAGCAAGACTCGCGGCAACTTCCTGTCCCGCAAGAATGTCTGGACAGTCGCTAAGAACACCTACGAGAAAGGTCTCACCTACGCCTACCGCGACCGCAAGGCCAAGAAGCGCGAATTCCGCTCCCTGTGGATCCAGCGTATCAACGCCGCCGCCCGTCAGCACGGTCTTACCTACTCCCAGCTTATGGGACGTCTCGCCAAGCAGAACATCGGCCTTAACCGTAAAGTTCTCGCAGACCTTGCCATGAATAACCCCAAGGCTTTTGAGGCTATTGTTAAATCCGTAAAGTAGTTATTGCCCCGTGAGCTGGAAGGAAATCATCCAAAACAAGTGGGTCAGACTGGGATTCTGGTCTGTGCTCTATCTGGCTTGGGTGATCTGGCTGGGAAACTATTGGTTCCTCCTCGGACTCGGCATCATCTTCGACCTCATTGTTACCAAGAAGGTAAAGTGGCTCTTTTGGAAAAAAGAGTATGCCCCGGGAGAAAAACACAATTTTTGGCTGGACTGGCTGGATGCCATCATCTTTGCCGTGGTTGTGGTAACCTTCATCAATATTTTCTTCTTCCAGGCTTTTAAGATTCCTTCCTCGTCCATGGAAAGTACCTTGTATACCGGAGACCACCTCTTCGTATCCAAGCTTACTTATGGACCGCGCGTCCCCCAGACGCCCCTCACCATTCCTTTCACCCACAACCGGGCCTTTGGAAAAGAGTCTTATTCCACCCTTATCCAGAACCCGTACCGCAGGCTCAAAGGATTCCGTGAGGTAAAGAGGGGAGACATCGTGGTTTTTGGATTCCCCAATGGTGATACTGTTCTCACCCAGCGTCCCGCAGACGACTACTACGCCTGGGTTCGCACCTACGGAAGAGAAAAGACCATTGCCCAGTTCGGCCCTGTCATCGTCCGTCCCGCCGATAAAAAGGACCACTACGTAAAACGCTGTGTAGCCGTTGCCGGAGACACGCTGGTAGTGAAAGACGGTATGGTATGGGTGAACGGAGAAAAGGAACCCGACTATCCCGGACGGCAGTTCACGTATCAGGTAATCACCAACGGTTCCCGTATCAACCAGCTCAAGCTGGAGGAGTTGGGCCTCAACCTCTCCGAACTGTATTTCGATTCGCGCCTGCCCGGCTATCCCACGATGCCGCTCACCGCTGAAATGCTGGAGAAAGTGAAAGAGCTCAAGACTGTGGTGGATGTAACCCCCAACCTGGATTACTACCCCGCAACCGGTCAGGATACCGGCATCTTCCCCTTCACCGGAAAGACCCGCTGGACCTGCGACTTCTTCGGCCCGCTGTGGATCCCCCAAAAGGGTGTCACCGTTCCCATCAACGCGGATAACCTGCCCTTCTATGAGCGCATCATCCGTGATTATGAGCACAACACCCTGGAGGTCAAAGATGGCAGCATTGTCATCAACGGAGAACCCGCTACTGAATACACGTTCAAGCAAGACTACTACTTTATGATGGGCGATAACCGCCACAACTCCCTGGATTCCCGTTACTGGGGATTCGTACCGGAAGACCACATTGTGGGTTCCCCGTCCATCATCTGGCTTTCCACCGATGCCAACAAGGCATTCCCTAAGAGCATCCGCTGGAAACGCTTCCTTAAACTTGTATAACAATAAAAAAAGTAAAATATTATGTCAAAGGTTTGTCAGATAACCGGTAGGAAGAGAATGATTGGCAACAACGTTGCCCATTCCAAGCTGCGCACCAAGCGCGACTTCTCCCTCAACCTCAAGACCAAGAAATTCTGGTCCGAGTCCGAACAGCGTTTCATCACCCTGAAGGTCACCACCAAGGGTATGCGTATCATCGAGAAGAATGGTCTCGACGCTACTCTTAAGGCCGCTCAGGAGAAAGGATACGTGAACCTTGTTTAACCCTTTTAATTCCTAAGAACTATGGCAAAGAAACAGAAAGGAAACAGGGTGCAGGTCATCCTGGAGTGCACTGAGCAGAAGGCCAGCGGTGTTCCCGGTATGTCCCGTTACATCACCACCAAGAACAAGAAGAACACCCCCGACCGCCTGGAGCGTATGAAGTACAACCCGTACCTCAAGAAAGTAACCCTCCACCGTGAGATTAAATAAACAGTTTAGACTATGGCAAAGAAAGCAGTTGCAACCTTCGATGCAAAAGCCGGTGCAAAGCACATGGTGAAGGTGATCCGTATGGAAAAGAGCCCCAAGACCGGTGCCTACGTGTTCGTAGAGCAGCTGGTGGAAGAGGGTAAGGAAAAGGAATTTTTTGCCAAGAAATAGCAAAAAATTCTGATAATCTGAGGGGGCTCTGCCCCCTATTATCCCCCGCGGCCTCCGGCCGGGCGCCCTTCGGGCGCTGGGTTTCTAACACAAAAAAAAGCCACCCTATTTCTTTACAATGGGGCGGCTTTTTTTGTGAATATTTGTATATTTGCACAGTTATGTCAGTGTATATCCCCAAAAATTACCGCAACCTGCTTGGTAGCGTCGAGCAGACGGAAAAGGCCATCAAGGCCGTGAAAGATATGTTCCAGGAAAACCTGAGCGCCCAGCTGGCTCTGCTGCGAGTGACGGCACCTATGATGGTGCTCTCCGGGCAGGGTCTCAACGACGACCTTAACGGTGTGGAGCGCCCGGTTAAATTCCCTGTAAAGAGCCTCCAGGATGCCCCCGCAGAGGTGGTGCATTCCCTGGCCAAATGGAAGCGTCTCAAGCTGGCCGAGCTGGGAGTAGTCCCCGGCCGCGGTATCTATACGGATATGAACGCCCTGCGTCCGGACGAAGACCTGGACAACATCCACTCCATCTACGTGGACCAGTGGGACTGGGAGAAGGTGATGACCCCCGAGCAGCGCAACCTGGACTTCCTCAAGCAGACGGTCCGCCGCATCTACGAGGCCGTCAAGGTAACGGAGAACAAGCTCTACGTGGAGTTCCCCCAGATTACCCCTATGCTCCCGGAGGAGATTCATTTCATACAGGCCGAAGAACTCCTGCAGCGCTATCCCGGCAAAACCGCCAAGGAGCGTGAAAACGCCATAGCCAAGGAGTACGGCGCCGTCTTCATCATAGGCATCGGCGGCAAACTCTCGGACGGAAAGGCCCACGACGGCCGCGCAGCCGACTACGACGACTGGAGCACCCCCACGGAAGGCGGATATTTCGGCCTTAATGGAGATATCCTGCTCTGGAATCCGGTGCTGGACAGTGCCTTTGAGATTTCCAGTATGGGCATCCGCGTGAATCCCGAGGCCCTGCACCGTCAGCTGGAACTCAAGGATATGCTCTGGAAGGAAGACCTCTACTTCCACAAGCTTCTGCTGGGAGGAAAACTGCCGCAGACCATAGGCGGCGGTATAGGCCAGTCCCGCCTTTGTATGTTCCTCCTCCGCAAGGCCCACATTGGAGAAATCCAGAGTGCCATCTGGCCGCCGGAAATGCGCCGCGCCTGCAAGGAAGCTGGCATAGATTTGGCATAAAATCAGCCACCCCTTCAAGGGTGGCTTTTTCATTGTTTTCTGTGCCGAAAAGTGTTATCTTTGTAAGTTATTAAGTAACGCAATGGGAATTTTTCAAAACGGCGTAAAAAAGACCAACCTCAACTTCTTCCAGAAGCTGGGAAGGGCCATTACGGGCAAGTCCAAAGTGGACGAAGATGTGCTGGATGCGCTGGAGGAGGCCCTGCTTTCTTCCGATATGGGCGTGGATACCACGCTCAAGCTCCTGGACAACATCCAGGACCGCGTGGAGAAGGACAAGTACGTGGATATGGAGGAGCTCACCGCCCTCATTAGGGACGAGATGGCAAACCTTATGGGAGACGATGCCCCCGTGCAGCCTTTTGACTTTTCCAAGAAGCCTTACGTGATCCTTGTGGTGGGTGTGAACGGAGTAGGGAAAACCACCACCATTGGCAAACTGGCCGCTATGCTCAAGGCCCAGGGCAAGAAAGTGGTGATTGGCGCAGCCGATACGTTCCGTGCCGCCGCCGTGGACCAGCTGGCTGTCTGGGCCGAAAGGGCCGGGGCCGATATAGTGAAGCAGCCTATGGGCGCAGACCCTGCCTCCGTGGCTTTTGATACGGTCAAGAGCGCCGTGGCCAAAGGGGCCGATGTGGTGCTCATTGACACCGCCGGACGTCTCCACAACCGCGTGGACCTGATGAACGAGCTCACCAAAATCCGCAACGTGGTACGCCGCGTGGTGCCGGACGGCCCTCACGAGGTATTGCTGGTGCTGGACGCATCCACCGGACAGAACGCCTTCATCCAGGCCAAGGAGTTCTCCAAGGCCACGGATGTAACCGCCCTGGCCGTTACCAAGCTGGACGGCAGCGCCAAAGGCGGCGTGGTGGTGGGCATTGTGGACCAGTTCAAGTTTCCCATCAAGTTCCTGGGCATTGGAGAAGGCGTGGAAGACCTCAAGGTCTTTGACAAGAAAGAATTCGTAGAAGATTTATTTAAACTTGAAGATATACAATGAAATTATCTTACAATTGGCTTAAGGAGTATCTGAAGTGTGACCTCACCCCCGAGCAGGTGGCCGAGGCTATGACTTCCATCGGTATTGAAGTGGACAGCGTGGAAATGCAGGAAGTGATTCCCGGCGGTCTCAAGGGTGTGGTAGTGGCCCAGGTGCTTACCTGCGACCCTCATCCCGACAGCGACCACCTTCACGTAACCACCGTGAACGACGGCACCCCCGAGCCCGTGCAGGTTGTGTGCGGCGCTCCCAACGTGGCTGCCGGCCAGAAGGTGCTCTTCGCCCAGCTGGGAACCGTCCTCCCCGGAGACTTCAAGATCAAGAAGTCCAAGATCCGCGGAGTGGAGAGCTTCGGTATGATTTGCGCCGAAGATGAACTGGGCATTGGCGCCAGCCACGCCGGCATTATGGTGCTGCCGGAAGATGCCGTTGTGGGCACTCCCGCCAAGGAATATCTTCAGCTCAAGGACGAGGCTGTAATTGAATACGAAATCACCGCCAACCGCATTGATGCGGCTTCCCATATCGGTGTAGCCCGTGACCTGTACGGCTACCTCAAGAGCAAGGACATTCCCGCCCAGCTCTGCATTCCTTCCGTAGACGCTTTCAAGGAAGGCGAGGGCGAGTCCATCCCCGTGGAGGTGCTGGACAACGAGGGCGCTCCCCGTTACGTGGGTATCACCGTCAAGGGCGTGAAGGTGGGTCCCAGCCCCGAGTGGCTGCAGGAGAAGCTGCTTTCCATCGGCCTTAAACCCATCAACAACGTGGTGGATATCTCCAACTTCGTGCTCTTTGAGACGGGCCAGCCCCTGCACACCTTTGACGCTGCCAAGACCAAGGGCAAGGTCATCGTGCGCCGTGCAGCCCAGGGAGAAGCCATCCGTACGCTGGACGGTGTAGACCGCAAACTGGCTGCCTGCGATATGGTCATTGCCAACCAGGACGGCCCTATGTGCATTGCCGGTGTGTTTGGAGGCGAGGATTCCGGTGTTACTGAAAACACCGTGGACGTGTTCATCGAGGGAGCTTACTTTGACCCCGTGAGCATCCGCAAGACGGCCAAGAGCCAGCAGCTGAGCACCGACGCCAGCTTCCGCTTCGAGCGTGGAGCAGACCCCGAGGCTGCCCTGTATGCTGCCAAGCGCGCCGCCCTCCTCATCCTGGAGGTCGCCGGCGGCAAGGTGGTGGGCAAGGTTCGCGAGATTTATCCCCAGCCCATCGGCCGTGCCCAGATTGAACTGGATTATGCCCGTATAGAGCATTTCATCGGCAAGGAAATTGGCTGGAAGACCATCGAGAAGATTCTGCAGGGCCTCAACTACCAGTTTGTGAAGGAATGGGACGGCGGCGCCCTGGTGGCTGCCCCCACCTATATGGTAGACGTAACCCGTGAGTGCGACGTGGTGGAAGAAATCCTCCGCATCTACGGTTACAATAACATAGAGCTGCCCGGCAACCTCCGTATGAGCGTGAATCCTTCGCAGCAGCCGGATCCCGAGGCCACCCGCAACAACATTTCCAACTGGCTGGCCGCCAACGGATTTGTAGAGACTATGAACAACTCCCTCACCAAGGAGGACTACTATACCAAGCTGGAAACCTTCCCGGCAGAGAAATGCGTTCACATTGTGAACCCGCTGAGCTCCGACCTCAACGTGATGCGGCAGACCCTACTGCTCAACGGTCTGGAAGTGGTGGCCTACAACCTCAACCGTCAGGCCGTTTCCCTCAAGTTCTTCGAGTACGGCTCCGTGTACCAGCGCCTGCCCGAGACGGACGGCACCACCCTGGCCGGTTATGAGGAGCACCGCTGCTTCTCGCTGTTCATCAGCGGAACGCCGGACAAGGCCTGGCGCAACCCCGCCCAGAAGTCCAACTTCTTCCTCCTCAAGGGTTACGTGGAGTCCCTGATGGCCCGCTACCGCATTGACGTGAACAGCCTGGCCACCGGCGCCACTCCCGCAGACCTCTTCTCCGAGGGTATAACCTACAGCCTGCCCGGCAAGGAGCCCAAGCTCCTGGCCACCCTGGGCACCCTGAACCCCGCCCTGTGCAAACGCTTCGGCATCAAGCAGCCCGTGTTTGCCGCAGAGATCAACTGGGAAGTCCTGTTCACCCTCATCAAGCGTGACAAGTTCTCCTTCAAGGAGCTGCCCCGCTTCCCGGAGGTACGCAGAGACCTGGCTCTGCTGCTCAACGAAGGCGTTGCCTACGCCGACGTCCGTCAGTGCGCCCTCCGCGCCGGCAAGAAGCTCATCAAGAGCGTGAGCCTCTTTGACGTATACCGCGGAGAAAAGATCCCCGAAGGCAAGAAGCAGTATGCCCTTAACTTTGTACTTCAGGATCCCGAGCGTACCCTCACCGATACCGAGGTGGAAAGCACTATGAACCGCGTGCTCACCGCCCTGCAGAACGAACTGGGAGCCACGCTGCGCTAATGAAAAAGTTTCTTCTTCTCATTGTGCCGTTTGTGCTGGCGGTCTCCTGTCACAGGGGGCCGGAGCGCATTTCGCGCGGTGATATGGAAGATATAATGTATGGAATCCTGCTGCAGGACCAGTATATCAAGGTCAATTCCGTTTCCAAGAGAATAACGGACACCACCCTGGTGTACGAAGGCATCTTTGAGCAGTACGGCTATGATACGGACGATTTCCTCTATAGCCTGAACTACTATCTGGAAGACCCTTCCCGTATGGAGAAGGTGATGGAGAAGGTGGAAGCCCGTCTCAAGGATGAATCCAAGCTGCTCTCAGAAGAGATAAAGGCCGAAACGTGGCGCTCCGGTTTTATGCGCATCTACAACCTTCGGCCCGATACTTTCCGACAGCCGCAGCCTTCTTCGGCCCTGGATACCCTGTCCGTGCTGTTCAACAAGGATTCCCTGGCTTACAAGCCCCATAAATTGAAACGTTTGAGATGACCCGATACGCTGCCCGATACCTGTATACGCTTACTTCGCCCCTTCCTTTGGAGAATGCCTATGTGGAAGTGGACGACAACGGGGTAGTGCTGGGAACCGGCCTGTGCGAAGAAGGGGAGACCGTCCTGGACGGTGCCCTGTGCCCGGGTATGGTCAATGCCCACTGCCACGTGGAACTTTCCTATATGAAGGGAATGTTCCGCAAGGGAACGGGTATGGCCGGTTTCATTGACCAGATCAACGCCCTTAGAGACACGTCTTCTCTG
>JAEEGG010014685.1_pt1 | contig 16549 bp, 13 predicted proteins | sample 9134161 | NCBI WGS metagenome assembly JAEEGG01 (sample SAMN16246543, study PRJNA631951) | gut metagenome | biome: gut microbiome; feature: rumen; material: CR-attached | host: Bos | place: Iran: Karaj | collected 2018-10
GGTCAAGCGTGATGGTGTCATCCTTGATGCTGGCTTCGGCTTCGGCGCGGAGGCGGGTGCATTCGGGGATGAGCTCTACCAATTTACGCGCAACGGGAATTTCGCATTCGGGTTCCTCGCTGAGCGACACGCGGATGGTATCGCCAATTCCTTCGGTAAGCAAGGCGCCAATACCCACCGCACTCTTGATGCGTCCGTCCTCGCCTTCACCGGCTTCGGTAACGCCGAGATGCAAGGGGTAGTGCATGTCCTCAGCATCCATCGTCTTCACCAACAGACGCACGGTGGTGACCATCACGACAGTGTTCGAGGCCTTGATGGAAATCACGACGTCGTCGAAGTGCTCTCGGCGGAAGATGCGCAGGAACTCCATACAACTCTCGACGATACCCTCGGGTGTATCGCCGTAGCGCGACATGATGCGGTCGGAGAGCGAACCGTGATTCACACCGATACGCACGGCGGTGTGATGCTCCTTACAGATATTGATAAAAGGCACGAGTTTGGCCTCAATCTTCTTCAGTTCCTCGGCATATTCCTCGTCGGTGTATTCCAGATGTTTGAAGGTACGGCCTGGGTCGACGTAGTTGCCGGGATTGATGCGGACCTTCTCGCAGTACTGTGCAGCGACGTCAGCGGTATGTGCCGTGAAATGAACGTCGGCCACCAATGGTGTATTGTAGCCGTCAGCCTTCAGTCGGGCAGAGATATTCTTCATGTTCTCCGCTTCGCGAGTGCCTTGAGTGGTGAAACGCACCAGTTCACCACCAGCATCAATGATGCGCTTGGCCTGAGCCACGCTAGCCTCCGTGTCGTTGGTGTCCGTAGTCGCCATCGACTGAATGCGGATGGGGTTATCGCCACCGATGGCGATATTGCCTACGTGACACACCGTACTAATTCGTCTTGTACTCATACTTTACTTCTGCTAAGTCCTTGTTTGCCTTTTCAATCTTGGCCTTGAGGCCGCTCTTGTAGTCGGCTAGTCGCTGGGCAATGGCATCATCGGTCAGTGCCAGCATTTCGACAGCGAGAATGGCGGCATTCTGCGCGGCATTCACGCCAACGGTTGCAACAGGAATGCCCGGAGGCATCTGGATAATCGAGAGCATGGCATCCAATCCGTCAAGCATCCCCTTGATGGGTACACCGATGACGGGCAGCGTCGTCGAAGCTGCAATGACACCAGGCAGTGCTGCGGCCATACCAGCAGCAGCGATGATGACTTTCAGTCCGCGTCCTTTTGCGCCATGGGCAAACTCCTCTACAGCTTCGGGCGTGCGATGTGCCGAGAGTGCGTTGACTTCAAACGGAATCTGTAAGTCGTTGAGTTGCTTACAGGCTTTCTCCATAACGGGCAGGTCAGAGGTGCTGCCCATGATAATGCTTACTAGTGGGGTCATATTGTTGTTCTTTTTTCGTTATTACGGTATTCCGTTATTTCGTTATTACGATGTTTTAAAGGAAAAGTATCGCTATGGCGGCGCTGAAGAAACCCGTCCAGAATCCGACGACTACCTGAGCCAGCGTATGTTGTCGCAGAATCATACGGCTGGTGCCGACAATTCCGCCTACGATGAATACCAGACAAAGCCACCACACAGGATTGAATCCCAAGTAGTAGGCAAAGGCAAAGAGTGCTCCGCCCACGCCTCCGATGGCTGCCGTGTGGGTGGAAATCTTCCACCAGACGTTGATGAGTGCACAGACAATCTGCAATGTCAAGGCAGCTACCACGATAGACCCCATGAAATGAGGCATGTGGAGACGCTCCATGACATAGATGCAGGTGAAATAGCAGATGATGGAGATGACGTACGGCACCATGCGTCGTTCGCGGTGCCCCAGTTCGATGAGGTTCCAGCCCTGATAGCGGCGGTAAAGATGGATGAGCAGGGTAGGGAGGAGGATGGTGAACAGATAAGTCAGCAGCAGTACCTGTAGCTTGTAGGGCCAGGAGAACATGCTGAGATAGCTGAACACGAAGAGTACCACCAGTCCTACGATGGGCAGGTAGAATGGCGTGAACACCATGCTCATGATGCGAGCAACCAAGATGATTTCCTTTTCTCGTTTCATTTTCTAAGTCTTGCTACTGGGATGCCCAGTTGTTCGCGATATTTCGATACCGTACGGCGGGCTATGGGATAGCCTTTCTCGGCCAACAGGTCTTTGAGTGTCTCGTCGCTCAGGGGTTTGCGCTTGTCTTCCGCTTCGATGAGTTCTTGGAGGGCGGCCTTGATTTCGCGCGTCGACAATTCCTCGCCATCGGCCGTCGTATAACCGTCGCTGAAGAAGTGGCGCAAGGGGAATGTACCCCAGCGCGTCTGGGCGTATTTCGAATTGCTGACGCGTGAGATGGTACTGATGTCCAGTCCCGTACGTTCGGCAATGTCTTTCAGTATCATCGGGCGTAGCGAGGCCTCGTCGCCATCTTCGAAGAAACGGTGCTGCCACTGGATGATGGCCCGCATGGTAACGGTCAGCGTGTGGCGGCGCACTTGGATGGCATCGATGAAACCCTGGGCGGCTTCGACCTTCTTCTTCGTATACACCAAAGCCTCCGTCATCTGGCGACTGAGGTGTTCTTTGTTGTCTTGGTAGTCGCGCAGCGTGTCGGTGAACGACGGCGAGACGCATAGTTCCGGCACTTCGGCAGCATTCAGTGAGAAGGTCACCGTGCCGTCGTCGTGGGTGTCGATGATGAAATCTGGGGTAATCTGTTGCAGGGAACGTCCGATGGTCTCACTGATGGAGGAACCGGGTTTGGGATTCAATTTGCGTAGTTCGGCAATGAGCGTCTCTGCCTGCAAGTCACTCAGTTTCAGCACCTGTTGCAGTCGTTGCCAGTGTTTCTTGGTGAAAAGCTCAAAATATTCGCTGATGGTTTTCTCCATGAGGTCTCTCAGACGGGACGGGTCGCGCCGTTGAATCTGCAGCAACAGACATTCCTGCAGCGAACGTGCTCCGATGCCGGCAGGGTCAAACTCTTGTAACAGCAGCAGTACTTGTTCTATTTCGTGCGTCGTAGCGTCGAGATGGTGATAGATGGCCAGTTCGTCGCTGATGTTATCTAGCGACTTGCGCAGCAGTCCGTCATCGTCCAACGAACCAATGAGATATTCCATGATGTCGCGCTGGCGTTCGGTGATGTTGGCCATGTTCATCTGTTCGTTCAGCTGATCCATGAACGACTCCGTCTGACTATAGACAATTTCCTCGCGATCCTCCTGATTGGACTGGCCGCCTTGATAGACTGGCAGGTCCTCGTCGTCGCGACCAATAGACTCCAAGGCAGCATCCAGAGCAGATTGGCGCTCCTCCTGTTCGTAGTCGTCGGTGTCGTTTTTGGGGGTGTCTAGATTTTCTAGAGGATCTAGATTATCTAGATTTTCTTCTGGGGAGAGTTCCAGCGCAGGGTTGTCGTCCATCTCGGTCTTGATACGTTCCAGCAGCTGAGTAATGGGCAGCTCAGTCAGCTGCGCCTGCAACAACTGTTGCTGCGTAATGCTCTGCGTCAGTTTCTGTTGCTGCGTGAGCCGCTGTTCTTGTATCTGTCCCTGTGCCATTTTTTCGTTATTACGTTGTTACGACATTACGTCACTCCCAGTATGCAAGTGTTCGCCGTTGTAGCACGGTAGTATTCTGCGTCTTCGAACCCTTTTCCCAATAGGTCAGGCTGAGCGAGTTGCTGGTCCAGTTGCCGTTATCGTCGCGGGTGATGTAGTTGTTGCGCATATTGATGGTCATGATGCACTCGCCGTTTTTGTCGAATACTTTCTGATTCTGCGTCAACACCTCATCCTGGTCGTTGTATGTATAGTCGTTGACATAGCTGATGCCAGCCTCTTCGTTGGTCAGCGTGCGTTTAACGAGGCGGTAGCTGTCGTCATAAGCATAGGTAATCGAGCTGAAACCCTCTTGTTCCTTCATACGTGCCCGAAGCAGATAACCGTAACGGTTATATTCGCGGTCGATAAGGTCGAGGTTTTCTATCTGACCATTTCCGTGGAAGTGCATGAACTGGTCTTCAGCGACGGCATTCTCCGTCACGACCTCCTGAACATCGCCACGCAGTCCCATGGAGAGAGCGTCCTTATAATAAGGGGTGGAGCCGAGATACAGCACGCGGATGTCGTGGGAACCGTTGTCGTTGTCGATGATGGAGAGTTTGATACTGCCGAAGTCGTCGATGTAGAACCAACTGTCGTCACGCTGCGTGAATTTTCCGTGATCCTTTTCTAATTTATAAAGGAAATACTGCAGGTTCTTGTCTAACATTTTCTGTGTGCTATAAGGACCGATGGTGACGTAGGCCGACGTAGCGAATTTCGTCTCAGGAGCCACGCTGACCATCAGTTTCGAGCGGAAACCGTAGAAATTGCCGCGGAAATAATAGTCCTCGCCATCGTCGGACTGTCCCCATTCGGCAAACTGGGCTTCCGCCAGCGCCTGTCGCAGCGAGTCGATAGGCCCTTCGATAGGAATACCCATCAAAGAGATGCTTCGTGGGTCGCCCTGTGGCTGTGCAGAAACGGTCAGTACTGCTACAAACAGGAGGATGATAAACGTTATTTTCTTCATTTTCGCTGCAAAGATACACAATATTTTTGTATCTTTGCACCAAAAATCAGAGAAATATGAAGATATTTGCTGTAGGAATGAATTATATCCAGCACAATAAAGAGCTGGATGGCGCGTTATATAAACCAGAGAGGCCTGTTATTTTCACCAAAGCAGACTCCGCGTTGCTGAAGGACCATAAGCCGTTCTTCATCCCCGACTGGAGCGAGCAGGTGGATTATGAAACAGAGCTGGTAGTACGCATCTGCAGGCTGGGCAAGAGCATTCCTGAGCGCTTCGCCCACCGTTATTATGACGCTGTCACCGTGGGTATTGACTTCACGGCACGTGACTGGCAGCGTGAGGCCCGCAAAGAGGGTCATCCCTGGGAAATCTGTAAAGGTTTCGACGGTTCGGCGGTGATTGGCGAGTGGGTGCCGAAAGAAAAATTCCTGGATGTGCAGGCGTTGCACTTCCATCTCGACATCAATGGGACGACGGTGCAGGAAGGCTGTGCGAGCGATATGCTCTATAAGATTGATGAGCTGATAGCTTATATCTCGCAGTTCTTTACGCTGAAAACCGGTGACCTGCTATATACAGGAACTCCTGTGGGCGTTGGCCCCGTTCATGTCAATGACCATTTGGAAGGGTGGTTGGAAGAAAGAAAAGTATTGGAATTCAATTGTAAGTGAGACGCTATATATATATAATAGGTATAGGATTGTTGCTGATGAGCCTGACGGCCAAAGCACAGCAACGGTTTTTCAACCTGACTGCTGAACAGGTCAGGATTGATTCGTTGTTGCCGGTATTCACCCATCATATGCCGTTGGGACCGGACTATGCCGACTCCATCTATACTGTCTCTATTGTCTATCCGGAATTTATTCCGATGAGCGAGGCCGACATCGAACGCTGTGAAAAGATTATGTCGAAGTCGCTGCCTGTCTTGCCGGAGGTTTCGCAGGTCATTAGCGTAGATAGGAAACAGGGAGAACTGACGCTCTCGTTTATTCCGCTTGTTTTCCGTGAAGGGCAATACCAGAAACTGGTAAGTTTTATGCTGGATGTCAGGGGTCAGAAGTCGGCGGTCAGAGGCAGAAGGGCTGCGACGCAGCGTTATGCTGACCATTCCGTGTTGGCAACGGGCAAATGGGCAAAAATCGGTGTACCGTCGACGGGTATCTATCAGGTAACCAGTGATTTGATTAGAAAGGCTGGCTTCTCGGATATCAATAAGGTCAAGATCTATGGTTATGGTGGTGGATTGCAGCCCGAGACACTGACGGCCGATTATTTGGCAGAGACCGATGATTTGACGGAAGTTCCGACGTGTGAGATCGGAGGTCGAAAACTGTTCTACGCCATCGGACCAGTCACTTGGGATGCCAACAACAAACGCATCCGTAATCCGTATTCGAACTACGGCTATTACTTCCTGACGGAAAATGATAGTACTGCGCTGACGATGAGTGAAGCGGAATTCAAGGAAAAGTATTATCCCTTGGCAGACGACTATAATTCCTTGTATGAGGTTGACGACTTCGCCTGGTTCCATGGAGGTCGTAACTTGTATGATGCGACGGCGATAGGAGCAGGCGGAAGCCATACCTTTACCATTGCGGCAAAAGGAACAGGCGCTGAAGGACAGATGACAACGGTGGTGACGGCGGACGATGCGGCAAAAGTGTCCATCAGTTTGAATGATGTCCCTCTGGATTCCGTCAACATCATGGCGCACGGCAGTTATGAAAAGATGCGTCAGACGATGAGTATGAAGGCTGTTCATAATCTGCAGACATCTAACAAGGTGACTATCAAGAATCTCTCTGGCAGCGCTACGGTGCGATTGGACTATATCTCGCTGCATGCCAATGAACCTGCTGCCGCTCCGGATTTGTCTGCTACATTCCCCGTTCCGGAATATGTATATAATATCACGAATCAAGACCACCATGCCGATGCGTTTGCCGATATGGTGATCATTATTCCCACGACGCAGAAACTCAAGGCACAGGCAGAACGTCTGAAGACATTGCATGAGCAGAAGGACGGACTGAAGGTATCCATCGTCCCTGCTGACGAATTGTTCAACGAGTTCTCCAGTGGAACTCCGGATGCCAATGCCTATCGCCGTTATCTGAAGATGCTTTACGACCGCGCTGGGACAGATGCCGACATGCCGCGCTATCTGTTGCTGATGGGTGATGGTGCCTGGGACAACCGCATGGTCAGTTCGGAGTGGAACGGCTATTCACCTGACGATTTCCTGCTCTGTTATGAGAGTGAGAACTCGTCGAGTGCCACCGATTGCTATGTGACGGACGACTATTTCTGTCTGATGGACGATGGCGAAGGAGGCAATATGCTGGTGGCAAAGGCTGACGTGGCTGTAGGACGTATCTCCGCACGAACGGCTGACGATGCCGCTGGCGTGGTAGATAAGATAGAAAGCTACGTCAACAACGATAATGCCGGTGCGTGGCAAAACCTGCTTTGTTTTATGGGTGACGATGGTAATGACAATGCCCACATGCAGGATGCCGACAGCGTCGCGCGGATGGTTGAACAACTCTATCCAACTTATCAGATTAAGCGTGTTATGTGGGATGCCTACACCCGTGTCAGTTCATCGACGGGAAACAGTTATCCTGATGTGACTCGACTCATCAAACAGCAGATGCAGCAGGGGGCGCTGATGATGAATTATGCCGGACACGGACGTGCCGACGCCATCTCGCACGAGTATGTGCTGCGTTTGGCCGATTTCGAGAATGTATCGGCGCGACTGCCTTTGTGGTTGACGGCTTCTTGCGATATCATGCCTTTTGACGGACAGGAGGAGAACATCGGAGAGACGGCATTCTTTAACAAGAAAGGCGGTGCTGTGGCGTTTTATGGTACGACACGTACGGTATATCAGACTCAGAACCGACTGATGAACCTGGCATTTACCCGTCATGTGCTAAGTCAGGACGATAACGCACAGTTGCTTTCTATCGGTGAAGCTGTACGACGGGCAAAGAACGAACTGATTGAGACGGGTATCATCACCGGATACGTGAATGGAAAGCCTGTTTACTCCACTGACCGCACGCAGAACAAGCTGCAATATACGTTATTGGGTGATCCTGCCATGAGACTGGCGGCACCGACGATGGGTATCCGGATTGATTCCATCAACCATGTGCCTTTAACGGTGAGTCAGACACAGATACTGAATGCAGGCTCGACAGCAACTATCAGCGGACATGTCCTGGAAAAGGACGGACAGCCCGCTACAGGATTCAATGGCACGGTGACGACAATTGTGCGAGATGCGCTTGAACGGGTGGTTTGTAAGTTGAACGACCCAACGGAGGCTGAATATCCTTTTGTGTTCTACGACCGTCAGAACGTGCTCTTCAATGGTAACAATGAGGTGAAGGACGGACGTTTCTCGCTGACCTTTGCTGTTCCTAAGGATATCAGCTATTCCGATGCAAACGGACTCATCAACCTTTATGCCGTCAGCAACGATAAGGCTATGGAGGCCAGCGGTATTTGCGGTCAGGTGAAGATGAGCGGTTCGGGACCGCTTCCGCACGATGGAGCAGGACCTAACATCTATTGCTATCTGAACAGCGAGTCGTTTGTCAATGGAGGTAGCGTCAATCCGACGCCTTACTTCGTGGCTCAGCTGAACGATGAGGATGGCATCAATGCAGCAGGTAGTGGCATCGGTCATGACTTGGAGCTGATTATTGACGGAGACATGACGAAGACTTATTCGTTGAACGACTATTTTAAGTACGACTTTGGCAGCTATACTACGGGAACGATTGGCTATAGCATTCCCGAACTGTCGTATGGAGAACATAAATTGCTGTTCCGCGCATGGGACATACTGAACAACTCGTCGACGGCAGAATTGACATTCAAGGTCGTAAAAGGTCTGGAACCGTTGTTCTTCGACGTGGAGGCAACGAAGAATCCTGCCACTACAACGACATCGTTCCGTATTCTGCATGACCGGACGGGGAGTGATCTGGATATTATTCTGGACGTGTTCGATATCTCCGGGCGTCATCTGTGGTCGTATGCAGAGAATGGCATTCCGGCGGATAACAGCTATACTGTAGACTGGGATCTGACGGTGGATGGCGGACGTCGTCTGCAAACGGGTGTCTATCTCTATCGGTTGCGTATAGCCAGCGACGGCAGCAACTATGCTTCGAAAGCTAAGAAACTTATCATTATAACTCATAAATAAGGGAATATGAAGACAACAAAAAAGATAATGTTATTGACAGCTGGTCTGTTCTTGGGACTGATTGTCCGTGCACAGGATACCAAGAGCCAGTTCAACCCCGTTGAACATGCTGTCATTTCGCAGACCATCGCTCCCGATGCCCGTTCGGCTGGTATGGGTGATGTTGGTGCGGCCACAGATCCTGATGTGAACTCACAGTACTGGAACCTTGCTAAGTATCCGTTCTGTATCAGCCGTGCGGGTATTGCGCTGAACTACACCCCGTGGCTGCGACAGTTGGTGAATGACATCGACTTGGCTTATGTGGCAGGCTATTATCGCATCGGTGACAATGCATCAATCAGTGGTTCGCTGCGCTATTTCTCGCTGGGTGAGGTGATGACCTCGCTCGAAGATAACGCCATGACGGTGAAACCCTATGAGATGTCGCTTGACGTCGGTGCAGCCTTGATGTTGACAGAGAAGTTCTCGTTGGGTGTGGCTCTGCGCTGGATTTACAGTGACCTGCGTTTCGACTACACGGAAGATGCTTCGCCAGCTTCTGCCTTTGCTGCCGATATTCATGCTTATTACAATAATTATATCAATATCGGACAGCGTGAATGCCAACTGGGCTTGGGTTTGGTACTTCAGAATATGGGTTCAAAGATTACCTATTTCGGTGACGACCGTTCGCAGTTCCTGCCTGCCAATCTCAGATTAGGTGCTTCGCTGATGATTCCTGTTGATGAATATAACCGTTTCACCATTGCTGCCGATGCCAATAAACTGATGGTTCCCACGGTTCCTAAGCAGAATGACGGCGAAACAAAGGAGGAGTATGAGGAGCGTGTTATCTCTGAATATAGCGATGTCAGCTCATTCAGTGGTATGATTAAGAGCTTTAGCGATGCACCGGGCGGCTTCAAGGAGGAATTGGAGGAGATTCAGTGGAGTGTGGGTGCAGAGTATGTTTACCACGACCAGTTCTCGCTGCGTGCCGGTTACCACCATGAGTCGGAGAATAAGGGTAACCGTAAGTATTTTACAATTGGTGGCGGCTTCCGTATGAATGTATTCTCACTGGATGTGGGTTATGTCATCTCTACGGCCCGTAGCAATCCTCTGGACCAGACACTGCGTTTTACGCTGGCTTTCGACATGGATGGTATCAAGGACTTATTCAAAAAATAAATCGGAATAACGATATACCGTAATAACGAAATAACGCAATAACGAAAACATGATAAGAGTAGGAATGGGCTATGACGTCCACCAACTGGTAAAAGGGCGCGACCTATGGATGGGCGGAATAAAGTTAGAACATGAACTGGGCCTGCTAGGTCACAGCGATGCCGACGTACTGATACATGCCATCTGTGATGCTATTTTGGGAGCTGCCAATATGCGAGACATTGGCTATCACTTTCCAGATACTTCAGCGGAAACGGACGGTATGGACAGTAAGATAATCCTGAAGAAAACCATCGAACTGATAGCTACCAAGGGTTATCGATTGGTGAATATTGATGCGACGATATGTGCCGAACGGCCAAAGATGAATCCACATATTTCTCAGATGCAACAGACAATGGCGCAAGTGATTGGTTGCGATGTCGACGCCATCTCTATTAAGGCTACGACGACAGAAAAACTGGGTTTTACTGGACGACAAGAAGGTATTTCCGCATACGCAGTGGCACTTATTGAAAAATAAGTGCCATTTATTTTTCAATAAGGGTCACTTATCATCTAATAAGTGGCCCTTATTGAACTCAAAAAAAATACCACTACTCATCGACGAGCAGTGGTATTCAAAAAGCCTATGTTTAACTAAAAATCCTTTGTATTCGAAACAATTCCAGTCTTTCGACTGGAGGTCTGCCTTGCGGCAGCATATTATTTTATTAAAACGATTTCCTTAGAAAAGAAAGTTATGAGCGCTTCACAGCGATCACTGTTATCCTAACACATTTAAAACTTTCTTCTTACCAATAACTAAAAACCTAAAACTATAAATATTACTACTAACCTAAAACAATCTATTAAAGTAACTTGACCTCACTTAGTCAAGTGTCATCCTTTCGTTTGACAATGCAAAGGTACGAACTTTTTAGATTCCTACAAGTTTTTACCATCTTTTTTCTCAAAAAAACGCGTTGTTCTTGATTTAAATCAAGTGATGTGCGCGATAACATGTATTTTTTACCCTTTTTCTTTTTGTAATTCGCGTGATTTACATTATCTTTGCACCTATATTATAATAAGGTATGCGAGTACTGATAGTAAATACGAGCGAACGGACGGGTGGGGCAGCAGTTGCAGCCCACCGCCTGATGGATGCATTGAACAACAACGGCATAAAGGCAAAGATGCTAGTGCGTGACAAGGAAACAGACCAGTTGACGGTTTCTGCCTTGCCGCAATCTTGGCGCCAGCAATGGAATTTCCTTTGGGAGCGCTTTGTCATATGGGTGCATTTGCATTTCAGGCGTGAACACCTATTTGAAATAGATATTGCCAATTGTGGCACTGACATTACGAAATTGCCTGAATTCCAGGAGGCCGACATCATTCATCTGCATTGGATCAATCAGGGAATGCTGTCGTTGAACAATATCCGCAAGATTCTGGAGAGCGGCAAACCTGTGGTTTGGACAATGCACGATATTTGGCCAGCAACGGCCATCTGTCATTATTGTCGTGGTTGTGAACAATATCAGGTGGAATGTACCAAATGTCCACTCCTGCCGGGTGGCAGTACGGCTAAACGCATTTGGAACCAGAAACAGCGGATGCTCGCAGGACAGTGCATTACCTTTGTCTGTTGCAGTGAATGGCTGGCTGGCGAGGCCAAGAAGAGTGCGTTGTTAGCAGAACAGCGTATTGTCAGTATTCCCAATGCCATTGATTCGCGTGTGTTTTGTCCACAGAACAAACAGCAGGCTCGCCAGACATTAGGATTACCTGTGGATCGTCGCATTATTCTGTTTGTTTCCCAGCGTGTGACGGACCCTCGTAAGGGTATGAACTATTTTGTGGAGGCTATCCAAATGCTGGTTCAGCAACACCCTGGAATGCGGGAGAATACCGGTGTTGCCATTCTTGGCGGACATGCTGAGGAGGTGGCATCACGGCTGGCGTTGCCGTCCTATCCATTGGGATATGTCAGTGATCCGCAGCGTATCGTCAGCGTGTATAATGCAGCTGATGTCTTTGTGTTGCCTTCATTGGAGGACAATTTGCCTAATACGCTGATGGAAGCAATGGCCTGTGGTGTTCCTTGTGTCAGTTTCCGTGTCGGTGGCATTCCTGAGATGATTGACCATCAGTCAAACGGTTATGTGGCTCAACCCTGCGATGCTAACGATTTGGCCTACGGCATTCACTATGTTTTGGCTGAGGCTGATTATGACGAGTTAAGCCATGAGTGCGTGAAAAAGGTGGCTCGCTGTTACTCTCAACAGAGTGTTGCCAATCGCTATATCGAGGAATATCAGTTACGAATGAAACCCAAAAGTCTGAACGGATGAATCCATTGACACAAACCATATTACTCTCAGCGTCGACTTTGCGCATGTTGCCGCATATCTTTCTTTTCCTTTGCAAGAAAAAGACGATAGCCGACGATTTGACGAAGGTACAGGATGGCAAACCCACTGTGCTGAATTTCATCAAAGCTTGTACCCGTGAACGTACGTTCCGCAATCTGTTCTATTATAGAATAGGGGAGTATCTTGCTGCGCCTATCCAATGGCTTCTGCCGCCAGAGCGTACATTGACCATTTGGTGTCCGAGTATTGGTCCTGGTGCTCATTTTGAACACAACTACGCGACGTACCTGAATGCTGAAAGCATAGGACGTGATTTCTATTGTTTGCAACTGGTTACTCTGGGTAACGGCAAGGGCGGTCGTCCCACCATTGGTGACAATGTGAGTATCTACACCGGTGCCATCGTCTATGGTGGTGTCCGTATTGGCAATAACGTCAAGATTGCTGCAGGTTCGGTGGTGTTTCATGACGTTCCGGATAATTGTATAGTAGCAGGAAATCCAGCTACAATCGTTAAGACTCTATAATATATGATACGTTTTACTGTAGTAACGATAACTTATAATGCCGAGAAAGTGTTGCAGCGAACACTTGACAGCGTATATGGTCAGACCTATGAGGGCGTGGAACACTTGATAGTAGATGGTGCTTCGAAAGATAATACGTTACAAATGGCTGAGGCCTATAAGGAAAAGAGTGACGCTTCGGGTAATGGTCATAAGGTGATAATCCTATCTGAACCCGATCATGGCATTTACGACGCCATGAACAAAGGACTGACGCAGGCTTCTGGCGATTATATTGTCTATATGAATGCGGGTGATTTCTTCCCGCAGACTGATACGTTGGAACAAATAGTTCAGCACTGTCAACTGAATGAACTGCCGTCGGATAATCTACCTGGTGTGCTCTATGGCAATACCGATATTGTGGATGGTGAAGGCCATTATCTGCATCCTCGCCAACACCAACCTCCCCAGCAGCTTACGTGGCGTTCGTTCCGGAAGGGAATGCTGGTATGTCATCAGGCCTTTTATGCCCGTACCGATATTGCCAAGAATCAGCAGTACGACACACGCTACCGTTTTTCTGCCGATGTCGATTGGTGTATCCGTGTGATGAAGGAGACGGAACGCATGGGTTTGAAGTTGTGTAACACGCAGATGGTTGTGGCTAACTATACCGAAGAGGGAACCACGACGCAGAATCATCGTGCTTCCCTCTTGGAGCGTTATCGTGTGATGGCTCACCACTATGGCTACGTGCAGACGTTCTTGCTGCACTGCTGGTTTGTGGTGCGTGCCGTATTACGTTGACCCTATCGTATTACTGCTTTCTTGCCGTTGACGATATAGATGCCGCGTTTTAACTGGCTAAGTACTTCGGCCGTGTTGATACTTGCAGGTATTTCGCGTAGCAGAAGACCATCGATGGAGTAAATGCGTACAGGACCTTGGCTCTCAGACTTGACAGCATGAATGTTTGTGGTCACAGTGCTGACCAGACCGTCTTTGGTGTAGTAGCCGGCATTGACAAATGGGAGATCTTTTGTTTGACCGCCGGCACCGCTGAAAATGATGTTGTCAGGGGCTGTAGTCTTCGTACTAACCCATTTGAATACCTTGTTGCCGTTAGCAGCCTTGCCTAACAGTGTGGCATTGACGCCTGGCCATTCTACGCCAAGGTATTCTTTACCGTCACGTCCTTTCATCCATGCCCATGTGTGGCCAATTGCTCCCCATGTGACAGGAGCCTCGAAGAAAGCACATATCTCACCGTCGTTGACCTTGCAGAATGAGGGTACGCCATCATAAGGAACTTCCGTTGGTATCGGATCGTCTGATAACTTAGGCAGATTAATGGCACTGGGCTCGACACCCTGAACGTAGTAAACGTAGTGGTAGCCGCTGATGACTTTTTTCCAGGCATCGCTATTCGGCGTGTAAGTGGCAGCATCCTTGCCGACGACGCAGAGTAGTTTCTTACCGTCACTGCCTTCCACCTGGACGGCATAATAGTTCTCGTTGCTTGCAGCGTTGGTCGGAGTGCTCATGTTAGTGATGCCTACAGCCTTGCGTACAGCCACCATATTGGCAATCTCTTGCTTGTAGGCAAGCCAATGTTTGTAAAACACGCAGGGAGTTCCTGGCATAGACAACAGGTAGGCATTGGCTGCCAACGTGTCCTTGCGGATAGGATCCTGTTGGTTTTTTGCATCACGATATTCTGTATCGTGGTTCTCGACGAAGGTTACTGCATAACGGCGGTAGTTCGCATTTGACATGATGCTACTGGCATTAAGAAGTTTCATGTTGGCAGCCTGCTTCCAGTTATTGCTGTTGTTGTCATTGTTACTGCCTCTGAGGGCATTGCGAACAGTATAGCGGAAGGGGAAGTCAAAGACGGCACTTTGTATGACGTCATTGTCTTTTGTGGCATTCAGCCACTTGATACAGTTGGAGGCAGAGCCATCCCAGAATTCGCCTACAGAAAAGGTGGGATTTGCATCCTTATTGTATAGGGCAGTATATTTGCCTGGATATCCTTTTACCATGTCGTAACGGAAACCGTCGTATTTCAGGTCTTCCAGCAGCATGTGCAGATAGGCCTTAACGTTGTTTTGCACGTTCGTGCTGGTATGATCTAAATCGCGCATTCCTGACCAGTCCTCACACTTGCTGTCGCTATACACCTCGCTGGGTTGTTCATCGTTGCCAAGGGCGTATTCGTTTTTATTGGCCCACGTTTTCGTAGCTCCATTGTCGTCGTCAGAGCAGATGTCTGTAGATTTCAGTTCGTAGGTTACGCCATTATAGGTCTCCTTGGGGAAGTCCACCCAGTTGCTGACATTCTTACGGTGGTTGATGACTACGTCGGCAATGGTGCCGATGCCCTTTTGCTTAAAAGTGCTAATCAGCGAGCGGAGTTCGTCTTCTGTGCCGAACGAGCTGATATAGCGTCCTTCGCCAGGGAACCAGTAGAAGTCATCGTAGCCCATCGACTGTCCGCCACAGTTGCCGCTCTGCGGAAGCCATACAAGGTCGAACACTTTCGACAGGTTGTCTGCCTGCTTCTCCAGGATAAGCCACTGCGTGTCAGCGAACCCGTCCCAGTAGAATCCCTGTAGCATGACTCCTTCGTATTTCTCTGGCCAGCCCTGCGACAGCATGGGCAGGGTAGCAAAAATTGTGATGATGGAAATGAATAAACGTTTCATAATCATGGGGTTATTAGTTTTATGCTGCAAAGGTAAGGAAATAATTGAGAAATGGGAATTCAGAATTGGGAATTAATGACTTGACGGCCGTGCAACCGATTGCACACGGCTATGTTTTCGTAAAGCCTAAAGTGAGTACGCTAAGGTGGATTCCTTCGACATCCTTGAGGGTATCCACACAGGCTATCAGCGTGGCTCCTGTAGTGCAGATGTCGTCAACGAGTAGTACGTGTTTACCTTTCAGCGGGCTGTCGTCGCACAACTCAAAGATGTCTGCTACGTTCTCCTGACGTTCATGACGGCTGAGTTGCGTCTGACTTTTGACAAAATGTTTACGACGCAGGGCTTTGGTGACAATGGGCAGATGGGTGATGTCGCTAATTCCAATGGCTAGCTGTTCACTCTGATTATAACCGCGTTGTCGCAAGCGTTTGCGACTTAACGGCACGGGAAGCAGGACGTCGATACCGTCGAAATAGCGTGCAAACTGCATCTCGTTGGCCATCAGCCTACCCATATCCTCACCGATATCTGGGCGGTCGTGGTATTTCATGTCGTAAACAATACGTGCCATCTCCGAATGAGGCTCGTAAAACAACAAGGCTGCAGCACGTTCCACGGGCGTCAGATGCCAGAACAACTGGGCCATGGGGTTGTCGTTAGGTGTAAACTGATAGGTGGTACGAGGCAGATGTAGTACGCACACCGAACAAAGGCTTCGTTCCGTGGGTGATAGTCGTTCACCGCAAACCACACATTGTCGTGGCGAGATAAAGTCAAGAAAACGCGTCCACCAGTTCATTATTATTTGTGGTTAAAAATCATCGTCCTCTGGTTCTTCTTCCACGTCAATACACTGGCGAATGATGTCAAATGTAAAACCGCGTCCCAGTGCAAACCGCATCAGTTTCTGGTTTAGTTCGTAGTCGCTATTGGCTTTCGTCGACTTGCGTTTCTGTTTTAGCAAAGGGCGCAACACCT
>JAEEGG010014688.1_pt1 | contig 16547 bp, 12 predicted proteins | sample 9134161 | NCBI WGS metagenome assembly JAEEGG01 (sample SAMN16246543, study PRJNA631951) | gut metagenome | biome: gut microbiome; feature: rumen; material: CR-attached | host: Bos | place: Iran: Karaj | collected 2018-10
TGTCGTGTAGTTAGCAAAACTGGAATTTTTGTAGTTAGCAAAACTGGACAGGGAGGAGCCCGGGGAGGGCTCAGCGGCGGGGGGTGCGATTCGTGAAGAGCACGACCGGCCTTTCGCCCTTGGCCGGCTCGTTGAGCAGGATTGAGACCGTTCCGTCCAGGTGGTCGCAGACCACGACCCGTTCGCCGTGCCGACGCTGCGTCGGCATGGCTAGTCCGTTCCACTGCACCACGCCTCGCGGGCCGACCATGACCCGGACCCGATCCGACCAGACATAGGGCCACCACGGATCCTTCGGGACGGGGCGCAGCTTGTCGCGCCCCGCCTCCTTCGACTGCCTCCACGCCTCGTCCGGCGCGCAGCCCAGCTCCCGGTGCCTCTCGTGGGCGTTGCGGTGCAGCCGCAGGGCGTCGAGGTGCTTGTTGACGAGCGACAGGTCGGCGTCCGCGCCGATTCCGTTGAGCCGGAAATACGGCTCGAGCCGGTCCTGCCAGACCTGGTGCACCCGTTCCACCTTGCCCTTGGATTCGGGCGAGTTGGCCAGCACGAGCGAGACGCCGTAGAAGAGAAGCCTCTCTTCCAGCTGCGTGTGGGCGCCTTCCTTGTCCGAGCGGAAGAAGGAGGCCTGGTCGACGTAGATCTGGAGGGGAAGCCCGTAGCGCTCGAAGCTGACCCGCAGGAAGCAGATGTAGGCCCGGAGGTTCTCGTGCGCGAACATCGCGCAGCCGACCTGGACGCGGCTGCAGTCGTCGAGCATGTCGAGGACCGGGACGGCCGGATGCCGGGGGCCAAACCAATGCTCCGCATGCTCGTCCAGCTGCCACAGTTCGCCGATCGCCTCGCGCTGCCAGCGCCGCACGTGCGCCGGCGGACGCGGCTTGCGCGGCGGTTTGACCAGCCCGGAGGCAAGCGCCCAGTGCCGCACCTGCGCGCGGTCGAGCGTCTTGCCGTGGAGCCGGAGCGCCTCGCTGGCGGCAAAGGCGTACGTGAAGCCTGCGGCCAGCGCCCGCCGCAGCAGGTCCTGCACGTCCTCGGGCCAATCGGGCAGATGATCTCCGCCGGAGCGCCCCGGCGTCCAGGTCCGCAGTCGTCCCTCCGCCCGGGCTCGCAGGTATCCCGCCTTGAGCTGGTAGAGACGGCTGCGGGAAATGCCGAGCGAGCCGGCCGCTGCGGCGGCCGGCACGAGGCCGGCAATGAATTGCTCCATCGTATCCTTGACGTGGGGCAGCGCAAGACGGTTTGCGAGTTGTTTTCTCATGGGGCGCCGGAGCATAGCATTGTCCAGTTTTGCTAACTACACCGGCGGCCGCCCCCCTCGGGGGGCGTTCAAAAGGGCTGACGCCCGCTCTGGAAGGGCCTTTCCTCGCTGTCCTCCCCCCGGATTTCCCCTGTCCAGTTTTGCTAACTACAGCTGTCCAGTTTTGCTTTCACCCCGACACAACTATTTGCTTTGCGCGGTCGCGCCATCCAGAAGAAACGGGAAAAGTCTTTCGGGGAGATTAATACGGAGTCAAATCCAAAAATATTATGATTTTTCTGGATTGGATAGATACTACCGCGCCGGAACGGCGGCCCTCCGGAGCCAGCGGAGCTGGTCGAGGACGTGGGCGATGCCGCGGACAACGGCGAGGGTCGGGTCATCTGCGACGCGGACGGGGATGCGAACAACCTCGGACATCCGCTCGGCCAGTCCCGGCCGGAGCGCGCCTCCGCCCGTGAGGACGATACCGCTGTCGACGAGATCCGCCGCGATCTCCGGCGGCGCCATTCCGAGCAGGCGCGCGGCGCAGCCGACGACCTCGGCCTCGAACGCCTCCGGGTCGCGCTCCGCCACATCGGCGCCGATTCGGACGTCGCGGGCGCAGACGATTCCGGCGAGCGAGATCACCGCTGCGTTCGCCGTCGCGGCGCCGATGTCGACGACCGCGCAACCCGTCGGCTCCGTCACGCGAAGCCCCGCGCCGATGGCGGCGGCCATCGGCGCCTCGATGAGGAACACCTCCCTCGCGCCGGCCCCGGTCGCCGCGTTCTTGATCGCCACCTTCCGATCCTGGTCCAGATCGCCGGGGACCGCGAGGACCGCGCGCGGTGCCAGAAGCGACCACGGCACCTTCCGGAAGCAGTATTTCAGGAAAGCGCGCGCAAGCGCCTCGTCCCGGACGCATCCGGCCTCCACCGGATGGACGAGAACCGCGCTTTCGGACTTCCCTCCGACGAGATCCTCCGCCTTCTTTCCGAACGCGAGGGGCTTTCGGCTCCTGGCGTCGACCGCCACGGACGACGGCTCGTCCATTACGAGCCCCGTTCCTCTGGCCCAGACCCGCGCGTTCGCGGTCCCGAGATCGATCCCGACGTCGTTTTCGAACAGTCGTGCGAAAGTGCTCATTGATTATCCCTGGATGAAAGGCTGGAAGTTGGAGGTTGAGGGAAAAATCGGTTTATTCCGGTTTCTCGGGCTTTTTCCCGTAGAGGATTTCCGCCAGTTCCGGGTCGCCGACGGAGAGCCGGCCCGCCTCCACGTCGGGGTCGAAGGCGGGACCGGACAGGAGCCCGAGCCTCGCGCGCACCTCGGGCGTGGCGAGATTCATCGCGGAGCGGACGCGCCCGCGGTGCCGTTCCGGATGCCACTCGTTCGGCTCCCCGTAGGCGACCATCGAGTGCGCGAGCACACGCGCATCGGAGACCCGGTAGGTCGTCTTGAGTTCGGCGAGTAGTTTCTTCAGCGCCGCGTATTGCGCGTCGGCGATGTCCTCGTCGTGCCGCCCGACGATCGCGATGCCGATCGAGCAGCCGTCGAGGTCTGTTCGCCCGTCCCACATCGAAAGACCGGCGTGGAAGGCGACGCGGGACTTGTCGACGATCGTATAGACCGTTCCGTTCGTGTCCACGGCGAAATGGCATTCGCCGTTCTCGGACAGTTTCGGAAGCGCTCCCTCCGCGCCGCCCTCGGTCGTATGGAGGATGATATAGCTCGTCTCCTTGCGCAAAGCGCGCGCGGAATTCCGGGGCGACCGGTATGCGCTGGAAACCATGGTTCCGCCGCCAGTCCGGACGGTCGGATCCGGCGCGGGCTCCGTCTTCGGCGGCGCGGGCTTCTTCTTCGGCGGCGTCGCGGCGGTTCTGGCGGCGGGGGCGACCCATCCGGATTCGGCGGGAGAATAGGGAACGAACGGGAGCCGGACGTTTTCCAGCGGGATTCTCCGGTGGACGGACCGGTACGCGTGCTCGCCCGGCGCAACTTCCGACGGCGGGCGCGGGACTTCGTAGGTGCAGGAAAGGGTCAGCGGCCCCGGATCGTCGAACCAGACCGGGAACCGTTCCGCGTCGCGTTCGATGCCGCACCCCATTGCGCCTCCCCACGTCTGGTTGGTCGGCGAAAAGTCGGGACAGAGGGCGGCAATCAAACTGTCCCCGCCGCAGAACTCGCTTCCGATTCCGTTCAGGCGGTAGATTTCGACTGATGTCTGCCCGTCCGCGCCCCACATTTGCGGACAGACCAGCTCCGTCGTTCCGTCCCCGTCGACGTCCCGGAACACATCCCGGGTCCCGGCGTTCCCGTCCCTCGGATCGTACTGAAACCCGCCGCTGCTTGCCAGCGGGACGACCGAACCGTTGTCGAGAATGCGGAAATACAACCGCCGATCGGATTCGGTCTCGTCCATTTCAAGGGTTCTTGACGACAGAACGTAGCACCTCTCCCATCCGGCTCCGGCTCCAATGCTCTTCAGGGGGCGGATGGTGAGCGGCGTGTTGGCGTCGGCCTTCATCTTCGGGATGGTCCTAGTCAGCCAGGCCGCATCCAGAACTGCATTCCCCGCTTCGGCGTGCGCGCCCGCGTCTTCCGCCGCTGCCGCCGCGTCGGCGGGAACGCGGATGCGGTCGCCGAGCGAAATCTCCGCAAGGTCCTTCCCGGGATTGAGCCGGCGGAGGACCAGCGGCGTGACATCGTGTTCCATCGCGATCGAATAGACGTCGTCGCCCTCCTTCACGACGTATTCCTTCGTGGGGTCTAAGGATTCCGCAATACTAAACAAGCAAAGAAATGCGTTCGCTTCCGAATCGTCCATGCTCTTCTGCGGCTTTGCTTCGAACTCTTCGTTTTTCTTCAAATAGTTCTTCGCCGTTCCGTCGGCCGGCTCAAGGAGAAGTCCGTCGTAGAGCAACAGCCGACACGCGACGCGGGACCCTTCTCGAGTCCTGCAGGCGACATCCCACGAGAGTTGGTTTGAGGTGAAGGCTGCATCGTCGATTTCGAACCGTTCTCGTACGTCGTTCAGGAGTTCGGGCGTCATCTCCAAGCCGCAAAAGCTGCCAATCGATTTCAGTCCCGTCGTCAGCATCAGCCGCCATTCGTCCGTTCCGTCCTGGGCCCGCCATCGGAAGAACAGCGACCGTCTCCTCCGTTGATGTCCGGAGGGGGCGTGGTCGACTGCCTCGTTGAAGGACTCGTCATCGGCCGTTTCGCCCGAATAGAGGGCGGTCGCGCCAGATTGGTCGAGAAGGACCGCATTGGCCGGCGGGGATTCGCATAGCGTTCCGAACGCGTCGAACCGGGAGGAGCGGACGTTGGCATTCAGGAGGATGTCGTTCCAACTGGCGGTCTCGGCGGGCCGAGAGACCGAGAACTCCGCGTCATCCCAGTTTTCCTTTTCGTGCAGAACGAACGTCGGCGTCATATCGGTACCGATGTCCATATACGAAACGGCGTTGCGCCAATCGTATCCCAGCCAGATGCCGGGCCCGTTCCAGGCCCGGAAGACCAGACTCGGTTTCGCTCCCGATCGAACGGGAGTGTCGAAAAGGGCGATCCGAACGAAGTCCCGGTTCTCGTCGAGGGCGTCGATTCGCCCGGCCGTCTTGCCGTCCTCCGTGACGAAATAGGCCACGGGATTGCAAACGTCTGCGATTGACTCGTGAAGCGTTTTCCGTTCGGCTTCGATCGCGGCCTCCCAAAGAGCCATTTCCGCCGCGGACCGGTAGTTCACTCCGTAGATGAGGCCGCCGTCCTTGATCGTCCCGCCGACCCACAGGCTGCCGTTGTCGAACATCGTGCCGCGCCAGCCGACTTCCGCCCAGTCGTTGGTGAACGAGCCGTTCCGCATTCGTTCGCGGAACGTCTCGTCAAAGAGAATCGGGAACCGCTTGACGAATTCCTCCTCGTTCGGGATGGACGGCAGCGGCGCGGTGCGTTCCAGGGGATAAGAGACGTGCTTCGCGACGAACGTCGCATCGCCGTCCTCGATTGCCTTCGCAAGACGGGCCAAAGGGCTGGAGTCCAGATCCGCCTGCGTGACGGAGCTGCGAGAAGTTTCTGCCGACGGCTCGGCCCCATTTGTATCGACGTCGGTCGCCGCGCCCGCGGCGGCCGCGGCCGCGCAAAAAAGGATCGCTCTTGCCGTGTTCATTGTCGTTTCCTATCGCGAAGGGACCAGCTCAAGGGAAGGCCTGTCCGGAAAGTCCCGCCGGAGCCGTTCCAAAGCGTTCGTGTCGCCCTGCCGGGCCGCCTTTTGGAACCATTCCGCGGCCCGATCCCGTTCGCCGAAAAGCAGCATCCGGTCTCCAAGGAAGACCTGGGCGGACGGGTCTCCGCGCTCCGCCTTCCGGCGTTCGTCCGGAAACCACAAGAGGAGCCCTTCGTAGGTGACGTGCGCGCGCCCCTCCGCCCAGCGCTTGATGGCGCGAAACTCCCGGTAGTGCCGCGACCGGTTGTTCGAGCCCCATGCCCGCTGGACGACGTTGCTCCCCTTGCGGAACTCCATCGACCAGCCCGTTCCATCCTGATAGCCCGCGCCCGGATAGGATCCGGACCAGTTTTTCACGTCCGACTTCGCGAGCTGGGCCGCCACCCAGTTCCATTCGTCGTCGGAAACGACCTCGTCGAGGCGGCTACAGGCATTGGTCTGCATCCGGGCGTCCCCGTTTCGGTAGCATTCGATCCGAACCCGGCGCTCCGGCAGAACCAGGGTCAGCTCCTCGACGGAATCCCACGGGGCGCCCCCCTCGACGTAGCGGATCGTGTCGCCCGGAATCGCCGCGACGACCGCATCCGGATCGACCGGTCCCAGCGATGCGCACCCCGCCGTGATCGCCAGTGCCGTACAGAGAAGAACCGCCTTCGTCCCATCCATCGTTGTTGCCTTTCGCGTAGATTATTGGTCGCAGGATTGAAGATCGACCCAGCGGACGAATTCGTCGCCCGCCGGATCGCTCGACCAGATTGCCTCCGCGAGCGAGGCGAGCACCCTCGGGTCCGATCCCGCCCGCGCGACGGAATCCGGAAGCGTTCCGACCATATCCTCGATCCGCTCCGCCTCCTCCTCGGCGTCGGTCCAGTCCCGGCAGAGCATAAGGAATGGAGAAACAAATCATGTTTTTCAGCATTCTCGCCCAATGGGCCGCTCGGGTTTAGAACTGCGTTCTGCAATTGGGATTCTTGCAGATGGTATCGCCCGGATTGTGCTCCTGCCCACAGCGCGGACATTTTGGCCGTTGATCCTCGAACGCGTTCTGAGCACGGTGTGAAGAAGGCTTCTTGCGGCGGAGGACGAAGAAGCCAAGGCCGAAAAGAATTGGAATGACAACGAACCATTTTCCGAAAAGGGTTGAAGACCCTACGTCTTCACCTTTCCGATCCGCAATCGTTTTCCGGAGCTCTTCGTTCTCGTCCTTGAGACGTTCATTCTCGGCTTTGAGGCTGTTATTCTCGCTCTCAAGGTCATCTATTTCTCTTTGTAGCCGTTCGATTGTCGGAGTGTCTTTCTTGCTTGGTCCACCCTTGAACCATGACGCGGTGGCAGAATGGCTCGCAAGAACAAGAACGACGGTCAGAGGAACAATCTTGAGCTTCATTGTGTTAGAATTGAACCTTGCAGCTTGGATTCTTGCAAACGGTGTCGCCCGGATCGTGCTCCCAACCGCAACGGGGACATTTTGGGCGGGACCCTGGTTCGGGGGAGGCGACTGTCTGTCCGGCGCGATTGCGGGGCCACAAGAAGAAGCCCACGAAGAGCAGGACAAGGGCGGCGACGGGGAGCAAAATCCAGAGTGCAAGATTGCCGGTTCGGCGGGCTCCCTTGGCGGTCGTAGCCAACGTGTCGATGGATTTCGAAGACGCGTCCAGTTTCGATTTGACCGCATTCAGTTCGCGAACCAGCTCGTTGATCTTCGATTCTTGCTCGCCAAGCTGCCTTTCCAACCCGGCGATCTTTTGGTTCTGCTCGTTTGAGTCTTTCTTGACGGACGATTCCAACGCCTTGATGCGTGTTTCATGATTCTCAACTTGAGTTTTGACGGGTTTGATTCTAGCATCAATTCGTCCCTGCTCGCTTGCATGAACAAGAGGGGTGAGCGCGAGCAACGCGGCGCAGATGAGGATGATGTGTGTTTTCATGGTTTATCTTTCCCAGTTGTTGATGGCATGAGCCGCTCTGCAAGAGACCCGACAAGCGGGAGAAATCTATTGGATCTCTTTGTTGACCATTTCTTCCGCTTCGCGTTGGAGGCATTCATTGAAAGTCCGGTCGATCGAGATGTCCTTAGGGCTCGTCATGCGGATGATTACGATGTTAAACCGTTCTCCGGAATGTGCAATGCGAAGTTCATCAACATAGTCGGAGAGGGCGCCCATGTCGGGTTCTGGATAGACTGTTCCGGAAGATGTCTTTCCTTCGCATTCGACGCCGATTCCCGAGTCAAAGGGGCATTCGATTCGGATTTCCAGCGAATCGATGGGAGGGGTGGCATTCTCAAAAAATGCCTTGAGGATGGTTTCGATGGGCTGTTTCATGTTAGGCGGCTAGAACTGGGTTTTTGATGTGGAAATAGGTAGGACGCCCATCGACACGATAGGCGACATTGAAAGATGTGGGACGGAAAGAATCGTCATTGTAGGTCGTGCGGATTCGATATTCCGATATGCCATGTCCGGAATCCATTGCCTTTTCAATTTTTCCTTCCATGAATCGGTATGTCGTCATTCCGGAATCCTTGCATGACATAAAACGATTCACTTCCTTGTTCATGGGGAACAGGTTGAACTGTTCTCTGGGAGCGCCGAATTCGCGGGCAATGCCATGCCCGGCGTCATCACCTGACTTCCCGTCCTTGAGCAAACAGCATTTCCTCTGCTGGTTCAAATCTCTAACTCCGTCGATTCGTTCAAGTTTGTCCGCTTTGATTTCTATGACCCGTCCATGGCCATTAGTTTCCACGCGAATGTGGTTCTTCCCCTCTGGATTGTCCAGTTCGAGAATCGACTTCTCGGGAAGACGTCCATTCAGAAGTTCTGAATCGCGCCCGCATTCCAGTTGATAGACAGGCTTTCCGCTAGCGGATTCAGGATCACGGAAGTCGGACCATGTTTGCCGGGGTCGTTCAACCGTTTCCGCCACCTCCTGCGTCTTTGCTGCTTCCGCCGCATCGGCAGGTTTTTGAGCTTCTGGGTTCGCCTCTTCGGTCGTTTCGGGACTATCGGCGGCTTCTGGCCGTGTTTCCTCGGCATCGAGTTTGCCTCGAAGCTCTTCGGCGGCGTCGACCTCGCGTTGCTTGGCAAGTTCGCGCCGCTCACCCTTAGTTTCGGGCATTTCGCCGACGCGGAAGCCTTCCTGCATGGCCTGACGTTCCATCATGGCGTTCTGCAGTTCGCTTCCGGTTGACTGTGTTCCGGCCTCGGCCGCCATCTTCTGGGCAATTTCGCGAGCGGACTGCAGGGCCGCCTCCTTGGCGGCTTCAACGGCGACTTCCTTGGCGGCTATGGCCGCGACAGCTTCGATGGCCATCAGGATTCTCCTTTCTTGAAGGCGGCGAGAACGTCCGCCGCAAAGGCGAAATCAATCCGCTCGACAATGGCTTCGGCCAGCGCCGCTCGCACACCTGGTGCAAAACGGGTTCCCTTTGGTTCGAGAATTGGCAGCGCACGACGAATGGCGTCGGCGAGACGCGCGTAGCGGTCCGGCGCGCCTTTCACAAGATCGTAGTTGTGGTTGACGATCTCGAGGACGCTTTTCTTTCCACTGACAAGGAACAGCTCAAAGGCAATGCCGGCAAGCTTGCCGGTCGGCGATTCGACGGCGAGCCGCGATCCGGCGAAATAGTCCGAGAAGGCGGCGCGGTAGGCGTCGGTGTCGCCGCCGCCGGCGAGAAGTGCGGCACCCGCCGCGCGGAGCGCGAGGAGCGCGCGCCAGTCGCCGCCGTGGGCGTTCCAGATTTCGGCGCAGACCTGCTTCCAGTAGACGGACAGCCAGTCGGCGCGGTCCGGCCAGTCGCCGACGGGGCGCGTCGGGCGGACGTCCGCGAGCGTGGCGGGGTCCTGCCCGAGGCCGACGGCGAGCATCGTCTTGTAGAGGGCGTCCTTGAACGCGCCATCCTCCAGGTCCACGCCGGCGGCGGGCGTCGCGAAGAACGCCGCGTTGTCCGCCTTGTATTTCGCGGTCGCCTCGGAGATTTCTCCGCCTGCGCGAATCTCGTGTTCCTCGCACTTCGGAACAAGCACCTGGAACGCCTTGAGGTCGCCGTCCTGGCTCGCGACGCACTGCCCGGTGCGGAGCAGGCTTAGGTCGGCAATTTGCTCGTCCACAAGGCCCATCGTGCCGCCGACGTTTTCGCGGTCGTCCGTCGCGAGGAGGCGGTGGACGACCTTTGCACCAGTTCCCTTGACGATGTTCGGACTCACGCGCGAGGGAAGCTGGTCCACGACCACGACGCCTTCGCCGTAGGCGCGGACTTCGGAGAGCATGTCCACGAACGCCGAAACGGCCTTTCCACGCGGATTGCCGAGTTCCTGGTTCGCCGAGGTGTCCGGGATGTTCGCAAGGAGCCGGTGCGCTTCCTCGACGACAAGAACATGGCGGAGCGGCCGCGACGCATCGTTCTCGAAAGTCGCCTTGCGCCATTCGTAGAGACGGGACACAAGCAGCCCCATGAGGAATGCCTTCTCGTCGTCGTCGCCGAGGTTCTCTAACTCCACCACGACCGGACGTTCGAAGACGTCCTTGGCTGGGAGAGAACGCGGGGTGTCGAGCATCGTCCCCTTGGAACCGACGAGCAGACTCGACAGACGCGCCTTGAGCGCCGCCTGGATGTTCATCTGCTGCTCCTGGAAGTAGCCCTTGCGCTTCACGACCTCGTCAACCTTCCAGTAAAGATCCCGGAGCGTCGGAAGATAATCACGGAAGTCCTCGCGGTAGACGTCGATAAAACGGTTCTCCGAGCGGCCGAGATCCCATCCGCGCTCGCGGTAGACCTCCAGAATCGCTTCTTCGAGGATATAGGGCATCGAAGCGTACATCGGGAAGCTCGCGTTGAACGTCGCCTTGAGCCGGTCGATGTGCGTGAGAACGTGGACGCGGTTCGCGTCCGTATCCGAACCCGGCTCGAAATCGAACGGATTGAGACGGAGCGGGCACGCGGCCGTCCGGTCGATACCTGCGGAGATCACGAGGAGGTCGTCGCGGAACTCGTCCGTCGTCGCGAGAGCGCGATATTCGGCCTTCGCCGGCTCGATGACGAGGAACGGGATGCGCTCGTTCTTCCAGAGCTGGCGAAGGAGATGGTGAACCGTGTTCGTCTTGCCCGAGCCCGTAAGGCCGAAAACGGCAAGGTGCTTCGTAAGATTCGCTTGGAGCATCCGGTAGGACTGGTTCGTCTCGTTGCCCTTGTCGAGAATGCGACCGAGCGTGAGCGTTCGCGCGGCCGAGCCGAAATCCGCACCGAGATTGATTCCGAAGGCGGGGCGGCGCGACACGCTCACGCCCTCCACGTCCTGGGTCGCGACCGGCGTCGCGATCGCCAGCTCGCGCGTGTTCACCGGCGTCGCGGGACCGTTGAAGAGGAAGCCGAGCGGGTGGTCACGGAACTCGGCACGGCCAGCGCGGATATCTTCACGTGAAACAGGGCGTGTTGGGAAGCGTAGATAGACGTTCTGGAACCGGCGCAACGTATCGCGGAAATCCTTCGGGACCTTGATCGCGCGCGGCGGTTCGAATGTGCTGTCCATTCCCGCAAAAAGGGAATTTACAACGCCGATTCCTTGCCGGTAGGTGTCTGGGTCAGCCGCGCAAAAGTAGTGACCGAGATTCCACATTCCGAGCGCGGTTCCCTCCTGCAACCGCTTCTCGTAGGCGCGAAGCACCTCCTCGGCGTATTCCGCCTTGCGGTTGAGAAGCTCCTGGCCGACAGTGGTCGTCTTCGTCCAGGTTGCGCCAAATGAAGAAAAGCCTCCTCCCGCAAGCTGAGATGAAACAGATTGCGTCACGGTGTTGACCCATCCGCGCGCGAGGGAAGACATCACGCTGTGAGCGAGATTTTTGCCGATTGATTGAGAAACGGTATGGGCATCCCCCCAAGTTCGGTGATAATCTGCAGAAGCTCCTGCGTGCCAAAACAGGAATCCTCCTCCCCCATAGACGGATCCACCGGCTGTGTTGGAAGTTGAATGAGTATCTCCTGTCGTGTCCGTGATGGACGTGCCTTCCGTGTCGGTTATCCCGTTTGTGTTTGTCTCTGATTCCGATTTCGAAGTTCCCTCACTCTTACCCTCTCCGGCGAGACCAAACAATCCAAACATGATGGTTTTTCCATTGGACGTGGCCTTGGAGAGGTCTGTCTTGACAAGGTGGTGAATGTCGGACTCAAGTTGTTGGCAGGCGGCGATGGCGTCGCGCACGGCGTCCTGCGGAATCGGATCGGCGATGCTGACCCACGTGTAGGTCTTTCCGCGCATCGCGCGGATGAGCCGCTCCAGCCCCTGCACGAAGAGCTGCGACTCCTCTTCGCGCTTGAGCGACGGAATGCCCGTAAGGACACCGAATTCGGTGCATTTCGAAAGATCGTAGGAAACGGCGGATGCCTCCGTTGAAGAGAGATTCTCCATGCGGCTGCCGGGGAAGTTCGCGCGCCAGACGGCCTCGTAACCGTCGAGGACGCCGGCGGTCTCCGGCGCGTCGGGCGAAAACTTCGAGAGTCCGAGATAGACGCAAGTCCGCGTCACGTCGCCCTGCACGATGAAAAGAAGCGAATGCCCCTGCCCGCGCATGGCCGTGAGGGCGCTCTCGACTCCGGGAAGATGAAGCTTCTCGTCCGCGTCGAAAGCAATTTCGTCGAGCTTGAAAAGCCGGACGTTTTCGCGCAGATGGTCCTTGAGCGCAGGAGCGCCTTCTGCTTCCGGGGCAGAAAGAAGAATTTCCGAATACTCCGGCACGTCGAGATGTCGACGTTCCAAGGAGAAGAGAAGCAATTCGTCGAAGGCCGGACGACACTTGCGGGCGATGTCCGCACGGGCCTTTTCGAGGGCCTTGAGGTTCTTGACGGCGGCGTCGGTCATGGCGATGGCTCCTTACTTCTTCTTCCAAGGGAGATGGATGCGGCGGAGCGGCGAAGGCTCGATCGAATGCTCTCGTTGTGCCCTGGGGACGGACGGAGTCCATTCTTCGAGCTTGCGGCCCTTGATGCCGAGAAGCCCCTGATAGCTTCGTTGGCCGGGAATCACCATTCCTTCTCGCCGGAATCCCTGCGGCATGTCTCGGGCGGCGGCGTCGCCTTGCGTCCGGCGAACCATGTCGACCTTGGACGCCGCATGGTCCACAATCTCGAAACGATAGGCGCAGCTCCCGACGGCGTCCTCGGTAAATTGGAGGAACACGCGGTATTCGTCTTCGAGCCGTTCCGTGGGGCGGCCGTGCATGGCGTCGTTCATGTTGCGGAGTTTCGACAGAACAGGAACGTTCGAGCGGGCGAAGACGTCGATGACGCTTTCCGAGCCGGTCGGTTCGAGCTGGTCCTTTTCGAAGCCGTGCCACCAGGAGAGGTAGATGCGGTAGGAAGAGAGGTATCTGGTCCGCGGAAGCGTTCCGAGATACTGGACGCCGGTTTTCTCGCGCGAATCGTTCCGGCCAGGAGCCAGAAGGCACTTGGCTTCCGACCACGGTTCCTTCTCGGAGAGACGGTATTTAACCCAGATGCCGTCCTTCTTCGGCGCCTGGTCGGAGAGGCCAATCGAAACGGCACACCCTGTTGCGACATCGGTGAACGGCGTTTCCGTGAGGAAGATGCGGTCTCCTCCGAGCGAAAACTCCTTGGCGACGATCTCGCGCAGGAAGAACCAGCGTGACGAACCGCCGGTAAGGACGACCTTGGAGATTTGGTCGGGTTCCAGTCCGGCATGGTCGAGAGCCTTATGAATGCAGGACCGGATCTTCTCGTAGATGCCCGCGTCCTTGACCATGTTGACGAATTCGTTCTTGTAAAGATGGAGGTCGAATTGACCGGAGGGAAGCTGGAACGAATGCGTATGGTCCTCTCCCTTCGTGAAGTGGTCGGACGCCGCCTCTTTCGCCTCCTTGATGCGGTCGCGCAACTCAAAACGTTCGCTGGCCGAAAGAGAATCGCGCCGGATGCGATCGCCGTTGTTGCGGAAGAAGATCCGCTCGATCATGTCGTCGAACTCCTTGCCGCCGAGCTCCGGATCGCCGGCGGTGGAGACGATCTTGGGCGCGCGGCCGAGGATGTCCGTCTGGATGACGCACACGTCGAGAGTTCCGCCGCCGAAGTCAATCACCATGAAGTGCTCCGGCTTGTCGCCGAACCGGAAGCCGAGCCCGTCGCCCATCCGAAGGGCGTGGACGGCCGCGACGGGCTCCGGGAGGGAATAGACGCCGCGGTCGGGATCGACGGGGAAGCCAGCCTCCTTGACGAGGCGTTTGAGAAGGCGGACGCGGTCGTCCGACCACGAGGCGGGATAGGCCACGCACGTGGCGAAATCCTCGGGCAGGAGGCCGTCGCGCGGAACATTGAAGCGACGCTCCACGATTCGCGCCATTTCGCGGAGAAACGTCTTGGCGTATTTTTCCGCGTATTTACGGATTTCCGCAGTCTCCGGCGAATCGGACGCATCATCCGCCGCGCTTCCGAGATAGCGCTTGAAGTCGGAAACGAGCTTGCAGCTCGAATCGGCGACCTCCTTGTAACGCTGGCGGACCTCGTTGCCGGCGGCACGGAGCGTGTCGTCGTTCTTGTCGAGGGCGAGAATGGTCGGCATGGTCTGGCCGTTGCGACCGCCGCCGACATTGAGGAGCTCCGGCTGGATGTTCGAGCCGATGTCCATGATGGCGATGGAGCTTTGGCTGCTGCCGAAGTCGATGCCGATGACTTTTCGCGTTTCGTTCATGTCGTGAGATGGTTGAGCGTTTCGAGGAATGGATCAATGGATGTCGGGAACCCGGGATGGGGAATGACACACGATGCCGAGAATGATACCACGCGGAGGCGTAAGGCGCAAGCGCGGACCTCTGAAGCGAAAAGCGCGGGTTAGCGCGCGATGCGGTGGTTCCGCGCTTGCGCCGGCGGGCGGGGGCGTGGTAGACTTCGGGGCATGTTCACGCTTCGCCACAGGGACGCGGAACTGCTCCGCTTCGACTGGCTGCCGGACCGCGGCGGCCGGCAGGAGGTGCGCATCGAGCGCGTCCTGCCCGCGGCGAGGCGGTTCCTGCCGCTGGAAATGCGCGACAATCCCACGGACGAAGCGCTCGGGCGCTGGCTGCGCGGCCGGACGATTCCCGCGAACCGCGCCTACGTCCGCAGCTTCCTCGCGAAGCAGGGCCTCAACGAGCGCGACGCGCGCGGCATCCTCGCCGTGAGCCGCGGGCTTTCCCTGCAGGACGTCCACTGGATCGCCGAGGACGGCTTCCCGGGCCGCTGGGCGGACGTGAACCTCTACGAAAACCCCTTTTCGCGCGTGCTCGCCTGGCTCGCGTTCACGGGCTACGGCTCCTACGTCCGCACGTCGGTCCGCAGCTCCCCGGAATACACGACGAACGGCGCGCTGCCGAAATGCTGGCGACGGATCGGCGGGGAGATCCTCCTCTTCAAGGGCGGCAGCGAGGGCGCGGCGAACACCGGACGCGAGCCGCAGAGCGAGTTCCACGCCGCGCAGGTCGCCGCGGCGCTCGGCGTGCCGCACGTCGCCTACGGCCTCGCCCGGTTCAAGGGGCGCCTCTGCTCGACCTGCCCGCTCTTCACGTCGCAGAGGGTCTCGTTCGTCCCGCTCGCGCGGCTCACGTCCGCGAAGACGCTCGACGAGCTCGAGGACTTCCTCCGCGGCTTCGCGCCCGCGCTCCTGCCGGATCTGCACCGCCTTCTCGTGCTCGACGCCCTGGTCCGCAACGAGGACCGCCACCTCGGGAACGTCGGCCTGCTCGTCGACAACGCGACGAACGAGCCGCGGGGCCTGGCGCCGGCGTTCGACCACGGGCTCTCCCTCTTCCCGTTCGCGATGGAGGACGACCTTGCGAACCTCGGCCGCTACGCAGCCACGCGCCGCCCGGTCCTCTATCCGGACTTCGACGAAGCCGCCGCGGCGCGCCTTGCGCCCGCCATGCGCGCGCGCCTGCGCCGCATCGCCTCGTCCTTCCGCTTCGAGCGACACCCGCGCCTCGACCTCCCCGCCCCGCGCCTCCGCGCGCTCGAGGAGTTCGTCCGCTCCAAGGCGGCCGAGCTGGCGAGGCGGTAGGGCTACAGCTTGAAGAAGGCGGCGGCGTTGTCGTGGCAGACGGCGCGGACGAGGGAGCCGACGAGGGGGAGGTCGTCGGGGAGGACGCCGCGGGCCATGTCGCGGCCGAGGAGGTCGCAGAGGATGCGGCGGAAGTACTCGTGGCGCGTGTAGGAGAGGAACGAGCGCGAGTCGGTGAGCATGCCGACGAAGCGGTGCAGGAGCCCGAGCTGCGAGACGGCCTCCATCTGGCGCAGCATGCCGTCCATCTGGTCGTTGAACCACCACGCCGAGCCCACCTGCACCTTGCCCGCGACCGGGCCGCGCACGAAGTTGCCCGCCATCGCGACGAGCATCTCGTTGTCGCGCGGGTTGAGCGAGTAGAGGATCGTCCGCGGGAGGCGGTCCTTCGCGTCGAGCTCGTCGAGGATGCGCGCGAGCGGCGCCGCGACCGGCCAGTCGCCGATCGAGTCCACGCCCGCGTCGGGCCCGACGGAGCGGAAGATTCGCGTGCTGTTGTTGCGGAGCGCGTTGAAGTGCAGCTGCCAGGTCCAGTCGGTCTCGGCGTCCATCTCGCCGCAGATTACCAGCAGGCGCGAGCGGAACTTCGCCTCCTCCTCCGGCGTCACGGCCGCGCCGCCGCGCGCCTTCGCGAAGATCGCGCTCAGCTCGGCGTCGGTGCACGGCTCCGCGAGGACGGCGTTGAGGCCGTAGTCCGAAATCCTGCAGCCGCGCTCTGCGAAGAACGCGTGCCGCTTGCGCAGCGCCGCGAGGAAGTCGTCGAAGGTCGCGATGTCCGCGTCCGCCGCGGCGGCGAGCTTGTCGACCCACGCGTTCCAGACGGCGCCGCCGCCGATCGCGAAGCCCTTGTCGGGGCGCCAGGCGGGCAGGACCTTGGTCTTGAACGAGCGGTCCGCGGCGACGGCGGCGTGGTGCTCGAGCGAGTCGACGGGGTCGTCGGTCGTGCAGAGCGCCTCGACGTTCGAGCGCGAGGCCAGGCCGCGCGCGGAGAACCAGGGCTGCGCGACGACGGCGTTCGCGCGCTCCCAGACGGCCTCGGCGGTGT
>JAEEGG010014690.1_pt1 | contig 16545 bp, 12 predicted proteins | sample 9134161 | NCBI WGS metagenome assembly JAEEGG01 (sample SAMN16246543, study PRJNA631951) | gut metagenome | biome: gut microbiome; feature: rumen; material: CR-attached | host: Bos | place: Iran: Karaj | collected 2018-10
ACCGGGCGGACTCGAACCGCCGTACTCGGTTTTGCAGACCGATACCTAGCCGCTCGGTCAAGGTACCATTTGCATTTGCGGTTGCAAAGGTAATGGATTTTTTGATACCACCTTTATAGAGTCGCGTTTTATTTAGAAAAAAATGCCTTTGGGCAAAAGGGATTATTTAAAAATTGTGAATTTGTCTTTTTGGACACATCGATGGAACAATCATTAATCTATTTGGCAACAAAAAATAAAATCGTGAATAGTTCCATAAGTAATTTTGTCACAGAATAAAAAAAGGAAACAATTAAATCCTAATACCTTTTCCAATAATTGATAAAAAACGATCCCCGTGTGATTTGATTGTAGTCACGCGGGGACGTTTTTTTAATCAGCAGAATACCAGTTTTCCATCCCTGGCGGTAGCGGTAACGGGTTTGCTGCGGTCCACCTGGCCAGACAGAATCATGGTGGAAAGGTTGTTGAGCAGCAGCGTCTGCAACGCCCGTTTTACCGGGCGGGCTCCGAATTCGGGATCATATCCAGCACTTGATATGAGATCTATGGCAGAATCGTCAATGGTAAGATTGATGCCGCTTTCTGCCAGCATCCTGCAGACACCCTCGGTCTGGAGTTTTACTATCTGACGTATCTCCGATTCGCGCAAAGGCATGAATACTACCGTTTCATCTATTCGGTTCAGGAACTCGGGGCGGATGGTCTGCTTAAGCATCTCAAGCAGATGCTTACGGGTCTCGTCGAGCCATTCCTGACGTTCTGTATCGGAAGAACCTATCTGTGCTGATTTCTCACGTATGTAATCACTTCCCAGATTGCTGGTCATGATGATTATGGTGTTCTTGAAGTTGACCGTACGTCCCTTGTTGTCGGTCAGACGGCCGTCGTCCAGAACCTGCAGCAGGATGTTGAATACATCGGGGTGAGCCTTCTCAATCTCATCAAACAGAACCACGGAGTAGGGCTTGCGGCGTACAGCCTCGGTAAGCTGGCCACCCTCGTCATAACCCACGTATCCGGGAGGCGCTCCGATAAGACGTGTCACTGAGAACTTCTCCTGATACTCGCTCATATCTATTCGGGTCATCAGCTTCTCGTCATTGAACAGATACTCGGCAAGCGCCTTGGCAAGTTCAGTCTTGCCTACACCGGTTGTACCCATGAATATGAAACTGCCTATAGGACGTTTGGGGTCCTGCAGTCCGGCACGGCTGCGGCGTACTGCGTTGGCTACGGCGCTTATGGCCTCCTCCTGACCTACAACACGCTTGTGCAACTCCTCTTCAAGGTGCAGCAGTTTCTCGCGCTCGCTCTCCAGCATACGGTTTACGGGTATACCTGTCCAGCGGGATACCACTTCGGCTATATCATCGGCGGTAACCTCCTCCTTGACAAGGGCGCTGTCACCCTGCTTGGAGTGGAGTTCCTCCTGTATTTTGGCTATATCGGCCTCCAGTTCCTTGAGCTTACCGTAACGGATTTCGGCTACGCGGCCGTAATTGCCGTCGCGCTCGGCGTTATCGGCCTCAATCTTGAGCTGCTCTATATGCTGCTTGTCCTGCTGTATCTTGCTTACCAGAGCTTTCTCGGACTCCCATTTCTGGCGGATCTGTTTCTCCTGAGCCTGAAGGTCATCAATCTCGGCGTTGAGCTGCTTGAGTTTTACCGTATCGTTCTCACGCTTGATGGCGGCACGCTCTATCTCAAGCTGCTTGAGGCGGCGCGTTATCTCATCCAGTTCCTCGGGTACTGAGTTACGCTCCATACGTAGTTTGGCGGCTGCCTCATCCATAAGGTCGATGGCCTTATCGGGCAGGAAACGCTCTGTTATGTAACGGTTGGAGAGCTCTACGGCGGCAATCACTGCCTCATCCATGATACGCACCTTGTGGTGGTTCTCATAGCGTTCCTTAAGTCCACGCAGTATGGATATTGAGCTCTGTACATCGGGCTCATCAACCATTACCGTCTGGAAACGGCGCTCCAGGGCCTTGTCCTTCTCAAAGTATTTCTGATACTCGTTCAGGGTGGTGGCGCCTATGGCACGCAAATCACCGCGGGCCAGTGCAGGTTTCAGGATATTTGCGGCATCCATTGCGCCTTCGCCGGCTCCTGCGCCCACCAGGGTGTGAATCTCATCTATGAACAGTATAAAACTGCCGTCTGACTGTATTACCTCATTTATTACGCCTTTAAGACGCTCCTCGAATTCACCTTTATACTTGGCGCCTGCTACAAGTGCGCCCATGTCAAGTGAATAGACTGTCTTGGACTTAAGGTTCTCAGGGACGTCACCGCGTACTATACGCTGTGCCAGACCCTCTATTATAGCGGTCTTACCGGTTCCAGGCTCACCTATCAGGATAGGATTGTTCTTGGTTCGGCGGCTCAGAATCTGCAGGACTCGCCTTATCTCCTCGTCACGGCCTATCACCGGATCGAGTTTGCCCTGGCGTGCCCGCTCATTCAGATTAATGGCGAACTGCTCCAGGTTTTGCGGTTTGTTCTGATTGTATTCCATAGTGTCTTGTTTTTTATTCCTATGGAACAGTGTACAACAAACAGACCACAAGCCGTTCTGCGACAAAATGTCGTAGAATAATTCCGGCGGGCTGACAGATTTACAATCAGCCGATTACATTCTCTGCTTAACTATCTCATACATAAGCACTCCGGCTGCGACAGAGACATTGAGTGACTCTATCTTGCCAAGTATGGGTATGCGTGCCCATTCATCACAGAGTGCCAGATGCTCCTGCGGAATACCCTTGTCTTCGGCTCCCATTATGAGGCATACCGGACCGGTGTAATCACCTTTGGTATAGTCTTTATCACCCTTCTCGGTGGCTCCTACAATGCGAATCCCGCTGTTCTTGAGGAACCTTATGGTCTGACTGATATTGTTCTCACGGCATACAGGCAGGGTATGGAGTGCGCCGGCCGATGTCTTTATGGCGTCGGCATTCACGCTTACGCTGTTACGGGACGGAAGTATGATGGCATCCACACCGGCACATTCGGCCGTACGTGCAATTGCGCCGAAATTACGGACATCGGTCACGCCGTCCAGTAGTACAAAGAACGGATCCTTGCCCTCTTCAAAGAGCATCGGGACAAGGTCCTCGACATGCTGATAGGTTATCTGGGTGGTGAATGCTATCACTCCCTGATGGTTCTTGCGGGTTATGCGGTTGAGCCGCTCCAGAGGTACGCGCTGAACCGGAATGTCCAATCCCTTGATGGCTGCGAATAGCTCCCTTGAAAGATCTCCCTGCATATCCTTCTTAATAAGCAGGCGGTCAATCTCCTTACCGGCCTCTACGGCCTCTATCACGGCACGTATGCCGAATATTATCTCATCTTCCATTGTTGTCAATTAGTGCTTTTGCGTTGTCAAGAGCTGCCTGGGTGAGGGTTGAACCGCTCATCATTCCGGCTATCTCGCGTATGCGGTCATCGCCATCGAGCACGGCTATGCGTGTATGTGTGGCGTCCTGATCATCGGTCTTGAATACTTTGTAATGGGTCTGTCCCAGGGCGGCTATCTGCGGCAGATGGGTTATGGCCAACACCTGACGTTTGCCATCGGACATCTGTTTCATGAGCAGAGCCATGCGCTCGGCCACGGCACCTGATACGCCTGTGTCAATCTCGTCGAATATGATTGTGGGCAGAGCACGCGCACCGGCCATAAGGGACTTTATGCAGAGCATTACGCGGGCTATCTCACCGCCCGATGCCACCTGTGATATATCCTGCATGGCAACTGCCTTGTTGGCCGAGAACATGAACCTGAGGTCATCATGTCCCGTGCGGTCAAAGCCGGCGGCAGGATGTATGTCAATGCCGAACTGGACATTGGGTATACCCAGCGGCACAAGCAGCTCCTTTATATCCTTTATTATGGTGTCGGATGCATTCTTCCTGGTCCCGGTAAGTTGGGCCGCCTTTTTCTCCATCTCTATACGGGCACTTTCTGTCTGCTTGGTAAGTTGCTCAATATCAAACTCATATGAACCTGTGCGGTCCAGACGGGTGCGGATGCTTGCGGCCAGTTCCAGAAGTTGGGCTATATTCTCTTTCCTGTGTTTTTTAAGCAGCGAATAGATAAGGTCCAGACGCTCGTTGACCTGCTCCAGGCGGGCGGGGTCAAAGTTTACGCTCTCCTGGGCATCATCGACAGTTACTGCTATATCCTTTAGTTCAATAATGCAACTCTCCAGACGCTCGGCAAGTTCCTGGGCCTGAGGATAGTTTTTCTGTGCCGAACGCAATGACTGCAGTGCCATGCGGAGTTTCTGAATGCAACCCTCCTCATCGCCCGACAATATCTGTGAGGCGCTGAAAAGTTCCTGCTTTATCTCCTCGGCATGGTCCAGAATGTCGGATTCACGTTCCAGTTCCTCCTGCTCGCCGTCAACGAGTTTTGCGCCATCCAGACCTTCAAGCTGGAATTCCAGATACTCACGGTCGGTGTTATCGGACTCAAATTCGGCCTTGAGACGTGCCAACCTGGTCTTGAGTTCTGACCAACGGTCATAACTCTGCTCGTATGCGGTTTTGGCAGTGCCGTTTGAAGCTATGGTATCCACAACGTCAAGCTGGAAGGACTGCGTGCCCAGAGCCAGGTTCTGATGCTGTGAGTGAATGTCTATGAGGCGGCATCCCAGGTCACGCAACTGGGTGAGCGTAACGGGGGTGTCGTTTATGAATGCGCGGCTCTTGCCCGATGCGGAGAGTTCACGGCGCATTATTGTCTCATCGGGGTCAAAATCCAGTTCGTTGTCGCGGAAAAACTCCTCCAGAGAGTATCCTGTTATGGAGAATACGCCCTCAATCATGCATTTGTCGGCTTCCTGACGGATGGTTTTGGAGTCTGCACGTCCGCCCAGCAGAAGGTTCATGGCACCCAGGATTATTGATTTACCGGCACCTGTCTCACCGGTCATGACAGAGAAACCGTCCCTGAATTCAATATCAAGACGGTCTATCAAAACGTAGTTTCTAATGTGTACTTCTTTTAGCATCAGTCTGTTTTTATGGTATTCCAATCATTTGAAAGCGAGGGGTTCACTTGGCTCAGCAGATTCTTTACCTGCTGTTTCTCCTTGCTTATTCCCGCGCTGTAAATGTTTATCAACTCGTTTTTCTTTATTTCGGTAAACAGAGTGGGCAGGGCCGATGTGCTCTTGGCCTGTTTGGCTTGCCTGAGCAGTTCCAGGCTCTCGGTTATAGTTGCGCGCCCGCGGTCTGCGTTGGCCGACATATCATCCAGTCCTTCACGGTGATACTTGTACTGCAACTGGCGGAAAGAGGCCATTGAGCCGTTCATGTAGTCGTTTATGATGGAATAACGGTTGGCCTGGGAATCGAAAGAACGCCATCCGCTGCCAAGTGACTGTGCGTTGGCGGCTATATTCTCTACCTGACGCAGAATATCGGTACCTCCGTTGGGTGACATGGTGTCAAAATCAAGCCCTATTATCAGAAGGCTGTAGTAAGCCAGTATGGCTGTAAGGTTATTATCCGGGGTGATTCCGGGAGTATATTCAATGCGGTCCTGCTCGGTGTAGTTGAACTCAACCTCCGTATCGCGGTAATTGAATACGGTGGTGTTGTAAGTTGAGCCGAATACCGGACGGCTGCTCTGTACTGTGAGGTCACAGGTCATTTTACCGCTCTCTTTCTCATATTTGTTTACAGTGAGATTGAAGTTGCACTGAATGCGCTCCTTGTCGGTAAAATGATAATCGGTCCAGACCTGATGGGTTAGGAACTCCCTGATAGCGCCCTCCAGAGAGGTGAACACATCCTTGTCCGTACCCTGGATCTTTGACGTGTTGACGGCAAGGGTGGGGTTGAGTTCCTGAGCCTGTGCCCTTAAAGGCATGAGCAGGAATGCAAGGCAGAACAGCAATCCTGCCAGTTTGCTTACAATGGCCTTGGCCACATCCTTCTTGGACTGCAGGGGCAGTTCATCACTTCCGTTGCGGTCTATCAGGGTTACCTTGTTGGTGTCATAGCCGAATCCTGCGCCCTCATCACGCAGGGAATTGAGAACGATGAAATCCAGATTCTTGCGCTCCAGCTTATCCTGCGCGTTGCTGAACTCATCATTTGTCTCAAGTGCAAAACCCACCATGCGCTGGTCGGGGCGCTTGATTGCTCCCAGTGATGCCGCTATGTCCGGGTTGGGCTTGAGCGTGAGTGTGATCTCACCCTTGCGTTTTATCTTGGTGTCCGATGTCTGAACCGGAGTGAAATCTGCCACGGCGGCACACAGTATGGCTGCATCGGACTTGGGGAAATGCTCCATTGCGGCCTCGTACATCTGCTGTGCCGATGTTACGTCAATCCTGTTTATTCCGGGATTTACTGTCTTGAGATTTACGGGGCCTGCAATCAGGGTTACATCGGCGCCACGGGCCGCGCACTCCTCGGCCAGCGCGAATCCCATCTTGCCGGTTGAGTAGTTGCCAATAAAACGTACGGGGTCTATGGCCTCATAGGTGGGTCCCGCTGTTATCAGGACTTTTTTTTTTGAAAGCTGAGCCTTGCCGGAGAAATACTCCTCAAGTGCGGCAACAATTACTTCCGGCTCCTGCATGCGGCCTTTGCCAACCAGTTGGCTGGCCAGCTCACCGCTGGCGGGCTCAATGAATATGTTGCCGATAGATGTAAGAGTCTCAATGTTACGTTGTGTAACGGGGTGGCTGTACATGTCCAGATCCATAGCAGGAGCCACGAATACCGGAGCCTTCATTGAGAAGTATGTGGTAATGAGCATATTGTCTGCTACTCCGCTGGCCATCTTGCCCAGCGTTGATGCGGTGCAGGGAGCTATGAGCATGGCATCGGCCCACTGACCCAGATCCACGTGGCTGTTCCATGAGCCGTCACGACGGTCAAAGAACTCGCTTACCACCGGCTTGCGGGTAAGGGTGGAGAGAGTGAGCGGAGTTATGAACTCCTTTGCGGAGGGAGTCATCACAACCTGGACCTCGGCTCCTTTTTTAATGAGCAGACGTACCAGGAATGCGGCCTTGTAGGCGGCTATGCTTCCGGTCACTCCCAGGACGATATGTTTACCGTTCAGAACTTCCATTATCTGGATTGCAGTTTTATTCTTGTAAGTACCTGCTTGGTGTTGAGTGCAAAATCACCCTGCAGTATCCAGGAGTAGTATCCGGGATCACGCTTGAACACCTCTACAACAGGCATATCCTTGTATTTTCCAAAATTGAATACCTCCTGACCCTTGTCATTCAGGACTATGCGACCGGCAAAATCCACGTTGCGCGTGAACGATGAGAACTCCGAGAGGAATCCCATATCGTTCTTAAGGTCATCGGGATAGCGGTCCAACTGGGCCATCAGTACCTCATAGGTGGCACGGGTGTCACCGTCGGCGCTGTGGGCATCGGTCAAATCCTTGCCGCAGTAGAACTTGTAGGCTGCCGTAAGGGTGCGCTGCTCCATCTTGTGGAATATAACCTGCACATCAATGAAACGGTGACGGCTCAGGTCAATGTCCACGCCTGCGCGCAGGAACTCCTCGGCCAACAGGGGTACGTCAAAACGGTTTGAGTTGAAACCGGCTATATCGCTGCCCTCAAAGTCACGTGCTATCTCCTTTGCAACCTCCTTAAAGGTGGGGCAGTCCTTAACATCGTCATCATAGATGCCGTGTACGGCCGATGCCTGCTCGGGGATATGCATCTCGGGGTTGATACGGCGGGTATGCATGTCCTCATTACCGTTGGGTGAGACCTTGAGGTAAGAAATCTCTACTATGCGGTCCTGTACAGTGTTGGTGCCTGTGGTCTCCAGGTCAAAGAACACTACCGGTTTGTCAAGATTGAGTTTCATCAGTCGTTCAGAACCATTGGCATGAGCAACATAAGCAGATTCTCGCCCTCAGCCTGCTCGGTAGGAACAATCACACCTGCGCGTGAGGGATCGGCCAACTGGAGGGTGATCTCCTGGCTGGGAATATTGTTGAGGATGTCAATCAGGAAACCGGCCTTGAAACCGATGCTCATGTTGGTGCCCTCATACTGGCATGCCAGGCTCTCCTTGGCTGATGTTGAGAAATCAATATCCTGGGCCGATATGTCAACCTTATCCTTCTCAATGCGCAGTTTGATAAGACCGCTGCTGGCAGGTGAGAATACCGATACGCGACGCAGTGCTGTTACCAGTGTCTGACGGTCTATGATCAGGTGATGCGGGTTGTTCTGCGGGATAACTGATGCATAGTTGGGGTATCGGCCGTCAATGAGGCGGCATACCATACGGAACTCGGGCAGTGAGAAACGTGCTATGCGGCTGTCAAACTCTATGGTTATGGTCTCGGCCTCCTTGCCAATGAGCGAGCGGAAGAGTGATGCCGGCTTCTTGGGCAGTATGAATGATGACTTGCCGTCAGTCTTGACGTTGCTGTTGCGGTTGCATACCAGCTTGTGACCATCGGAAGCAACGAATGTGGCGCCCTCCTCGTTGATGTCAAAGTAGATACCGTTCATGACGGGACGGAGCTCGTCATCGGCCGTAGCGAAAATGGTGCGTGCCAGGCCGTCTGAAAGAACCTGGGCCGATATCTCCAGACTTACAGAGCCCTCCTGAAGGACTGCGGGAGTGGGGTATTCATCGGCGTTCTGGCCTACCATCTTGTACTCACCGTTCTGGTAGTTGACCGTTATCTCGTAGTTGCTGTCATTTACATTGAATGTAAGGGGCTGCTCGGGGATCTCCTTGAGAGCGTCAAGAAGAGTCTTGGCGGGCAGTGCTATCTGACCGTCTGCGTTTGAATCAACGAGGTCGATAATGGTCTCCAGGGTGGTGTCATTATCGGCGGCGGTTACGGTCAGTTTGCCGTTCTCTATACGGAACAGGAAATCCTCAAGAATAGGGTAGATAGCCTTAGGGTTAATAACGCGGCTGATAGCCTGTAGACGGCTTGAAAGTGCCGAGCTGGATACTGTAAAATTCATATATATTACTTTTTGTTTTTGTACGGTTTGTGCGTCTCACAAAGATAGGGAAAAGTAATGGTAATGTGGAAAAAATAGCACTTAAAAATGTGGGCCGGAAAAAGGAAATGTCTTAAATTCGCGCATACTTAAAAAACTAACAATAGAAAATGGACATTACAGGTAAAATTATCGCAGTCCTTGAGCCCCGTTCAGGTGTGGCCAAGGCATCAGGCAATCCTTGGAAAATACAGGAGTACGTTTTGGAGACTATCGGCGAGCAGTATCCCAAGAAGATGATGTTCAGCATCTTCGGTGAGGATAAGATACAGCAGGCCGCCATCAATATAGGTGATGAGGTAGTGGTAAGTTTTGACATCAACGCCCGTGAGTTCAACGGCCGCTGGTACAACGACATTCGTGCATGGCGCGTGAGCCACGACGTAAACGGCGCCGCTCCTGCAGCCCAGCCCTATGTGGATGCCGCTCCCGCTGCATCCGCTCCGGATCCCTTCGCACCTTCAAACGAGAAGGACGACTTACCGTTCTGACTCCGTCAGACCGATAAGTCGTAAGACGACCTCTTTTTAGTTTACTCCGTAAACGAGGCTCCCTCCGGTCGCATAAAAAATCAGCCACATTTCTGGGGCTGATTTTTTATTTTAGTGCGGTTCGCTTGCTTTAGTGACTCTTGTAGTGAGCGATGATGATAGGGGGATTGGTGCAGTCTTTGGCTTTGCGGTAGAAGGCTTCCACCTCGGGGGTGTAGCGGTGGTCGTAGTCCTTGCTGTCTATGAATTCCAAAGCATCTTGTATTCTCTCAACATCCACCCACGAGATAATGTCATTGTTGTAGACCGATGGAAATCTGTAATTAGGGAATTTGGCATATATGGTGTCGGGGTCCATACGGAATATCTTTGAGTCCGCTTTATTGAAAATGTAAACATCCTCATAGTTGCCGATATACATATAGTTCTTCATATCCATGAAATAACCTATGCTGTATGAGTAGAATTCATCATCCAGATCCGAATCATCAAATCCGCCGTTTCTGAATCTGTCAGGTGCATCAGGCAGGAAGGACATTTTGGTTATGCACTCTGCCTTGTCCCCGTACAGGCGGTATATGTTATTATCCATCTTCCTGATTACATACGTGGTGTCTGAACACGGGTTGAAGAAACCTGTCAGTGTGATGCGTCCGACGGTCATGTCATCTTTGATTTCGCCGGTCTGCAAAAACAGGCTGAAATCAACTCCCGGCTGGTTCATGTGACACCCGTTCAGGTCAAGAAAAGGGCTTATGCTTCCGTCTTTGTGGATATTGTAATACTCGTGTGCGGGATTGGGGTGAACAAAATTGTCCTGAACGAGCAGCGTACCGTCCGATGTGACCTTGGCTATCTCTCTGAGCAGGCAATTCTCTCCGAGTGATTCGGTCTCGGTCTGTCCGAGATACTTGCCGGTATAGTCATACCGCTTGATTGTAACAGTACTTGGATACCCTGCGCTCTGTGCTATAAGCACCTCGTTGCTGTATATGTCAAGAGTCCAGAAATCATGGGATAAAACCTCGTTCCTGCCGCGCCCTATACGCCCTATGTCGTTGAGGTATCGGCCCGTGCGGTCAAAAACCTTGATGCTGGAAGTTCGGTTTGACTCACTACAGATAAAGAACAGCCCGTCATCATATCTGATTTCCTGATTAATGTCGCCAAGCATAGCGTCGGGGGTATCCTCCTCAAGAATTATATACTCCCAGCTTTCCAGATAGTTGTCATCGAAAGTACCGTCCAGGCGGGTAATGTCAGTGTCAGTCTCACTCTTGCATGAGAAGAGTAGGGACAGTGTTGCACAAATAAACAAAGGATAAAGTCTCATATTGCAAACTATTGATGATTTTTACTTGCAGACCGGACGGACGGCAAGGGACTGGCAGCGGGATTCCATTCCGATGGAGGCTTCACTGACAGACAGTTCAAGGGTATATGCATAGGGCGGATAAACTGTGCCGCAGTCTCTTGACCAATAGGAGCCTTGCTTATGGGGATTGAATATCTTGCCGTCGTCATAGGTTCCTGTAACCGGAATGAAAATGGAGCGGTCAGTATAACCGGGTTTCTTGCCGGTTACCAGATATCCGTTGATGTCATTTCGTGTGGTCCGGGTCCAGGTGCAGTTGTCAAGGAGTTCCTTCATCTCGGCCTTTGTGGGAATGCGCCAGTTGCCGCCCCATTTTTTATGGGCTACGTCATCGTCCGGTTCCAGGGCCGATAAGCTGTCGGCCAGTTCGTGCCAGCCGTATTGGGAATTGCTGCAGTATTTTGAGATTTGGTTTTTGTCTCCTTCGGTGAACCTGTATGTTTCCCAGTTGTTGATTCTTTTATTCTCCGTTTCACCCCAGGAGAAGTATTCTCCGTGTTCTTCGGGCTTATCGGCACCAATATTACAGGTGGCCCATTTTACACTTAGTCCAAGGTCAACATACTGATGTTTTGATTGGGCCGATGAGAACGTCGTTATCAAAAATAAAGTGGAAAAGGTCAGTGCAGTTATTCTCATAAACAAGGATTATTGATACTCTGACAGCAAACATAGGACGTAATCGCCTAGTTTCCAAATCCGTTAACCTTATTTATGAAAACACGAAAAGCCGCAGACGATGCGGCTTTTCTGTATTAAGAGGACCCTAATAAGGTTACGAATTCATGCTGGCCAGGAACTCGGCGTTGTCTTGAGTGTTCTCAAGACGGTCCTTGACAAACTCCATGGCCTCGATGGGATTCATGTCACTAAGATACTTGCGCAGTATCCACATGCGGTCCAGAGTGGTTTGGTCAAGCAGCAGGTCGTCGCGGCGTGTGCTTGATGCCACGATGTTGACGGCCGGGAATATACGTTTGTTGCTCAGGTTGCGGTCCAGCTGGAGCTCCATGTTACCTGTGCCCTTGAACTCCTCAAAGATAACCTCATCCATCTTGGAGCCGGTATCGATAAGGGCGGTTGCCACGATTGTGAGTGAACCTCCGTTCTCAATGTTACGTGCGGCACCAAAGAAACGCTTGGGCTTGTGCAGTGCGTTGGCATCGACACCACCTGAAAGTACCTTGCCTGATGCAGGGGCTACGGTGTTGTAGGCGCGTGCCAGACGGGTTATTGAGTCAAGGAATATCACTACATCGTGTCCGCACTCAACCATGCGCTTGGCCTTCTCTATTACGATGCTGGCAATCTTTACGTGATGCTCGGCGGGCTCATCAAAGGTTGATGCAATGACCTCGGCCTTTACGCTGCGTGCCATATCGGTAACCTCCTCAGGGCGCTCATCAATGAGCAGCATTATCATGTATGCCTCGGGATGGTTGGCAGCAATTGAGTTTGCTATATCCTTGAGCAGTATGGTCTTACCGGTCTTGGGCTGAGCCACTATCAGGGCGCGCTGTCCCTTACCTATGGGAGCGAACATATCAACCACGCGGGCCGAGAGGTTATCGTTCTTACCGTTGCACAGGGTGAACTTCTCATCGGGGAACAGCGGAGTCAGGTGCTCAAACGGAACGCGGTCACGTGCCACGGAGGGCTCCAGACCGTTTATGCGGAATACCTTTACAAGCGGGAAATACTTCTCACCCTCACGCGGCGGACGGATTACACCCTCCACAACATCGCCGGTCTTAAGGCCGAAGAGCTTGATCTGTGACTGTGATACGTATATGTCATCGGGCGATGCCAGATAGTTGTAGTCCGATGAACGCAGGAATCCGTAGTTATCGGGCATGATTTCCAGAACGCCCTCACCGCGAAGTACATCACCGAAATCATACATGCGCTCCTCCTGCATCTGACGGCGGTTCTGGTTGGGCTGGTTGTTCTGGTTCTGATTGTTCTGCTGACGCTGATTGTTCTGGCCGTTCTGCTGACGCTGCTGGAACTGCTCCTGACGGGGCTGCTCCTGCTGCGGCTCCTGAACAGGTGCCTGTGCGGGCTGCTCCATCTGAGCTGCGGGCTCGGCTACCTGACGTACGGGCTCCTCTTCCTGCTCGTAAGCGTCAGTTACGGGCTGTGATACTATATCATCGTCAATCTCGGGCAGGGGTACCTCAACCTGCTGCTTGCGGGGACGGCCACGACGCTTGGATGCGGCTGACTGCTGTGCGGGCTGGGGGAGTTCCTCTTTCTGAGCGGGCTCACTTGCTGCTGTTGCAGGCTGCTCCTGGACGGGCTCCTGTACGGGCTGCTGCTGAGCGGCTTCCTGCTCGGGTGCTTTTTCCTTATTATTATTGTTGTTCTGGCGGCCGCGTTTTCTCTTGCCCTGTGCTGCAGGCTGCTGTGCAGCTTCCTGCTGGGGCTTCTCATCGGCGGCAGCCTGAGGCTTATCGGCCTCCTTTACCTCCTTGGGCTCAGGCTTGGGAGCATTGTTTTTTTTCTTTTCTACAGATTTGGCCTGGCCGTTCTCATCGGCGGTATAGACTTTTTCGGAATCGCTCTTGCGGGTTACCTTCTTGCGGTCGCGGCGCTCCTTTTCGGGCTTGTTTTTGGCAGCCGATATTGCCTGCTCGTCAAGAATGTCATAAACCAGCTGGTTCTTGTCATCCTTTGCCTTGATGCCCATCTCTTTTGCAATGGCCTGGAGCTCTTCCAGACTCTTGCTCTTTAATTGCAGTATGTCAAACATTGTTTTATTGAACCTTGGCAATATCCATGGCACAAGGAAGGCACATTGATATCACGTAAGGTATACAGTTAATGAAAAATCGGATTGATTGCCGCTTCCGGAAATCCCTTGGAAGGGCTGTGTTGCGGCTTACGGGCACAAAGATACTGCAAAAAATGGATATGATGTGTATAAAGGGCGTATTTTTTGTTAATTGCTGAATTCAAAACGCATCAGGACAGGGTTGCCTTCAGGGGATATCCTGGAGAGTGTTTCCTTATCCGTTTTTTCACCGTTAGCCATTATAAAGCCCGATGCCGTGGTATATGTTATCAAAGCCTTGTCGCACAGGTAATAGCCGTATCCGGGGAACGGGGTGGAGCATAAGCCCTGCTCTTGCAGGCAGTAGTTCCAGCACTTGCCAGCCTTGAGGTCATCTATGATTATAAAATCCTTTATGCCGTATTCATTCAGATACATGCTGTAGGTGACAACAAGTTTGCTGCCAACCATTGCAGCCGAATTGAACTTCCTTACGTATTCCGTGTTTCGGACCATATCGTTGAATTCTACGATATCCTCCATGTCACTTTTGTCGTAACGCTCGTTATTAGTGAAATTGAATTCGGCTATCTGCTTTGAACCGTTTCCGTCATACTCGAATATGCGGTAATCAAAAGGCTTGAAGTAGAATATGGAACTGCCTTGCTTGTTCAGGAACTTTCCTCCCAATGTAAAGCTGGTGTTCTTGCTGAAATCATCCCATGAATCCAAAATCTCTCCATTCGGGGTTATTTTGACGTAGTTCTTGAAACTGTTGTTGCTGTTATTTGAGAACAGCAGTATGTAACTGTCTTCCACAGCCATATCAAAATACCACTCATCCAGGCTTATCTCGTTGTGGAACTCCCCGTCAAAAGAGTAGGTAAGTATTTTCTTTTCATAGGTGGAAAGGACATATACCTCATCCCCGAACACGTCAATGATACTGGCATCAGAGTATTCTCCGCGTCCTCTTCCCTGACGTGCTATCTTGGATAAGAACCTGCCGTCCCTGTCAAACCTGAAGATTACATTCCGGGAATCAAGAATAAAGTATGTATCGTTATAGGTTGTGATATTCTTGATATCACCCATTAGGATGTCTTCATTGGTTTCCAGGGGAATTATACGCTGTGAAGCGAAATGTGAATCCGGGTCCTTATCCCACTTGGTTGCATTGACATTTGTGGCTCCGTCCGTAGCATTGTTGTTACAGGAGAGGGTCAGCAGACTGGTGACAACTGCAATGGCAAAACTGATGTTTAATGTTCTCATGATGAAATTATTTCTTTATGTGGTAGAAAATAAGTGATTCGTTCTCGCTGGCGGCCATATCCCGGTACATGGCCTTAAGGTCGTCAGGGGCGTTGGTGAATGTCCTGGCGGCGTGTTTGGCTTCCTCGGACGGGAATGAGCATATTATCTGATCGTCGGTGATGCCTACAACTGCGCGGTTGAAGACAAAGAAACTGGAATTCTCAGGCTTATATCCGGTCAGTTTTCCTGTGGATTTGGAAAGCACATAAACCGGTTGCTGGGCTATGGACACGATATAATAATCGGAATTTTCGTGGGTGACGGAGGGTATTGTCATCAGATAATCCGCATCATCGGTGGTGAGACCCTTGAGCGTGGTCTGAGACGGAACCTCAATGAAATCAAAATATCCGCATGAGTCAACCTTTCCGCTCTCCGATATATAGTACAGCGTGTTGTCCATAGGACGCAGGTGATAGAAGGATTTCAGGTCGGGGGATTTCCTGATATGTCCGCCCGAGAACCCGAAATTCTCAGTGCCTATTCCCCGTTGGTCAAACAGTTCCCTGCAGGTACCGTCAAGGCTTATCTCAATCAGGTCATCGCGCTTGTCGTAAGGCATCAATGTCTGGAGATACAGCTTGTCACCGATCATGAACATCCTTGAGCCCGATGTCTCATCGGTCAAATCTATCTTTGAAATGTATTCGCCCTGGTATGAGAACTTCTTTATGATACTTGTGGAACGGTCAAACATGTATACCTCTTTGTTGGCTTTGTCCAGAGCCCATGAGGTGAGATATAAATACTCGTTCTGGGCGCGTCCCTTTCGGCCTATCCTGCGAAGATACTTTCCGTTTTTGTCAAATACCGAGAGTTCCTGGTCTGTCAGATAGCTGCCTCCCGCATGGGGGATATGTGAAATGAAGATCAGGTCGTCATCAACCAGGACCTCGGTTATTTCACCCAGGATGGCATCGACCGAACTGTCGTCAAGTACAAGATAGGTGTAGCTGTCGGACAATGCATCGACAAAATGCTTGTCCTGAACTTCCTGGACGGGAATGGATGACAGTTTTTTATTGCAGGATACCAGCGCAAGGCCCGACAGCAGGGTTGCACCGACAAAGGCAAAGAGGATGTTTTTTTTCATATTATTCATGTTAATCATTGCAGCAATCCGTTCAGGTCATAGACATACAGGTCTTCCTTGTCATTGAGACAGTACAGTTTATGGTGTATCTCATCATATGCCAGTCCGAACGATTCCATGTCCATTCTGAAACTCTTGACAAGGTTACCGCTCCAGTCAAACACCATCAGTTCGGGTAGCGTCAGGCCGGATTCCTTGTTCTTCAGGGAATAATCACTCTGGTAGTAAAGGACAAAGAGATAATCTGAAGTTATGGTGCTGCCTAAAAAGAATGGTTCGGAATATTGATAAGGGTCATCAAATGTCGCAGAACCTTTCTGGTGTATCGCAAAACTTCTGTCCATATCGTCCAGGTCCAGGAATATCAGATAGTCCATATTGATGCATTCTAACAGGATGAGGTTCCTCTGGGGATGCTTCTTTATGGTTGCGGAGTAGGGCATGATGACATGTCTTTCATC
>JAEEGG010014692.1_pt1 | contig 16543 bp, 11 predicted proteins | sample 9134161 | NCBI WGS metagenome assembly JAEEGG01 (sample SAMN16246543, study PRJNA631951) | gut metagenome | biome: gut microbiome; feature: rumen; material: CR-attached | host: Bos | place: Iran: Karaj | collected 2018-10
GTGCGCGGCGCCGAGAAGGTCCTCGATGCTTTCCAGCGTAATCTGGGCATCCAGGTCGGCAAATGCACCCCCGACGGCAAGTTCAGCCTGAACACCCTCCGTTGCGTCGGTGCCTGCGGTCTGGCCCCCGTCGCCATGATTGGCGACAAGGTCTACGGCCGCCTCACCCCCGACATGGTCCCCGGCATCCTCGCCGAGTACAAATAAGACTGGGTAAGCAGGCGTCTCGCCTGCCTTAAATGCAGCTCAGGGCATCCATTTGGATGCCCTGCGCTTTTATTTGCTATCAATTGGGGACTCTTATAGTGTCTTTCCGGCCCGTCGCATACGGTCGGTAAGGGGCGTTGGGGTGGCTATCAGGGTCGATGTGGTGACGTTGCGCTGTTCGCCCTCGATGTTGAACATCAAGGTGGCTCCGTCATTGCGCACATCGATGGTTACGGGAGCACCCATGACAAGTGGCATGTTCACATCACCATGACCTGCGGGAAACCCGCAGAGCATCGGTATTCCGTATGGCTCCACCAACTGGCGTATCATCTCCTCGACATTCTCATAGGTGAACTCAGACCCACAGCCTTCAAACTCACCCAAGATGATCCCTTTGCAGCGGTCGAGCACGCCGTTCATCTGGAGGATGCGCATCTGGCGGTCGATGTTGTGCATCGACTCGCCGACTTCTTCGACAAAGAGGATAAGATCCTCTCCCATGGTGGCGTCGGCTTGCGAGCCCAGGTTGGGCGTGAAGGTGCAGAGGTTGCCACCTACCAGTATGCCGCTGGCCACTCCGGTGATGTTCTGAGCATGGGCGGGTAGGTGATAGCAGGGAACCTGTCCCATCAGCAGGTCGCGCATCATGGTGCTGGTCTCGTCGGTTCCGCCATTTGCCAGATAAGAGCTCATAGTGCCGTGGACGCTCATCACTCCGGCGCGGCTCAGCAGGCCGTGCAGGGTACTGATGTCGCTGAAGCCGACGAGCCATTTGGGCGAGGCGGACAGTTCAGCAAGCGGAATGTGGTCGATGAGCTGTATGGTGCCGTAGCCGCCACGGTTGCAGATAATGGCCTTGATGCTCGGGTCGTTGAACGCCCAGAGGATGTCGCTGGCGCGCTCGTCGACGGTACCGGCATACTTCCCGTCGACTATCTTACCCACATTGGGTCCGATGACGGGCACTAGGCCCCACGACCGCAGCACGTTGGCGGTAGCCTCGACATTCTCCATCGGGGTGTAATAGGCCGGGGAGATAAGCGCCACCGTGTCGCCGTCACTCAGATAGGCCGGTTTCACGCATTTGAGCGCCATGTTACCGTCGGGCGTGGGTTCCGGACGGACCTCTTCCTTTCCGCACGACGCGAAGAGCAGCGTCGCAATCGTCAGCAATAGCAATGTTTTTCTCATAATAGTTGTGTTTTTTTCATAATGCAAAGATACAAATAAAATGGTTCTCCGCAAATATATTTCACATCTATTGTGCCGAATTTGCCAAGTCGACGGCACACCACGGCGATGCCTCGTAACGCATTAACACATTCACACATTAGCGCATTCACGCATTAACACATTCCAATCGCCTTCCGAGGAACCTTTTTTTACATTGTTTCACGGAAGTCGGCACCAAGTCAACACTAAGTCGGCAAGAAGTCGGCACCCCGACATGCAACGTGCAAAAGGTTGGAGCAAACACATTCCCACATTCAAGCTTATTGTTCCTTCGGTGATCCTTCGGCGATCTCTCGGCGATGTTGGCTCGCAGTCCTTTCTTTGTGGGTTATACAATCCTTCTATGTGGGTTCTATGAAATAACATTTCCGCTGTTGAAAAATACACCTACTGATTTGAATAAAAATCGTATCTTTGCAAAAAAAATTGAACATGGAACTTATAGTACCACAATTATACAAATTCTTTGATAAGGTTGAGGGTGAAAAAATTGGACAAAATCTCTTTGATTTCATCAGAACCAGAGAAGAGTGTTTCTTTAAAGACAAATATGGCGAGACAAACATAAATGTTTCTCAAGCAAACTATTTATCAACCATATGCAAGAAAATGGCAAAGGATGGATTGTTGATAAATCTTAATCCAAGTAGTAATTCTCCAACTGCTGATAAATATTTCGTTCAACTCAGACCTACAAACTTTGAATATCCGGAACTATTCAAGAAACAACTCGCATACGGTTATTATGATTTTACTTATAACGGGTTCCCTTTTATTCGAGAGCATTTTCTTGAATCTGTTGTTCCAATAGTCGGTATTAACAAGAATGGCGACAAAGATATTGGTACGGCCTACTATATTGGAGACAATATGTTTGTCACCGCAGGGCATTGTGTATTAGACCTGTCGCAATTCACATTGCAATATCAGAATGGCAATCAGATAAGGGTATCTGAGGTACTATTCACTGACGATAAAAGTATTGATCTTGCCATTATCAAAGCCGATGAAGAAATTCGGTTAACGCCATTTATGTTAGGCGAGCCTAATGTATTGGATGACGTACTTGTTATGGGGTATCCTCCGATTCCTGGGATGGATGCTGTATTAATATCTGAAACAGGATCAGTCAACACATTCATTCCTCCTGTACAGAAAGCCTCTGCAGGGCAAGTCGTTGCCGAAACAAAATCATATTTACCACCGATGGATTACTTTTTGATAAATTGCAGAGTTAAAGGTGGCAATAGTGGCAGTCCAGTGATTAACAAGCATGGGTTGGTTGTTGGTACAGTCGTTTCCTTGGTCTATGATAGTCATGGTAGTTCAGATGAAGGACGTTATGATATTATGGGATTTGGAACATGCTTGTCGTCTAAGTTTATTCTCAATGTTCAGAAGGACGGAATAGCTAAAAAATAGAGCTGAAAGACGAGTATTATTCAATATATAAATAATCTGATTGTATTCTCAATCACAATACACAATAGAGCAGAATGGTTAATTATGATTTTAATATACTTCAGCCAAATGAATTTGAGTGCTTAACTAGAGATCTTTTACAAAGGAGAGAACTCCTTTATATTGAAAGTTTTACTGATGGACGAGATAATGGAATAGACTTGCGATTTTCATATAGCATAGATAAGAAAACCATAGTTCAAGCCAAAAGATACAAAGATTTCCCCAAATTAAGATCAATCCTAAAGGAAGAGTCTGGCAAGGCATTAAAACTCTCTCCATCCAGGTATATCATTTCAACTTCAGTAGGGCTTACTCCAGCTAACAAGGATGAAATAATTAGTATATTTGCAAATATTGGTATCATTATAAAAAGTGATGACATTCTGGGGAAATCCGACTTAAACAATCTATTGGGTATTTACCCCGATGTCGAAAAAAAATATTACAAATTATGGCTTGCAAGTACAAACATTCTTGAATCAATTATTCATAAGAAAACAGAAAACTATAGCGAGTTTGAACTGAATACTATCCGAGAGGAGATTTCGAACTACGTGATGAATCCAAGTTTTAATGAGGCAAAGAAACTCTTATGCGACAATCATTACGTAATTATTTCTGGCATACCTGGTATTGGAAAAACCACATTGGCAAGAATGTTGGTATATAACATACTTGCTGAAGGGTTTGACGAATTCATTTATTTGGACTCTATCGATTCTGCAATGAACAAACTGCAATCCGGGAAAAAACAGGTCTTTTTTTATGATGATTTTCTCGGCAATACTATGCTTGATATAAAGGAATCGGCATTTGAAAACAAGTTAATACACTTTATTCGAGAAATTGGACGCAGAAGGGATTCTTTGTTTATTTTAACAACTCGTGAGTATATTTTGCAGGATGCAAATCTTAATTTTGAGAAAATCAAAATTGAAAATATAGCCATTGCAAAATGTATCATTAATATAGAGTCATATTCTGTTGATATAAAAGCACAAATATTATACAATCATCTTTGCTCTGCTAACATACCAATCCCTTGCATAGAAAAAATATTAGAAAAAAAGAATTATTTAAATCTAATCAAACATAAGAATTTTAATCCAAGAATCGTTGAGGCGTTCTTGAAACAAAAAAAATGGGATGGTTTTCCTTCAGACTTTTATAAAGACTTTTTAAAAGCATTCGACAATCCAACCTCCGTATGGGATTATGCTTTTTCAAAACTACAGGATGTTCAGAAAAAGGCCTTAATTGTTCTTGCAACAATGGGAGGCTCTGCAATGTTGTCAGATTGGGCTCGGGCAACACGTTATTTTTGTGGAAAGACAAACGTCAATATAACTGATGATTCTTGGATGGATTGCCTCAAACTGCTCGAAGATTCTTTTATTAAAATACATAGAAACAAATGGAAAGGTTTGTACGTCATTTTTCACAATCCGTCTATTATGGATTATTTGATTAGTTATATAAAAGATAGGCCTTCTGTTGTTAAAGATTGCTTACAACATGCAGTTTTTGTTGATCAATTGTACCTTATCTTTAAGGAAGAATCAAATAAAAAGGTTCTTTCGCAAACTTATGTACCAATTTCTTCCGAGCATTTTGGTTTGTTGCATGAAACCTATATGGACTTGCTCCCGTTTAATGAAATATGTCAACTATCCGACTTCGGAAATGAGGTGATAAGGAAAGAATCTTATTCTGTTTCAAGGACAATACAAAAAATTGCATATTCCCAACCAGATTTTTTAACGAAAAACAAAGATATCATCAGCAACACCATTACCGAAGATAATCTCCAAGACATCGTATATGAAGTTGGGGAAGACCTAGTTGAACTAATTAATATGGTTGGCATGGATCAATTTGAAATTAGCCCATACAAACTATCTAAAGTCACGCTGGGTGAAATATCCTTATTGCCAGATTGTTTGTCTTGGTGTAAACTATTTAAAGAGGAGGCTTTGTCTTATTGTGACACGGACAGACAATTTGTTGTCGATAACTTCAATCGAATTGCAAAAATATCAACAGATATTTCTTCCTCATCAGATGAACTTGAGGAACAACTTGATGCAATTAATAATATAATTAAAATCATACCATATATTGAAGCTCGCATGTTAGAGGGAAAAATAATTGATAAAATATCAGAATTATCAAATAATTCAAAAAACGAAGACACATCGGAAGGATACGATTATAGAGAGGTTGGCTCTTATATGATGGCTGATAAAAGGAATGATTATTATGAAATGTTTTCTGGTTTATTAATCAAATAAAGATACTGAAATTTTACATTATTATATTATAGCTCAATTATTGTTATTTTTTCGAGGATGAGGTTGCTGTCGAAAAAGCAGTTTACCTATTAATTCCATTCTCCACCACACCTACAACAGAGTCAATATTGTACACCACAACCCATACTCCCATATTTCGATATATTGAGTCTATGCCATTCCCTTTTGATGTTTGCAGAACATCTCGTTCCTGTTCTTCATCAAAGAATATCTCATGAGGACAATCTTCATCAAGATGGACAAGCATGGCATCGCTGTCCTTGTCCCGGCTCTTGTTGAACAGAATGTATTTGTATGATTTTAGATAGTATGGGAAAACATCGTTGTTACGAGCATACACGCTAACGGTCTTTCGCTCATGTATTGGAACAACACTGTTGTTTATCTTTAGCACACCGTTTTCCGATTCAAGATAACGAGTCGAAGTTCCTTCTGTAATAACGCACTCGTATATGTCACGTTCCTCGTTCATTATCTCCGAAAAAACGTTGTCGTCACTCAATGTCAACTCCAAAATCTCGTCGGGATTAATCCCTCTGATTAGTTCCGAAATATCTGTCTTATTGACTATCCGGTGTTCTGTTCTTTCGCTTACGGTATATATAACAGGTTCGACTTCGTTCTGGAGATACAATGACGGCCAATAGAACGGTGTTCCTCGCCAGCCCTGCTCTTCTGTACCATTTTCTTGAAATAGCATCAAAACAGGCATTGTAGTGCACTTCTCTCGTGCTGGCTGTAAGTCTGTACGACCGTCTTCGGGAACATCCATAAAAGCCCCATCTTGTGCGATTCGTTTCAGGTTACGATTAGTTCGATGCAAACAAAATAGTTTACCATTGGTTTTCTGTGTGGCGTACTCAATGCAACCAATCATATCGTTTACTTCCCATTCCAGACCCTTGTTGTTGTCAATTTCACGGTCGTAGATATATGTGGAGCGAATCTTTCGTACAATATCTATTGCCAAATCCTTGTCAATTTCGAAGAATCCGTTGACATCCCGATTGGCATAGGCTGGTAAAGCCTCAATGGTCTGTCGTATTTCCTGGATGGTTTTTCCAATGGTCGATTTGGGGCCTGTTTGGAAACCAATGGGAAGAATACGCAAATTGGGGCGCACCACAAGCGTATTTGACACCTTTATTTTCTGTGAAGAGCAGGGTTTAATCCTGTTGTCCAATCCAACAAATACAAAATCAACCGAATTATCCGATGAACTGACAAATGACTGGCGCAGCTGCTCGTCCAGTTCGTTCATACGTGACATAATGCCATAGATGAGGTTTGATGTGTGGAACATCGACACTGCCATATCTTCTTTGTCACGAGCCCCGAACATTCGTGCATGCTGCAAAACGGCATCCTGTTGGAATGTCCTCGGAGTACGTCCATAGAAGAAGCAAAGCATATTGGAAATTGTGATACCACGGTCGAGGATATTGCCACCAATGAATATATTGGCACTCTGTTCAAGTTTCAGCTGTCCATCTTCGTTTAATAGGACTTTTACATCATTATTAGAATTGACAAGACGGACATTATAGTCGCCGTCATCCAAAATCTTTGTCAGAACCTCTACAACCTCATCTTTTGTTGGCAACTCGACGTTTATCACGCCTTCTCTACGTCCATTTTCATTACTCTCCTTAAAGTTGTCGTATATTGCATCTACAACCGGGCATATTCTCACATCGTCCCTATAACCAGCTAGGAAAACCTTATGTATTTCCGTGATGAAACGTTTTATTAAATCGCCCTGCCATTGATGTTTTGATTTTTGTATCATCACATGGAATACGGCACTTGATCGATAGCTTCTCCCATTCTTTCTCTCCTGTATCATGCGGACGGCAGTTGACATGAAATATCCTACAATAACATACCGCAAATCTTCAATGTTCTTGGATTTAATGTTGTTGTTTAGATACTTCTCGTTTTTTCTGCCAAGAACTTCAATACACTTGGATGTGACTGGATGAAACAGGTGGCAATACAAGGACTCCGGATTACGAGCCTCAACGAAATACTGTTGTCCTCCAACGTATTTGTCATGTATGGGTAGCAGTGTGGTGAAACGGGGCTTGAATGGTGTCGCCTTTCCATTCACCAATTGCACATAACCATCCGGCTGCAAATACAGAGAATAGGGCGTGGCCGTCACTTGCAAGTAGCGGTAATATTCAAGCAGAGAGCAAAATTTTTCAATTTGGGAGGATATTCTAGCCAAAGTGGTTTCTGCATTCTTCACGCGGTAGTTCCTGCTGGCGAAATCGGCTTCGTCATCTACAATCAGCACTTTTTTCTGAAGTAAGGCTGGCGAATCTTCTTTAAACAATTCAATAAGGTGCTGCATATTATCAGCTTGTTTCATACAGACAATAATACGTTTTGCACCTTTCCTGTTCACTTGGTTTGTGGATAACCCACCTCTTTTGTGTAGGTCTTTAATATCATCCACTTCGACAATCAACGGTTGGTCAAGACGTTCTGTTTCCTTGAAGTGTCGGAAATCATATCGGAGGCGTTCGATGGTTTGATAGGCCAATGTGTTTGTGCCTTTCGTAAAAACGACACAAACATCAATCCCCCTGTCAAATGACATGCCGATGATATTCTCGAAAGCATTTGTCTTTCCGCATTGGATTTTACCGAGAAGCAGACCTGGCTCTTTAGCATTGGGTGTATCAACAAGAAGATTGTCTACCGTATCTGTGATGCACTTGACCAATTCGTCAGAGTAAGGAAACTTGCTGTGTTTCTTGAGAGTTCCATACACGGAAAGTACCTCGTTACTGCCTGAAACAAAGCGATTCAACTGCGTGGTTACCCAATCGGGTATTGGTGTACCCATTGCATTTAGAGTCGCTATCGCGGCTTGACATTCCTCTAAGGTCCGATACTCTACCATTGCCCTACTTTATTATCAATTTGTCGGTGGTTTCGCCAATTCTCACATAATATACTCCTGCAGGTAGCATGCTGACATCTATTGTCTCTTTATCAGTACTGACAATCCTTTTCATTATAACCTTTCCGGAATTGTCAATAATGCTTATAGGAGGCATGGAAAGCGTTCCTTCCGAAACAAATATTGTAATTGAAGAGCTCGCGGGATTGGGGTAAATAGAAAATATCTGTGATGCCTCTACCCCTTCTATTCCTACACTTTGCGTCAAGAATAAACATACAATGCTGTCGCAGCCATCTGTTGTTTGCAGGGTATTGTAATACATACCTGCAGTTGACACATTGAAGCCATAATCTGAATAGGTTTCACCCATTCCTATACTCGCATGTATATATGTGCGATAAACAGGGCAAGGAACAATTGTGTCGGTTACATAAATTGTATCATGAACCACCAATGTGTCAATATAAACAATCATGGTATCAACAACAATGGTAGTGTCGTGTACGATTGTTGTGTCATGCACCAGCAATGTATCAACAACAATAATTGTGTCAGGATAAAGAACAGTATCATGAATAATCAATGTATCCACGCTTGGGATAACTGTAAGCGTCAATGTCAGAAGACTGTCACACCCTGCGTGGGTGTGCAACAGTTTCTGATATACGCCCGATTGGGTCAAGGTACTATCCACAAACTGATAGCTTTGTATATTGGTTATTGTTGCAGACAAGTGTTCAGAATACGTAGGATCAATAGCCAACTGTAGGTGTACTACACTATCGCATCCGGCAACCGAGGATAGATTCTGTGAATAAGTGCCTGCCATTGAGGTGTTGAAACCATATTGTGCATAGGAATCTCCCTGACAGATGTTTGCTACTATTGTAGTGTCAAAAACCTGATTGACCGTCAAGTTTAATCTGACAATAGAATCACATCCTTGTATACTTTGTAGATGTTGCACATACTCTCCACTGGTGTTTTCATTGAATCCATTTGATGCGTACACTTGCCCGTTGCAAATCTGCTCAGTCAGAGTATAATCGTATGATGGATTAACTACAAGTTGGACGGTTATCATGCTGTCCACATATGGGTCAATGTGTATTGTATCGTGGTAGGTTCCAGAAACAGATGCGGTGTTTGCCCCATATACATATATTCCCCCCTCACATATTGTATCTTGTATAATAGAGTAACGGCAAGTCTCTTTTACATTAACCATTTCATTCCACCAAGGACGAATGTTGTAATCTGTGGATGCGCCACACGGAACAACTTTTTCCACATTATTGGGAACACCGCTGAAAGTTGACTGATAAATTGCAGGAGGTATTGTTGGTAGCGATACTATTCTTAAGATGTTTGTGTTATTATAGAAGGCATCTTGACCAATGTTAGTAACTGTTGAAGGTATCACCAATTCTTCCAATCCGCAGTTGTGGAAAGCGTTGTTCCCAATATGAGTTAGCCCTTCAGGAAATACAACATTATGAATATTGGGTTTTGAAGACATAAAATATGGGGGAATGCTCTGCACCTCGTTTCCAATTGTCAAGTTGGAAATGCTATTGCTGTTTTCAAATAAATAATAGGTGGATAGATAACTTGCATTGCGGGCATTGTAAGTGACATTGTGCAACGATGTGCAATAGCGAAACGCCCACTGGCCAAAAGATTCAACATTACGTCCGATTGAGAGGCTGTACAAATTAGAGCAATCATAGAAAGCCCTCGTCCCAATCGTCCGTACAGAATCCGGTATCGTGATTTCAAACAGTCCTGTGCATCCATAGAATGCCGAATCACCAATGGTTCGCATATTATTTGACAAGGAAACATTGGATAATCCAATACATCCAGCAAAAGCTTGAGCACCTATTTCTTCAACATTATCAGGGAATATAATCGAAGAGATATTTGTACGATTTTTTAGGAATTCATTGGGAATTCGCTTGACACTATCTCCAATTGTTATCGTTGTCAAATTGTCGCACCCATAAAAAATGGTTTTTGTTGCATTGTACAAATACCCTATCTGTACATTTGTTGCATTCCAATGCACCTCTGTTAATGCACTTAAACCATTTAAAGCATTATATGAGATGTCCTTTATGGTATATGGTATTGTTATAATTTGTATGGTATTGTTATTATACATATGCCCAGAGCCATTGTTTCTATAACCCCACATTCCATTGCTATAACTGATAGATGATGCACTAGTATGCCAGTTGCCTAAAAAATAATAACCATAAATGGCATTAACTGTATATTCTACACTATCATAACTTACTGATGGGGGAATATTACAAACAGATGTTGTGCAAGAATACACGCCACAAGTAGAATCAGATGTTATTGTATAACCAATTCCATCAATTATGAATGTTTGCGCCTGCAAGGCAATACCAATTGTCAATGCTAATAAGAAGATATTTATTCGTTTCATTTTTATCAAATTTTCAGATTGCAAATATACTCATTTTTTTAGAGATAAAACTGTTTTTATTGATGGCGATATGCTTTTCTCCGAAAAAAATCCGTGAGGTCTTTTTTGTCTAGAACTGAGGTTCTGGTAAACCCTTAATGCAACAAGAAAGCTCACGGATGTCGTGAACGCCTCACTTTCTTTTGCATTGAGATTTTGAAATTTACCAGATTCCAGTTCTACAAAGAAAAGCAAAAACGCTTCTAAATTATGTGTTTATTACTATTCTATTTCTCTGTTTCTATTCTGTTTTAGTTGTTATTTATCATTCCGTTTTCACGCTGCAAAGATACAAATCTTTTCTTGTTTGGCAAAATTATTTATTAGTGGTAAATGGTTAGTGACTAGTGGTTAGTCCTCCGTGCAATTCTCCCAGCGCTGGCGGGCAGCTTCAAGGCCTTTGTGCAGTTGGCGTTGCAGAAGTTCTTTGGAGGGGAGTTCGGTCATATACTGCGCTACCTTGATGCCGGATTTGTCGAGTTGCAGCAACTCTATCTGCTCGTCGCCGCCTTCGGTGCATAGCAATAGGCCGAGGGGTTGTTCCTCTCCAGCCTCCATATCATGGGCTTCGAGCCAACGCAGATACAATTCCATTTGTCCTTTGTACTGCGCCTTGAATTTGCCAAGTTTCAAGTCGATGGCTATCAGTCGGTGCAGCCTGCGGTGGTAGAAAAGCAGGTCGAGATAGAAGTCCTCGCCGTCAATAATCATACGCTTCTGCCGCTCGACGAAGGTGAACCCATTGCCCAACTCCAATATGAACTGCTCCAGATGTGCCACAAGGCTGTCCTCGAGGCTTTTCTCGCTGTACATTCCCTTTAATCCAGTGAACTCCAAGAAATAGGGGCTCTTGAAGACCAAGTCGGGAGTAAGTACATTGTTATCCCGCAACTCCGTCAGCTCCTGCTTGATTAACTCGTCGGGCTTTGTCGCAATGGCGGTGCGTTCATACAGCATGCCGTCAATCTCCTTGCGCAGCTGACGAATAGACCATCTTTCGGAAGCAGCCAACGTTAGGTAGAATTCCCGTTGAAGGTCGTTCTTTAAGGGTAATATCTCTGTTATATGTGACCACGTCAATTGTGCCGACACTGTCGACACAATTTCAAACTCTGGAAACTCTTGAGCGAATTGCATCATCCGCCAGATGCTACGGGGTTCAAATCCCTTTTTGCCGAATTCTAACTGCAATTGTGTCGACACTGCCGACACAATTTGTTTCCCGTATTCAGCACGCTCGTTTCCAAGTACTTCTCGATTGATACGCTCGCCGATATGCCAATACATCAAGGTGAGTTCAGCATTGACATTGACGGCGACGCGGTTGCGCGTCTGATTGATTATCTTTCGCAGGTCGTCGACCAACGGCATAATATTGCTGTTCTGTATGGTTATGCTGTCTGCCATCAGGTAATTGTTAGCTGAATTTTATTTGCAAAGATACAAATCTTTCTTTGTTTGGCAAAATAATCTTTAGTGAATACCGAAGCCAATCTGTATGGTATGGCTCTCGTTTTCTTTGGGAAATCGCAGCTCCGTCATGACAGGCAGGACAATGGTGAAGCGCTGCCCTCCGCCGATGGTGAAACTCTCCTCGTCGTAGTTCGGGCCGAAGAACATGTTGTCGCGGATGGAATATAAAGTGTAGTCGTCGCAGCCTTGGATTCTTAGTTCGACCAGGTCGTTGCTGCCGACGGTCTGGTTATGGACAAACTCCAGTTTACCACCAGTATACGACAGATCTCCAGGGTTCAAGGTTATACTTTTGCCCGCGGGGACTGAATCTTCAATAATGATAAAGGTGTTCTTTACCAGTTTGCCATCTGCACCTATCAGGTTCTCCGACTCGATCTGGACAACCTTCGCAGTACCATAATTGCTCGTAGCCGTCAACTGCATGGCGCTGTCGTGGTCGGCGGCGAAGCTGACCGTGTAGTCGACAGCGTATGCTATCTTGTCGTTGTTGTCCCAGTCGAACGTGGCGGATTTGTCCTCAGAAGAATTCTGTCTGCAGCCAGACAATGCCAATAATGCGGCAAATGCTATAAATATGATTCCGTTTCTCATCCCTTTGTTTTTTTGAACGACAATGTGTTTAAGTCTTTGAGTCGCTGGCTGCCTTTAACCATTACAAATTAACGCATTTCTATTGAGATCCTGCAGCACCAGACCGGCGAGCATGAAGCCGAAAATGGCGGTGATGTGGGCCACAGTGCCGTTGATTTGGACCTTGCCGAAAGTATTAGGTTCATCCACGGGCTGCTCGCCACGATTGGCGAGAGGCAGCTCGGCGCTGTAGACACACTGGAACTTTCTCCCGGGGTACTGCTGCATCTTCTTGAACCGCTTACGCAGCACTCGTGCCAAAGGGTCGCCTTGTATCTTCCAGAACTCCGTCACCCTGATGCGCGTGGGGTCCATCCTCAAAGCCGCACCCATCGACGAAAACAGCTTGGGAATTGTGTTGTTGCGGGATGGCATTATTGTGTTAGTGGCCATGAGGATGAGCAGCGCCTTGTCCTTCAGCGAGTCGATGGCATCGATGATATAATCGTAACTGCCGAGGTCGAATTCTCCTGCGGTCTCCTGCGAGAATATCTTTTGCAGCGCCGTAATGTCGGCCATGGGATTGATGGAGAGAAGACGCTCACGGAGAACATCCACCTTCACCTGCCCGACGGTCTTGGTGGTGGCCATCAGCTGGCGGTTGACGTTGGTGACGCACACGCTGTCGCTGTCCACAATGGTAAGATGCCGGATGCCGCTGCGCACCAAGCTTTCTGCGCACCACGACCCCACGCCGCCCACGCCGAAGATAATGACGCGCACATTGCCGATGCGCTCCATCGCTTCCTCGCCCAGTAGCAGCTCCGTCCGACTGAATATGGCCTTTTCGTTAGTCATTTCACCGCAAATAACGTAAAAAACACCCCGTTATTGTTAATCAAAGCAAATTAGTGGGTAGTTATTAGTGGACAGCACTCGACCCCATATGATGGTAATGAGTGACTGGGTGGCTGAGTGACTGGTCACAGACTCACAGAGGCACCTGCGCGAGAGCAGGGCACTACCGGCAAGCTCTTTTCTCCGTGAAAAGTAGGGGGCGGCACGGAGAAGATAGGGAGAAGGTAGGGAAAAGGTAGGGAGAAAGTAGGGAGAAGGTGCATTGAGCAGCGCTGAAAAGCAAATCAATTTAGCAAAGAAACAACTCCTCAGCAACCTGGTCACTCAGTCACCTAGCCAGTCAGCGACTCAATGACTCAGAGACTCAGCGGCTCCCATCAGAGTCTTATATTGAGCATCAACAGGGCCTGCCAGTCGTAGAAATTCACTTTGCTTTCAAAATAGTCCGTCTCGTTGTCCATAAAATCGATTCCCTTGGTCATAAGATTGAAATTGTTGTAGGAAAAGACGGCAGAGAGGGAATAACGCCCGAAATTGTAGCACAGAACGGAACGAAGGGCTATATTGAAATCGGGCTGTCCCGCTGCCACCTTGTCTTCCACTTGAACCCATTGGTTGCGTGCGACGTCGAACTCGCCCTTGATGTTATGCAGCTTGTTGACGAGGGTAAGCATTGGACAGGCGATGGCGTGGAGCGTCAAGTTGCGCAGCCCATGGAAACCATCGGTAGGATCGCGATGGAAAAGGACCCAGTTGATGCCATATCCGGCACCCAAAAAGAGCTGGTCAGTCTTGTATCCCAGCACGTTGTTGTTGAAATCCACAAATTCGAACTCGTCGACAGGAAAATCCAAACTTCCATGAATGTATTTGGCATATAAAAGGAACGAGCCCCCGGTGCGCCGCTGCACGTACGAACCGTCGTAGCAGGCGTTGAAAGCGAATTTGTCCTTGCTGATTACATCATAGCCCTCGATGACAAGCGACTTGTAGTGCCCCGGACGAATGGTGTCGGCAATTATTTTTGGCCAGATGGCATATTTTCTGTAATTTTGCATCCCGAATGGAGGGCATGTACATAGCATTCGCGCCGCTGCAGGGCTACACCGACGCCGTCTTCCGTCGAGCACACCGTGAGTGTGCCGGCGGGGTGGACGAGTACTACACGCCCTTCGTGCGAATTGAAAAGGGAGAAATCCGGAAGAAAGACCTGCGCGACACAGCCCCTGCCGCCAACGAGGGTGTACCCACAGTGCCTCAGGTGATTGCACGCGACGGCGACGAATTCGCCCGACTCTGCGACACCCTGCAGGGACAAGGCTGGCGGCGCATCGACCTCAATATGGGCTGTCCGTTCCCCATGCAGGTACGCGCCGGACGCGGAAGCGGTCTGCTGACGCACATCGGACAAATCGAGGAGATACAGCAAGAGATGCGGCGCCGACCCGAAGTGACGTTCTCCATCAAGATGCGCCTGGGTTGGGAGAGCGAGGCCGAAGCGTTGGCGGCAATGCCCGTCATCAACGAGATGCCGCTGCTGCACGTCACCCTGCACCCCCGCCTCGGCCGGCAGCAATACAAGGGTGTGGCCGACAGGGAGGCCTTCATGCGGTTTATGGAAGTGTGCCGGCACCCGATGGTGTATAACGGAGACATCGTTGAAATGAAGAATGAAGAATCAAGAATGAAGAATTGGGCTGGCGCAAACCTCAAGGGGGTGATGATAGGCAGGGGCTTGCTGGCAAGGCCGTGGATACTCTGCGACCGGGAGCCGGCGGAGGTGCTGCGGGACATGCACGAAATCATCTACCGCCACGCTGTGGAGCACCTCTGTGGCGACAGTCAAACACTCGCGCATTTGCACGCCTTCTGGGAATATGTCGACATCGACCGCAAGGCCAAGAAGGCCATCCTGAAGGCCACCTCCCTACCCCGCTACCGCGAGGCTGTGGCGGCCGTCAACTCACTGTAGATTCCAGTCTCAGCAAATATTCTTTGCGCTCCAGTCCGTAGGCGTAGCCTGTAAGGCTTCCGTCGCCGCCCACCACACGGTGGCAGGGCACGATGATGGCCACGGGATTGCGGCCCACCGCCTGCCCGACGGCCTGCGCCGAGCGGCAGCCGACACGGAGGGCGAGGGCGCCATAGGTGATGGTGGCGCCATAGGGTATGTCCATCAAAGCCTGCCACACGCGGCACTGGAACGGGGTACCTTGCAGAGCCAGCGGCGGCAGAAAGTCCGGACAATGTCCCGAAAAATAACAGTCAAGCCAACGACAGACGAGTGTAGCAACCTTGGAAGTTGAAAGTTGAAAGATGAAAGTTGAAATTGACTCTTCGACACTTTGACTCTTCCACTCTTCGACTTTTTGACTTCTCAACTCCTGTTCAAACCGCAGCCCCGTGAGGGCTGTGCCGTCGGTAGTCAACGCAAGCAATCCGATGGGGCTGTCGTAACGGAAAGTCATCCCACGCTACCTTCGAGCGACACCGACAGCAGTTTCTGTGCCTCGACGGCGAATTCCATAGGCAGCTTCTTCAGCACGTCCTTGGCATAGCCGTTGACAATGAGGCCCACGGCGCTCTCGGGCGAGATGCCGCGCTGCTGGCAGTAGAAGAGCTGGTCCTCGCTTATCTTGCTGGTGGTGGCCTCGTGCTCGAGGATGGCCGTGTGGTTGTCGGCCTTGATATAGGGCCAGGTGTGGGCGCCACATTGGTCGCCCAGCAGCAGCGAGTCGCACTGCGAGTAGTTGCGGGCGTTGTCGGCCCCCTTCCCTATCTGCACCAAGCCTCGGTAGCTGTTGTGGCTGCGCCCGGCGCTGATGCCCTTGCTCATAATGGTGCTGTGGGTATTCTTGCCCACATGTATCATCTTGGTGCCGGTGTCGGCCTGCTGGTAGTTGTTGGTGACGGCCACGCTGTAGAACTCCGCCGTCGAGTCGTCGCCCTGCAGGATGCAGCTGGGATACTTCCAAGTCACCGCCGAGCCCGTCTCCACTTGTGTCCACGAGA